>Ga0209233_1000273_pt1 | contig 73280 bp, 56 predicted proteins | sample AraplaCL_Cvi_mCL_FD_184269 | JGI IMG/M metagenome (GOLD analysis project Ga0209233, IMG submission 184269) | Arabidopsis root microbial communities from the University of North Carolina, USA - plate scrape CL_Cvi_mCL (SPAdes) (version 2) | ecosystem: Host-associated > Plants > Roots > Endosphere...
CGCGGTGCGCTCTTACCGCACCCTTTCACCCTTACCACGCACATCCGAAGATGCCGTTCGGCGGTCTGCTCTCTGTTGCACTGGCCGTCAGCTCACGCTGCCCAGGAGTTACCTGGCACTCTGCCCTATGGAGCCCGGACTTTCCTCGATGCACTTGCATGCGACGCGACTGTCCGGCCGACTCCACTGTCGATTGTACTCCACGCGAGACCTCAGCCCTCGTAGAGCAGCTTGCGCGGTGCGCCGGTGATCGCCGCGGCCATCTTCGCCGCCTTCGCCGGCGGCAGCTCCTCGCGCAGGATCGCGAAGATACGCTGCCCCTCGGCTAGCTTCGCATCGACTTCCTCGCCGCGACCAGCCACCAGGATCACGCATTCGCCGCGCTGCTGGTCGGGATCGGCCGCGACCCGTGCCGCCAGCTCCACCAACGGTTCGCCCAGCACCGTCTCGAACATCTTGGTCAGCTCGCGCGCCAGCACCGCCTCGCGCGCCGCGCCGAAGATGTCGCGCATATCGGCCAGACTCTCGGCGACCCGATGCGACGACTCATAGAAGATCAGCGTGCGCGCATCGCCGGCAAGTTCCTGCAGGCGACTGCGTCGTGCCGCCGCCTTCGCTGGCAGGAAACCCTCGAACACGAAGCGGTCGCTGGGCAGACCCGCCACCGACAGCGCGGCAATCGCCGCGCAGGCACCCGGCACCGGAATGCAGCGAATGCCGGCCGCACGCGCAGCGCGCACCAGCCGAAAGCCCGGGTCACTGATCAGCGGTGTACCGGCGTCGGAAATCAGTGCCACCGAATCGCCGGCCGCCATTCGGCGCACGATCGCATCCACCGCATCGCGCTCGTTGTGATCGTGCAGGGCGATCAACGGCGTGTCGATATTGTGATGCACCAGCAAGGGGCGACTGTGCCGGGTATCTTCGGCGGCGATCACCGCAACTTCACGCAAGGTCACGATCGCGCGGGCGGACAAGTCGTCGCGATGACCGATCGGGGTGGCCACCACCCACAGACAACCTGGCTGAACTGCTGACATCGTCATACTCCTGCGCCGTGAGCCGGCAATCCGATCGGCTATGATCGCGCATTGACGACCATGACGACCAAGGGATATCCCATGCGCCTCATGCGCCTCTCGCGCGCCACCGCGACCGGACTGCTTTTTTCACTGGTTCTGGCCGCCTGCGTGCCGATGAACGCAGCGCGCTCACCGGCTGAAATCGCCGCCGCGCAGAGCGCCGATGCGATGGCCCGGCAAGGCCAGTTCGTCCAGGCCGCGCAAGCCTACCTGGCGCTGGCGGATCAGTCTTCCGGCCACGCCGACAGCTACCGCCTGCAGGCTGCCGAAGCATGGCGGCAGGAAGGCCAGATCGAACGCGCCGCGCCGATTCTCGCCAGCATCAAGCGGCAACGCCTGAGCGGCGATGAACCGCTGCGCCTCGACCTGCTGCAAGCCGAACTGGCGCTCAACCAACATGACGCGGCCACCGCGCTGCGGCTCACCACCCAGCCGAATGTGACGGTGCCGGCTGCGCTGCAACTGCGCCTGCTGGAACTGCGTTCGCGCGCGATGGTGGCCAGCGGCGACGGCTGGGGGGCCGCACGCACCCGTGTGCAGATGGACGACCAGCTGAGCGGTTTCGACCACACACAGAACCGTCAGCAGATCCTCGACCTGCTCGGCAAACTCGGCGTCGACCCGCTCAAGCAGCGGGCCGCCGCGATGAAACCGGGCGACCGCATGCTGCCCTGGGTCAACGAAGCGCTGACTCGACTCGGTGTCGTCGTGGCACAGGCGCAACCGGAATTGCAGCAACCGGTCGGCACCCTGCTGCCGGGCGCCAACGCCAATGTGCGCGAAGGCTACAAGGTGCCGACCCAGGTCGCCCTGCTGTTGCCCGGTGATGGCAATTACGCGGCGGCGAGCACATCGATCCGCGAAGGCTTTTTTGCGGCGTATCTCGATGCCGGGCGCAACCATGCGCCGCGCCCGTCGGTGCGTGTCTACGACAGCAAGGGCACCAGCGACGGTGCGATCAAGGCGTATCAGCAGGCAGTCAGCGACGGTGCCAAGCTGGTCGTCGGTCCGCTGACTCGCGGCGAAGTCGCCGCCGTGTTCGGCCTGGCGCAACTGCCGGTGCCGGTGCTGGCGTTGAATCATCCCGACGACAAGCAACTGCCGAGCGGCGATGCCAGCGAATTCGGCCTGCTGCCGGAGACCGAAGGCGCCCAGGCCGCCGACCACATGGTCGAGCGCGGCCTACGCCAGGTCTACGTGCTGATTTCCAACGATGACTTCGCCCAGCGCGCCGCCGCTGCGTTCAAGGCCGAACTGGCCGCCCGCGGCGGTCAGCTGCTTGGCATGGTCACCTTGCCAACCGGCGCGACCAGTTACACCGACACCATCGCCGGCCTGCACATTGCCGCAACGACAGCCAGCGCAGCTGCCGCTCCCGCCGACGCCACCACGGCACCAGCCAGCACTTCCGGCGACACCGGCATCTTCATCAGCATGCGCCCGGCACAGGCACGCGTGCTGTTACCGCAACTGCGCATCGCGAAGATCGACCTTCCGGTGATCGCCACCTCGCATGTCTACGAAGGCAGCGACGACGCCGCGGCCAACCGCGACCTGGATGGCGTGGAATTCTGCGACGCACCGTGGCTGTTCAATGCCCAGCCGGGCCTGCCGAACCATGACGACATCGCCGCCCAGCTGTCGTCGGCCCGCGGTGGCGGCGCGCGACTGTTCGCGTTCGGCATGGATGCGTGGAGCCTGGTGCCCTACCTCGACTGGCTGCGCGCACATCCGGGAAGCTATGTGCCTGGCGCCAGCGGCCAGCTCACTGCCGACCAGTTCGGCCGCGTGCGCCGCGTGCTGATCTGGGCGCAATTCCAGGATGGCCTAGCGCACCCGCTGAGTGGCAACCTGCAGACCGACGACATGCCGGCCAGCACCCCGCCCATCGACACCACCCGCACGCCCGCCGCCAGCAGCAACGCACCTGCCGATACCAACCAACCCATCAACCACTGATGCGCGCCGCCGGCGACGTCTTCGAGCAGCGCGCCCGCGCCGAACTCGAACGCGCCGGCCTCACCTGCCTTGCTCACAACTACAGCACGCGTCACGGCGAGCTGGATCTGGTGATGCGCGACGGCAACACCGTGGTGTTCGTCGAAGTGCGCTACCGCAAGAGTGCCAGCCACGGCGACGCCGCCACATCGAGCACTACCAGCAAACAGGCCAAGCTGATTCTGGCTGCGCAGCACTGGCTGGCCGTTCATCCACAGCACGCATGCCGCGCATGTCGCTTCGATGTGCTGAGCTACGACGGGCCGGCCGATGACATTCGGCGTGAGTGGTTGCGTGGGGCGTTTGAGGCTAGGTGATCTGCCTCATTAAGTCCAAAAAGCGAGACGCTAACGCTAAGACTGCTGCGGCGACTAGGCATTTAGTTTCGTCGACCTCTCACAGCGGGAGGCGTAGCCGGTTGGACCAGAACGACGGACCGCTTTCGACCCTAAGCGGTCATTGGTACCCTGTGCCGTCACACCTGTTGGCACAGATTCTTGGCGGCGCGGCTGCCCACGGAGATAAGGATCAATGGAATTTGCGCTGGTCGATGGTGTGAAACTCGAACCTTTTGCCGGTGGGCGTGGCAGCTGCGAGATGTGTGGCTCTGCCATGGTGGCCAAGTGCGGCCCCAGAGTGATGCACCATTGGGCGCACTTCGGAAGACGCAACTGCGATCCATGGTGGGAAAATGAAACCCCTTGGCACCGAGCGTGGAAAGCCCTGTTTCCAGAGGAATGCAGGGAGGTGTCCCACGTTGCCGAGGATGGGGAAATCCACCGAGCCGACATCAAGACGCCTACGGGCATCGTCGTTGAGATACAGAACTCACCCATGTCCGATGTCGAACGCGTATCAAGGGAGCAGTTCTATCGCAATCTGGTGTGGGTCGTGAATGGTGATCACTTCAAAAACAACTTCGATATCTATCACATTCTGCCGGATCCGACCTCTGAGGTTGCTCAGGATCTGATCTGGGCAAAGGCACAGCGTCACATGGACGGGGCTAACAGAGGAATATTCGTCAGACTGTCTGAGGCAAGAGTGGAAAATCCGACGGCGACGAAGGCGACTAACGGGTTTTATGGATGGCTTCACTTCATGCCTGACATTGAGGATGAGGTTCGGGCAGCTTATCGAGGACACCAGCAATATGATTGGGTAAGGCCACGTCGAACATGGCTGGATGCCGCGTGTCCCGTCTACATAGATTTTGGAGAGGAATGGCTCGCCAAACTCGAAACCTACGATGAGACGGGACTGCGGTGCGTTCACCTGGTCTCAAAACGAAAATTCATTCACGACGTCATGGTGGAAGCACGTGCAGAGGACATTGCCACGCGCTTTTATCCGCTGTCAGGCTCACGTTAGTGGATGACCAAATGACCCGTTGTTTCCGACAAAGAGAAGGTTGCTGACTTCCCGTCGCATTCCTTTGTTCCCTTGAGGTCAGACACATTGAATTGCGGCCCTTGCGCGGGAGAAGGTGGATACGAGCCTGTTCTCAATCCAACCCGCAACCGCTAGAAGCCCTCCCAGAGCGGAAGCCTCCTCAGGCTTTTCGATCGAATAGGCAATCTCCACTACCCACGAGCCGATGAAAGCCGCCCATGCATCAATGTCTTCCATCGCCGCAGATGCAATAAATGCTGCTGAAAACTCCGTCAGGGGTTCGGGCTTATTTGACCCCTGACGTGCAATTCGCGACAAGATCTGCAGTTCGCCAGTGAGTTCAATGCTTCTCGTTGTGGCCGCCACAGCTGCCAACCCCAAAAGAAGCTGTTCAAAATCATGAGACGAACAGTTTGACGCAATGCGCTGCCGAACCTTTCTAAGTAACGCCGCCGCGAGCTGAGCATGCTCTGCGCCTACTTCGAATACATGCGCCCCGTTTACGAGACCCGCGAAGTCAGAGGCGGTAGCCTGTTCACCCGGATCTGCTAGCTCGCTCCTTAGCCGGGCCAGATACTCGTCAGGAATCTCACTCAAAGGCTCCGTCCCGCCCTCGACAACGCTCGGATAGAACGCTTGCGGAAATCGAATGGACTTTTTCAACGCGCTATCGTCGGCGAAGAAAACCTTCTGCAATTTGGTACCGGAAAAACTTTCGGAATGAAGATTGACGAGGCCAGCGATGCGCCCGATAAAGTCATCTTTCAATTGTTGCGCAACGATATAGTCGGGCAACCATCGTGGCTCTTCGCGCAGGTCGCAGTAGGACTGAACGAGGAACTCACTGGGCCGCTGGTTCAAAACCCAATCCAATACGGAAGCCTTATTGAGCGAGCTACCTGCGAAAGCGCGCGCTAGCAACGAAGCGTGGGCCATTGCGGCCAGCCGCCTCCAGAATGGAGGATGATTCGCCAGCACTTTGGTTCTGGCCAGCTCGCCGTAAACTAAGACAAAGAACGCAGACGTCGAGCTGAAACCCGAACCAGACGCGTCAGTAACATCAGCGTCCAGAATCGCAGTGGTGAGCTGTTGAATGTGGTCATCAATATCTGACCATTGCCTGTAGGTTTGCAACGCAACCGCTAGAGCACCTAGCATGGTGTACATATCGCCAGACCGAACCGCCCAGGCCAATGCCTTGGCGAAGTCGTCGTTCGTCACCGCCTTTAGCTGATGATCGACTATCAGACCGGGATGGCCGGCAATTAGGAATAACTGCTCAAGGCCATCTTGAGAACCAGAGTCCATGAGCTTGTCTAAGTGGTCTGCCCCGGGCCCTATAGCGTAGTCCAACAGTGAGTTGGCGTCTCCGCGGACGCCGACCAAGTTCGTGTAGTAGTCAGACCTTTGTGGTACTAGGTCGACTGCGTTGAAACGCTGAGAAGCAAATAGCGCCTCAACTCGTTCACGCTGCCCTATTGCCGTGTCCTTCCCAATTGTCAGAAACACGTTAGCTTCTTCAGCTGTCCAAGTTCGTTCTCTGAGCCTGGCAGACAGGCCCTCCAGCTCTTCTCCTCTGATACCGAGCCTCGAACATTCAGCCTTGAAATTGAGGACTCTGAGCGACTCGTCTGGTGAGAACATCCAGTTGCCCGAGTACCGGAAGACCTCTTGTCGTCTGGAGAACACGACTGAAAAATCATCTTCAGGATCTGCACTCACCTGCCAATACGCTTCATTGATGTCTCTAAGCGTAACGTCAACTTCACCTGTTAAAACACGGCGTATGCAGTCGACCATCTGGCCCCTGTCGAACGTTGGTCCGCCATTCGCGAAGGACGAACTCACAGTTGCCGGAACTCCGAGGCGATCGGCCAGGGCGCCATTGGAGATAACCGCGTTTCCTATAGCGGGAGGAAAGACGTTCAACAACATCGATGCAAATTGCGCTTTCGGGTTAGCGGACGTCATCGATCCACCCTCGGAAACTGCTTTGCAAGTGACATTTCGATCCCGCTTGCGGCCCTCTCCGCAATCCAATTCAGAGACACCCTGTCATAGCTTGATATTTCGGCGATAACTACAGCGTCGAACCACGCGTTGTAGGCAACGCGAGTTTCTTCACGCAGCGACATCCCCCCTAGCGACGTGGCGAGCACCTGTGCGAGATACAGATCAATCGCCGCTCGCGCCGAAGGAAATCTATGTGCCCAGCCACGAATGTCAATAAGAGCGGCGATCCAAGTTGATCTACCGCGAGTTGCATCGCTATCTCCAAATGTGACCCATAGCTTCTTAATTGCAAAAGTTCCGGCCTCTTGCAAACGTTGAAGCCAAGGCATTTCTTGTGGAATGAGCAACGCATTACTTAAGCGCGAAAGGAGAACGTTCTCTCTTATGGCTTTCAGTTCCGCGCTTTCAACGACCTCGCCTTCTCTGACCTCGCAAGTGGCAATAAAATCAAACAGTTCAGGACCATCAATGGGACAGAACAGCAAACCGAGTTGGCGAGCACGCGTCCGAGCGTGGTCCCTTTGCAGCTTGTCCATCCCCCCTGCCGAGTGGAGCAAGTCAAGCACGTCGAGCGATGTCAGGATCTCCGTATTACCCGAACCCAGGTTAACTTCACTTGCCATATTGATAAACCGATCGTCCGAGACCAACGCATCCACGTACCCACTAAGCGCCACAATTGCAATTGTTGGCTCTGTCGCGAGTTTCGCTTGAAGCTCTTCCTTTCCTACATCATCACTCGGATGGATGCTTATCTTTCCAGCTTGAATGCCGCTCCTCAGCCTCGCGCGTAATGTGCCGATCATCTGAGATGCGGCGGATTCCTGGGCGCTATAGCTGATCAATCCGTCCGCTTCTTCAAGCGCGTCATTACCCACGAGAACATCAAAGCCCGCTGCCTTCAACGAGGAGAGAAGTCTCATCTGCTGGAAATAGACTAGAGACGCACCATCTAGGTATATCGTTGCACCTTGACTTACTGTGAGTTCACCAGGCCAACTTTCCTCTCTAGGCGCCAGGAACTGCATGTGACGATCGAACTCTGCCTTAGTTAGCAGCGCTCGTTCGTAAAGCGCGCGGACCAGTGAGCCGCAGCTGCATAGAACTCCATGGAATTCCTCCGGGTCGACGGTTTCTTCCATCATCGAGCCGACGCGGCGCAATGGGTACGAGTGCACCACAAAGCCAGCTTCTCCGGCGGCTCGTTGCAGGCTGGCTGCTGCCAGAAGCTGAGCCATGCCAAGGCCGACTTGTCCCGCGAGCGCCGGCGATGACGGAGCGGAAGGCTTGAATTCCGCGACCTTGCCTTCCGCGATCATCTGCCTCAGTTCCTTGGCGGAGGCAACACGACTCGGCTGGTGAAACCGGATCTTCTCTTGCTCTTCGAATAACCATGGAAGAGTTGAGTGTGGCAGCACTATCTCTTCGAAGTGCTGAAAGGCTTGCTCAGAAATTTCGAGCAACTCCCACAAGAGAAGAGTCGTGGCTTCCACGCCCAAGCGTCTCGGGCTACAACGCCGGGCACCTCTTGATCCGCCAAAGGCATAGATTGGGCGCCTCTTCCTAACATCATGTTCTGAAAGGTTTGAGACTGCCGTTGAATAGTAGAGGTTAATCAATGGCTGATTTACTGAGACTGCCGCAACCGACAAAGGCGTGGCTGCACTCTCCAGGGGGCCCGCAGCATTTGCCTGCCGTTCCATCCAACCCGGCGCTTGTTCTAGTACCTCTTTGATCGTCATTCTCTTTATGGGACCAGACTCGCCGGACAATTCGACCGCAGTCTGAAACCATTGCGCCACAATATGCTCGTTCTCCCAACCTGCTTTAACAGCAAGGGAGTAGCAGTTCAAAAGAACCTGAGGATCGCTGCTACCACTTGAGGCAGCTTCATAGACAAGGTCCTTCGCTCGCCCGGAGCCGATCGATCTCGCCAGCACCGCGGCGCGAAGTAGTTGGGCGGTTGATTTCTCCGTTCTACCCACCCATACGGCATCCACCAATTGCTGCAATGCGTCCCAATCGCCCAGACCGATCTCAACTCGCGCTGCCAGATTCCATATGTTGTCATCAGCAAGATCCAGCAATTTATCAAGCTTCCTCTTTGATTCAATCAACTTACCTTGATGGTAGAGAGACCAGGCCTCGATCGTCGCCAACAAAGACGACGTCGCGATTGTCGGTCCAAGATCGGTCAAGAGTTGGCGCAAGCTGGAGAAGTCGCGGCTTTTGTAAAGCGTATTGGCGTACAGTTCCGCCGCGTCAAGTGTGCCTGTCCGTTCGTATAGATCCTTTGCGTATGGCTGCAGGGACGTCCAATCCTCCTTCCTTGCTAGCCCTTCTGTAATCTTGCCCAGGTCTGCGAGCCGTCCGTGCTCCGTATAGGAAGAAATGAGCGATGCCAGGGGGTCTTCCGCTTCTGCGCCAGCGACGAGCTCTTCTAGGATTTGGACCTCCTGCGCGGTCATCTTGGTTCGGTCGACGCTCTCCCAGCGACTTCTTGCCAACTGGGAATATCCTTCGCCCGCCAACATCTCAATGATGACGAGATCGATATGTCTTGGAAGATTTTTACTTAGCTGCTCGCGGTGCTTTTCGAGGTGCGCAATGGCTTCCGTTACGGAGGCTCGTCGGTAGAGGGCCATGCGGAAGCGTGCAAGGGCTGCGTCAAAGGACTTTCCGCCAGAGAGCGCCGTTGCTCGCTCTATCGCCTTCTCAGCATCGCCGCGGTCGATGTCCAGATCCAACTGCAGCGCGAGAGCGACCAATCTCATGGACGGAGACGACGTGCGCAAAAGCGCCTTCATCTCTTCCACAGCTTTCGATCGGAGTTCCTTGTCTAGGTGAGACAGCCAGATGGCGCGCTCTTGTGCGGATTCGGCGACGTTTACGCAATCCAGCGCCCTCGCCGCATCGCTAAACTTGCGGAACTTTTGAATGGCCTCCTTGCGATGATTGACAGAATCCTCGTCGGCTGCATATGCGGCCGATCCACTTGCCAGTGGGCCCCAATTTAGTATTTCCAATCGAAATTCTTCGGCGAAACCAAGCGCCATATGCATGTTTGCACTCATCCACAGCAACGCTGGGGTTTGTTCTCTGTCCTCACCGCTGATCGTATCGTCGAACGCAAGGGCTTCTGACCATTTCCTGGCGAACGTAAGAGCCGCTAGGTAGGCATATTTCCCATCTGAATCCAGGTCAACCGAGGCCAGGCCCGCTCGCGTTAGCCAATCGAGGGCTCTTTCGAAACCTTCTTTAGCAAAGATGCTGAGCAAGGCCGCTGAGCGAGCTCCCTCAGTCCCTATCGCATCGAATTTCGACAGGGCGTCTTCCGTTGCACCTGTGTGCATCAGAATGCATGCATCGGCAATCTTCAAAATTTCACCGTCACCGAGTGCCTCGGCTACATCCAAGAGTTCTCTTGCCCTTGAAGGATTCTTGGCGGACAGAGCCCTGGCGCACCATCCGAGCCCCAAAATTTTTGCGCTCGATGAAGTGCCAGCTAGCTCGCCCGTCGACAGTTCACGAGCTAGTTGTTCTGCCTTCTCGGAGACATCGACGTCCTGCAACATGCGAATCTTTCGAAACGAAGAGGTTCGTCGAATGGCCTCCGCATTGGCCACCGCCGGATCAAACGCGCGATTGATACCAACCAGAAGCTGCTCAGTGTTTTGCACCGACTCCTTTATTTCGGCTGTGTCGGACTTCATGCCTCCAACAATTGTTAGAGTTTCCGCGACGCGACTTGCTTGCAATGCCCTGTCTGAAGGCTCAGCGGCGCATTGGCAGATTTCGTCCAGAATGAGCGTGTAAACGACGGAATCTCTTCCATCTGGTGCGCACAACTCCAAATGATCGCTGTCAATAGGAATCACTCTTTCCGCGACACCGCCATCCGCGCTATCGAGGCTGACAATCTGCGTGATCTGAGGAAGACGCACGCCGAAAATCTTAAGCGGCCTCGTTTCCTGCATCACCACGCAAGCGATCCCAGTTTGTTGGGCGAACGAACGGAACCAGCGATTCAGCTCTCGAAGATTTGGATTGTTTCGCTGTAGGTCACCGACAATCCTTGTTCCCCGGACAGGCAACAGCATCAGGAGGTTCGCGATCGCCGATCCCAGGTGCGGGGTGCCTAAAAATATGATGCGTTCTAGCTGCCTCAAAAATTGCTCGGCGCGAGGTTGGGTCATTGCATCGCGCTCTGCGGCGCGAATCAGTTGCTTGACAACTAAGCCGCCGAGGCTGTGGCAGACAAATGTAATTCGGCCTTCCGAAAAATCCTTCGCACGAGCCAGCAACATTGCCAACAGATTTTCTGCGCGATCCTGTAAGTGCATGCTCGTGTTGAGCCAAGCCAACTTATTGGCCTCATACCCCATCGCCCAGACCTGGGTCTCCGGGCAATCTCTGGCGAGCCACTGCGGCCACAACTCACCCGGCTTAGGGGATGACATCCATGTTTTTGTTAGGTGACCGCCTAATCCATGCACGAAAATTACGTGCCTGCGAACGGTCGGGTTAGCCTCTGAAAGGCGCTTTAGTTCCGTAGGCAAGAGTTCGACCCCAAAATCCCCGAAGAATGCCTCGGATTCTAGACGCCTTCATCACATTGCTTAACCTATTCGTAAGGCTAGTGCCGAAGTGTCTCCTTGAAGCGAACTTCGTCAAGGATAAGCATCTGAATTTGAACGAGTCTTAGAGAGTTCCAGTACAAGATGCGTCCAGTCGGCGTATCTGCCAGTGCTTCGCGCCTCCAAATGGAAGGCTAACGCCGGCCGCTGACCGTCTGCTTCTGGCCGATTCCGGCCCGTGGACCAATGCTGGTCAGGAAGCCGGTGCGCTGATCACGACCGATGGGCGCGCATGTTTAACTTTATCGGCGCGTACTCGCTTTCATCTGCCGCCAGCGGGCATATTGCGCGGCCTTTGCCGGGTCCGGATCCTCGTAGCCCTGCAGCCAGAACCGGAACCAGTCGAGGTTGCGGTTGTACACGGCCAGCTTGTGCTTCGGCTGGAACTTCTGATGCGGCTCGTTCGGGAACACGTAGAGGTCCGCTCGATGCTCGCGAATCAATGGAATCTCGTAGTCCAACGCATACATGTACTCCTGCTCGGAATGCTGGAAGAGGATCGGCGCACGGATCCTGTCCAGCTTGAACGCCGGTGAGAGCGCCTTCCAACGTTCCGGTGTTTCGCTTGGCGCGCCCAGACCCCACATGTCGCGCAAGCCCTTGAGGAAGGCGTCACCCTTCATGCTGCCGATCAGGTAGTAGGTAGGCGACACGACCGGGTTGGCGACCGATGCGGCCGTCAGCAGGTCCGACTCGGTGGCCGTCCACATCGTCACCGCGCCACCGAAGCTCAGCCCGCCCATGCCCACGCGTGCACGATCGATCTCGCCTTCCAAGGACAGCAAGTCGATTACGCTTTCGACCGCCGCCATTCCCTGCCCGTGCCGCGCGACCGCATCCATGATGTATCCGGGCGGATCGTTGATGCACAGCGCCGAGATGCCTGCCTGCGCCAGCGACGCGAGCGGCCACTCGTCCCCTACTCCGCCACGTACGAAGCCCGGGCAACTGTAGTAGGTGACGAACAACGGCGCCGGCCCGGCGCCGCTGCGTCGCGCTGAATAAAACTGGCCCGTGAACCATCGCCCCTGCTTATCCTTCCATCGCAGCAAGCGCGCTGGCGCAACCCGCGCCATGTCCCGCGCAAGCGCTGCGTTCGGATCGAACAAGATGTGGCGCTGTCCGCTTTCCAGATCGATCCGCTCCAGCCGCGGCGGACGATCGGCTTCCGCTGTCACGCATGCCAGCGCCTCGGCCGATGCACCGCAGTTCGATGATGGATCGCGGCCGCCGTTGACCAAGCCTCCGGTCTGTACGACCACGCGTACCTCCCCGGTCCCGACGTTCCATCGAAGAATCGACTGCGCCAGGCCCAGGTCGGGATCGGTGATGGTGAACAGCACCTCGTCGTGGCCGGAACGCCACTGGATTCCCGTGATGGCCTTGCCCGTGCACAGCGCCGACACGCACTTGATGGCCTTCCGCGCATGCGCACTCGGGAGCGCCGACAGCAATACGTCGGGCCGATACATCTGCCCACGGCCGTCGCCGATGCGGGTCAGCACGGCAACCCTTTCGTCATGAGGTTCACGCACAGACTTCCACGGATCGCCGTCGACGCCGGCCGTCTTACTGGCCGGCGATTGCACGGCGGGCACATCTGCTCTTGCAAGCGTCCATCGCGCGCCCGTGGCGAGTTCGATCTCCGTCCAACGATCCGGCACGTCGGCCAGCAACGGAAGATGGTCGAACCAGACCTTGCTGAAGCGCTGCGTCGCCATGCGCCCACCGACGTAGCCGGAGCGAAACAGCCCCTGGCCGATCGGCACGGTCTCGTCGATGTGGATGCCCTGGTCGTACTCGGCCCGCTCTGCCGACCGGACCGCCTCGCGGGTCGCGCCGACGCTGTACCTGAGCAAGCGGCCGCCGTCGCCCAAGGCGAAATCGCGCACGTCCGCCGCGTCACGCGTCAAAGCTTCCGCGCCCGACCCGTCGGCCGCTGCGCGCCAGACATCGATCTTTCCGTCGACCAGGGCAACGTAGTAGATCCAGCGATTGTCGGCGGACCACACCACCTTGGGTGGCAACGACTCGCCCGCCGAATCGCGCAGCGGAATGCCGCCATCGGCGACGCGCACGGGCAACGCGTCATCCAGACCCTGCACGTACCACACGGTGTCGTAGGTATTGCGCGCCACCGACGCCCGCTCGACCCGGAACGCCACGCTGCGCCCATCCGGCGATACCGTCGAACCCGCGATATCGGCCACCTCCAGCAGCCGACGGGGCGAAACAGCGGACGCATGGCAGACAGACGCGGAAGCTGCCGACAAGGCACCTGCAACCAGCAGGCGCCACACGATGTATTTCGACATGGACATGGTCACCTCTCTCCCGCCATCAGGGATGCCGGCCGCCGCCGGCACCCCGCAGGCATCACCAGTGCTTGGACACAGAAAGGCTCAGGAACCGGCCGATCGCCGGATAGTTGGTCGAGTCGTAGGGCGCCACATAGCGAGGCGACGTGACCCGATACAACGGCGGATCGCGATCCAATGCGTTGTCCACGGACAAGGCGAAATCAAGTCCCGACAACGCATCGTCACGCTTGCCGGTGGCATAGCTGAGCGCCGCATCGAGCGTGGTGAACGAGGCGGATTTCACCTCGTCGATCCGGTTGGTCACTCCGCTGCGATAGTTGGCAAAGAGCGAGGCGGTAAACCCGCCCCGCTTCCAGACCGCGCCAACACGACTGCTGACCTTGGGCGGATTGAAGAGCGTGCCCGACAGGGCATACGCCGGCACGGTGGGAAGGGTTTGCTGCGTGCTGTCCAGCCAGCTTGCCGATCCGCGCAGTGTCAACGCGCCCTGCCCCACCGTGAGCCGGTAAGACCCCGACAGGTCGACACCATGGATGCGCTGCTGGGCCGCATTGGCGTACTGCGTGTAGATGATCGCCGCCACTTTGCTCGGGTCGTAGGGCGCCCCGACAAAGTTGTAGAACGTTCCCGCATTCGCGATCACATCCGCCTGCGCCTGTGACGTCGGTGCGACGTCGACGAACGGCGCGTAGATCGCGTTGTTCAACGCCTGGCTGGCATTGGCGATCGGCTGGATCACCCGATCGCGGTAGTCGATGCGAAACCAGCTCAGCTCCGCCTCCAGGTCGCGCAGCGCCTCCGGATGAAACGCCAGTGACACCGACTGGGTGGTGGCCCGCTCCGGCTTGAGTTGCCTATTGCCGCCATCCAGCACAAGCACGGTGGAACCGGCGGAATACCCGATGCCACCGAAGCTGCCCGGCGAGAACAGATACGCGTTCTGCGCATAATTCTGCTCGAACAGCGTGGGTGCCTTGAACGACTTGCCCCACGAGGCTTTCAGGGTGAAGTCGGCATTGGGGTCATAAAGCAGACCCAGCTTTGGCGTCGTCACGCCACCGAACGTGCTGTAGTGCTCACCGCGCACGGCGGCCGTCACGTCCAGACGCTGGATGCCACGGACCTGCTGGTCGGCTCCGATCAGCGGCAGATTGAATTCCGCATACGCGAACCGGGCGCCTTCGCTGCCCCGGAAGGTAGCGGCCTTCGTGACGTGGTCGACATCGCGAAACCCGTTCTCTCGATAGCCGATGCCGGTCGCCAGACGTGCATCGCCACCGGGCAACGAGAACAACGGCCCTTCGGCGCCAAGCTCGTAGCCGCGGCTGTCGTTGCAATAGCAGACATCGGTGAGGGTGGTCGCGCCGGTGGGGGTCACGGTCTGCACGCGGTGCTGGTTGTGCGTGTCCTTGCCGGATGTTGCATTGAGCGACAGCGTCCAGTCGTTCGGCAACCAGATGTCGAGGCCGGGCGAGACCAGGGTGGTGATGGTGTGTGGCGTCACCCGACTGTTCCCGCCGCTGGAGTTGTACAGCTGCAGTTGATTGCGCGTGGAGCGCAGCGCATCCAGACGCAGCTCGGTGAAGTCCCCGAGCGACTGGCGGACGCTGAGCAAGCCGCTGCGCAGGTCGCTGCCGGGATACAGCGTGGAGGGGTCGACCAGTTGCGTGGCGTAACTGCGCTGGCTGCTGTAGATGGGATCGACCGAGACGTCCTTGTAGGTCGCGATCAGGCCGCCGCTCTGCCACGTGGCGCCAGCCGTAACGTTGTACTCGCGGCTGGTCAGCCCACCCTGCGTGGCGGTTCCAAAACGCGTGCCGACGGTCACGCCGTCGAAATCGCGCTTGAGGATCACATTGCCGACACCGCCCACCGCATCGGAGCCATAGATCGCCGAGGCACCGTCGGGGACGATCTCGATCCGCTCCACCGCCTCCACCGGTATCGCGCTGATGTCCACCGCCTGGGTGAAGCCGCCATAGGCCAAGCGACGTCCGTTAAGCAGCGTCAGCGTGGCATCGGCGCCGAGGCCACGCAGATTCAGGCTCGATCCGCCGGTCATGTTCTGGTTGGCGTTGCCGGCACCCGCCAGGTTGCCGGTGAGCACGCCGGGGTTCTGACCACCCGAGAAGTTCTGCGGCACGCTGCGGATCACTTCGCCGAGATCGGTAAAGCCCTCTTCCTGAATCTGCTCGCTGCCGATCGTGATGACCGGCGACGGCGTGCTGCCGCCGCGGATGCGTGTGCCGGTGACGGTCACGGTCTGCAGGTTGGTTGCCATCGGCGCTGCGGAGTTGTCGGTCGATTTCTTCGACTGCGCCTTGGTCACCGGCGCCCTAGCCTGCGTGGTCGTGTCTGTCGTGACGTCCTGGGCCATGGCCCACTCCCCGGTGCCGGTGACGGCCACGAGCAAGGCGATGGAAATGGCGTTGCGTAGCGTGCTTGTCTTCATGCTGCGTCCTTTGCTTTCCCCTGGGTTGGCCCGTTTCGCGTGCTGGTCCGGTCGTGTCCCGGAGTTGGCAAGGTCGTCGGGCGAAATCTGTCTCGCGTTCGGCTTGCAGAGGCGGCGGGTACAGCACAGCCAGCCAAGAAAGCCCGCAAGCAACCAAAGCGGATTGCCATAGCAACACCGCAATGTTACTTATACAGTAACAGACAAGACGGAGACAAGACTGCATGCTGGCTTCACGACTCACATCCCCGTGGCAGCACTTTGGACGACGCCCGCCTCATTTTTGCCAATCGCTTGCACGCAGCCCGACTGGCGGCAGGCCTGACCCAGGAAGCGCTTGGCGTCGCCACAGGGATCGCGGCTGAAGTGGCGCGCACGCGTATCAACCGCTACGAACGCGGCGTCAACGAGTGCGACCTGCGCACCGCAAAGAAGCTCGCAGATGTGCTCGGAATGCCGCTCGCTGCGTTGTATGCGGATACGGACGAGATCGCAGAGGTGATCGTGGCGTTTGCTAAGCTACCGCGCGCTGAGCAGCGGACAGTGGTGAACGAGCTGAAGGCGCGAGCTAAGAAGCGATAGGCTGCCGAGGTTTGAACGTCCGGGCTGCCACCACTTTAGCCGGTCTCCCTTGCGCTTACCCTTCCTTGCTGGAAGCTTCATCGTCAGCTTGAAACTGGGATCGACCGAAATCTTGGCGATACAAATGTTCTTGTAGCCGATGGATTCAAGGCGCCGGCAAACATTCTTCAACGCCACGCGGGCAAAGAACGGAATCAGCGGCTTCGACTCATCCGGCTGGCTGATGATGCCAAAGACGATGGTGTAACCGAAGTAACCCCAGCGATAGCGTATGTGTGCCCGCTTGATACGAGCCTGGCATTAGTGACCAGAACGTCACCTTCGGAAAAAAATGTGCGCTCCGCGAGCGGTAGCGGCGGCATTACATCTGACATGTGACCGCCTGTGACATTCCATTGCTTCCCTCAGCCAGCATACGGCAACCGATGGCACACGACATATCAGGCATCTCAGAATATCAGGCATCTCAGACGGAGGAACGCGCAGAGGCCCTTCAGCCTCAGGGAGCACCCGAAGTCTCAAGGGCCTCCAGTGAGTACCGAGTAGCGAGGTACAACCCGACCGCGCCGACTTCATCGCTATCCGTGGCCCGTACTGCCTCAATCAACTCCTGATCGCTGCAACTGAAGCAACCACACCAGTGCGCGCGGCTCAGTGGGTCGCCGAGGTCGATTCTTTCATCCATGGTGTGCACTCAGGCTGCTGTGGTGTTGGCGTCCCGGTCGAAATATCCCAACTTTATTGGCGAACCAAGCCCGCGCATTTCAACGCACGTCGGTTGGCCGCTGCGGGCGTGTTCGTCGCGGGCGGCTTTACGCGCCAGCTTGATTGCCGGGCCTAGCTGCATCTGGGTGAACAGTGCACTGCCCATGCGGCAGATGCTCCACTCCCCGTTATCGGCTTGCTTGAGGGTATAGACGACCATGCGAGGCACCTCTTTGTAGAGAAAGGCCCCCTTTCGGGGGCCAGTGAACCGGGCAACGGGAATTGCTACGGCTCGGGCGCTCGGTGCATCGGCGAGGAACCAGACTTCCCGGGCCAGATCAATTTGCAGCCAAGGCGGCAGGACGGCTAGCGGTAGACGGCAGGCGACCGTGTGGGGGAACGCTGATGCTATGTCAGTGAATTCATTCATGGCCGGCTACAACCTGCGGCTGTTGCCGATCATCCAGAGCATGTCGCAGCTCGACGCCACCTACGGGAAGGACGTCTCGCGTACGTTGATCACCAACCACGCGCTGCAGATCGTGTTCGCCCCGCGCGAGCAACAGGACGCCAACGATTATTCCGACATGCTGGGCTATACCACCGTGCGCAAGGAAAACATCACGCGCGGACGCGAGACATCGCGAAGCCGTTCGGAAGAGCGGCGCGCCCTGATGCTTCCCCAGGAATTGAAGGCGATGGGGACCGAGAAGGAAGTCTTCCTGTACGAAGGCATCCCGCATCCGGTGATGTGCCACAAGATCCGCTATTACCAGGACAAGTATTTCACCGTACGCCTGCTGCCCAAGGTCGACATTCCCAGGCTTGCGGTCTAGTCAGCGACGACACCGGCTGTCACACGCCGCTTCGGCGCTAGACTTGACGGATGCTGCCACCTTCCCTTCTCGATGCGCTACGCACAATCTTCGCGGCCGATGCACTCTCGGTCGGCGAAGCCGAGCGCATCGCCTATTCGTACGACAACTCCCGTATGCACGCGCTGCCGGATGCCGTGGTGTTCCCAAGCGAACACGCGCAGGTCGAAGCGCTGGTACAGGCTTGCCGCACGCACAAAGTGCCGGTGATTGCGCGCGGGCGCGGCAGCAACACTACCGGCGCGACGGTGCCGGTCAACGGCGGCGTGGTGGTGAGCTTCGAGCGGATGAACCGGATTCTGCGCATCGATCCTGACAATCGGCTGGCGGTGGTCGAGCCGGGAGTGTTGAACGGCGATCTGCAGCAGGCGTTGCTGCGACATGGTTTCTTCTGGCCGCCCGATCCCACCTCGGCGCCGTGGTGCAGCATCGGCGGCAACCTGGCCTGCAATTCGGCCGGGCCGCGCACGGTGAAGTACGGCAGCCCGCGCGAGAATACGCTGGGCCTGCGCGCGGTGGCCGGCAACGGCGAAGGTTTCCGCTGCGGCACGTACACCAGCAAGGGTGCCACCGGCTACGACCTGACGCGGCTGCTGATCGGCTCGGAAGGCACGCTGGCGCTGATCACCGAGGCCACACTGAAACTCACCCCGAAACCGTCGGCGCTGCGCACGCTGCGCGCAACCTATCGCGATGTCGGCAGCGCCGCGCGTGCGGTGGCGCGGATCATGGCGCAGCCGGTGACGCCCTGCGCGCTGGAGTTCATCGACGACGTGGCGCTGAAGCTGGCGCACGAGCATGGCGGCGACAGTGTGCCGCTGGCCGGCGCGATGCTGATGATCGAGGTCGATGGCGAACCGGCCACGCTGGACAGCGCGGTCGCTGCGGTGGCCGCTGCCGCACGCGGCGACGGGCTGGAAGAACTGCGGGTGGCGCAGAGCGCCGAGGAAACCCGCGCGCTGTGGGCGGCGCGCAAGGCGCTGTCGCCGGCGCAGCGCACGATCTCGCCAAACAAGATCAACGAGGACGTGGTGGTGCCGGTCAGCCACCTGCCCGCCCTGGTCGACGGCATCAAGCAGCTGTCGGCGAAGCACGATGTGTTGATCGTCACCTTCGGCCACGCCGGCAACGGCAATCTGCACGTGAACCTGCTGCCGCGCGACGACGCCGAACGCGAACGCGCGCACGCCTGCCTCGCCGACGTGTTCGCGCTGGTGATCTCGCTTGAGGGTACGCTGTCGGGCGAGCACGGCATCGGCATGGTCAAGCGCGAGTTCATGCCGCTGGCGCTGGAAGCTTCCACGCTGGCGCTGATGCGCAACATCAAGACGGCGTTCGATCCGGACGGCATTCTCAATCCGGGCAAGTTGCTGCCATGAAACCGCGATCGCCGCATGGTCATGCAACTCTCCCTTCGGTCGCAGGGGAAGGCCAACCATGGGTCAGCCGACCTCGCGGCAAGGCCGCCTGCCCCCTCCCGACCTCCCCCTGCGACCGAAGGAAGTCCCTTGGGGGCACGCAGGGGGATGAGCTTCGCTTCGATCATGCCCTGACGTGCATCCAAGGGGCGTTGCGTGGCTGAATCGCTCGACCACTTGCTCGTCGACATCCGCGCCTGCCGGCTGTGCGAAGCCCATCTGCCACTGGGCCCACGCCCGGTGCTGCAGGCCTCGCCCACCTCGCGTCTGCTGATCGTCAGCCAGGCGCCGGGGCGCAAGGTGCATGACACCGGCATCCCGTTCAACGACGTCAGCGGCGAGCGTTTGCGTGAGTGGTTGGGCATCGATCGCGATGCGTTTTACGACGCCAGCCGGGTGGCGATCGTGCCGATGGGTTTCTGTTTCCCCGGCAGCGGTCGCGGTGGCGACCTGCCGCCACGACCGGAATGTGCGCCGACCTGGCATCCGCGTCTGTTGCCGTTGCTGCGGCACGTGCGACTGACCCTGCTGATCGGCCAGTATGCGCAGGCCGGCTTGCTCGACGTGCCGCGCGGCATCCGCCTCACCGATACCGTGCAGGCGTGGCGCGGTCATCTTGCGCACGGTCGCCTGCCGTTGCCGCATCCGAGTCCGCGCAATCGGGTGTGGCTGATGCGCAATCCATGGTTCGAGACGGAACTGCTGCCGGTGCTGCGCGAGCGTGTGGCTGCGGCATTGCGTTCGGGCGATGATTGAGCGGGGTTGGATATGGATGCGCGCGGGGCTTCGACTCCGCTGCGCTACGCTCAGGCGGAACGGGTGAGGTGAAGGGTGGGCTTGAGAGCGCAAGCCGCCGGGGACTCGGCGAGACCATGCATGAAAACACGCGATGTGCGGACAAGGCGGACGCTGCAGCATGCCTTGCCGGTTGCCTGCGGCTTCCTCTAACCTGCCACGCTTGATGGCTGCGGGGCGACTCCTCGGCCTTGCCGGGGGAATCAACATGCAGGATATCGATTGATGAGCATCAAGCTCCGTCTTGTGGCAATGAACTTCATGCAGTTTTTCGTGTGGGGCGCCTGGCTGATCACGATTGGCGCCTACTGGTTCCAGTACCGGCACTGGTCCGGTGCGCAGTTCGGCGCGATCTTCTCGACCATGGGTATCGCCTCGCTGTTCATGCCATCGCTGATGGGCGTGATCGCGGACAAATGGCTCAATGCGGAAAAGCTCTACGGCCTGCTGCACATCGGCGGCGCGATGGTGTTGTTCATCATCCCCATGATCGACAACCCGACCACACTGTTCTGGGTGATGCTGCTCAACATGATGTGCTACATGCCGACGATCTCGCTGGCGATTGCGGTGGCGTACAACGCGTTGAAGACCAATGGCGCGGATGTGGTGCTGGTGTTCCCGCCGATCCGCGTGTGGGGCACGGTCGGTTTCATCGCGGCGATGTGGGTGGTGAGCCTGCTGCATCTGGAAACCTCGGGCGGCCAGTTCTACGTCGCTTCCGCCGCGGCATTGCTGCTCGGCCTGTATGCGTTCACTTTGCCGAAGTGCCCGCCGCGCCTGCGCGGTCAGGCGCACACGTCATGGCTGGATACGCTGGGGCTGACTTCGTTCACGCTGTTCAGGAACAGCAAGATGGCGATCTTCTTCATCTTCGCGATGCTGCTGGGTGCGGCGCTGCAGCTGACCAATGCCTATGGCGACACCTTCCTGCACGACTTCGCCAACGTCGACGCATACAAGGGCATGATCGCGGTGCGTTACCCGGCGATCATCATGTCGATTTCGCAGGTCTCCGAGACGCTGTTCATCCTGGCGATTCCGTTCTTCTTCAAGCGCTTCGGCATCAAGACGGTGATGCTGATCAGCATGCTGGCGTGGGTGCTGCGCTTCGGCCTGTTCGCCTACGGCAACCCGGGGCCGGGCCTGTGGATGATCGTGATGTCGTGCATCGTGTATGGCATGGCGTTCGACTTCTTCAATATTTCCGGCTCGCTGTTCGTCGAGGAGCAGAGCGACCCGGCGATCCGCGCCAGCGCGCAGGGTCTGTTCATGCTGATGACGAACGGCATCGGCGCAATCCTCGGCAGCTCGATCAGTGGCGTGATCATCGACCTCTGGTTCACTCACGCCGACGGCAGCAAGGACTGGCACGGGATCTGGACGACGTTCGCCACGTATTCGCTGGTGGTGGCCGTGCTGTTCGTGATCTTCTTCAAGCACAAGCATGTGCGTGGCGCCACGGCGGCCAGTGCGGACAGCTTGCACAGGGTCTGAGGCGACTCGATACAGCAGCGAGCTGGCCGTCGCCTGCATTCCATGGCCACGCAGGCGCTGCAGTTACAATACCCGGATGCGTATCGGCCCTTACCTGATCGACCCCGCGGTGGTGCTCGCTCCTATGGCGGGCGTCACCGACAAGCCGTTCCGCCTGCTGTGCAAGCGGCTGGGCGCGGGTCTGGCCGTATCGGAAATGACGAATGCCGATCCGCGGCTGTGGCACACACGCAAGTCGCAGCAACGGATGGACCACGACGGCGAGCCGGAGCCGGTCAGCGTGCAGATCGCCGGCTACGATCCGGCGATGCTGGCCGAGGCGGCACGCTTCAACGTCGCCAATGGCGCGCAGATCATCGACATCAACATGGGTTGCCCAGCCAAGAAGGTGTGCAATGTGTGGTCGGGTTCGGCGCTGCTGCAGGACGAACCGCTGGTCGCGCGCATCGTGAAAGCCGTGGTCGATGCGGTCGAGGTGCCGGTGACGCTGAAGATACGCACCGGCTGGGACCGGCAGAACAAGAACGCGCTGAACATCGCGCGCATCGCCGAGGACAACGGCATCGCCGCGCTGGCCGTGCATGGACGTACGCGCGCCGACAAGTACGAAGGCGACGCCGAGTACGACACCATCACTGCAGTGAAAGCCGCCGTACGCATTCCGGTGCTGGCCAATGGCGACGTCAACACGCCGCAGCAGGCGCGGCACGTGCTCGAGGTTACCGGTGCCGATGCACTGATGATCGGCCGCGGTGCGCAGGGCCGGCCGTGGATTTTCCGCGAAATCGCGCATTACCTGGCCACCGGCGAACTGCTGCCCGAGCCGGAGCCGGCCGAAGTCGCCACGATCCTGCTTGGCCATCTCGAACAGCTCTACGCGTTCTACGGCGAACTCGCCGGCGTGCGCATCGCGCGCAAACATCTGGGCTGGTATGCAAAGGATCGGCCGGAGAATGCGGCGTTCAGGCAGGTGGTCAACCGCGCCGAGTCCGCCATCGAGCAGCTTCGTCTGACCCGCGACTACTTTGCCGCGCTCGCCGCTGGCGAACGTTTGGCCGCCTGAATCATTGCCCACGGGAGCGCTCCTCGTGCGCGGAATCGGGCGGCGATGCCAGCGGCTTTTGCACACAGGGTGCGCTGCTGCAGCCGTCCAAACGGCTGAACATCTGCCTAACCCCCAGACTCCCAGAATCCCCGCAGGCTGCAAAACCTGGGGCGGGGATGTATCATGCCCGACTTCTTGTATCTCTCTATCCGCACGAAAGGATATATACCGCGATGTCCAACTACCTGTTCACCTCCGAATCGGTCTCCGAAGGCCATCCGGACAAAGTCGCTGACCAGATCTCCGACGCCGTCCTCGACGCGATCATCGCGCAGGATCCGGCTGCCCGCGTGGCCTGCGAAACCATGGTCAAGACTGGCGTGGCGATTGTTGCCGGCGAGATCACCACCAATGCGTGGATCGACCTCGAAGCGATTACCCGCAAGGTCATCGTCGACATCGGCTACGACTCCAGCGACGTCGGCTTCGACGGCGCCACCTGCGGCGTGATCAACCTGATCGGCAAGCAGTCGCCGGACATCAACCAGGGTGTGGATCGCAAGAAGCCGGAAGACCAGGGCGCGGGCGATCAGGGCCTGATGTTCGGCTACGCCACCAACGAAACCAAGACCTTCATGCCCGCGGCGATCCACTTTTCGCATCGTCTGGTCGAGCAGCAGGCCAAGGTGCGCAAGGCGAAGAAGTCGCCGCTGCCGTGGCTGCGCCCGGACGCGAAGAGCCAGGTCACCCTGCGCTACGAGAACGGCATCGCCACCGCGATCGACGCCGTGGTGCTGTCGACCCAGCATGATCCGGGCGTGAAGCAGAAAGACCTGATCGAGGCCGTGCGCGAGTTGATCCTCAAGCCGGTGCTGCCCGCGAAATGGCTGCACAAGGGCACCAAGTTCCACATCAACCCGACCGGCAAGTTCGAGATCGGCGGCCCGGTGGGCGACTGCGGCCTGACCGGCCGCAAGATCATCGTGGACACCTACGGCGGCTGGGCCCGCCACGGTGGCGGTGCGTTCTCGGGCAAGGATCCGTCCAAGGTCGATCGTTCGGCCGCCTACGCCGCGCGCTACGTGGCGAAGAACATCGTGGCCGCCGGCATCGCCGACCGCTGCGAAGTGCAGGTGAGCTACGCGATCGGTGTGGCGCATCCGACCTCGATCTCGGTGACCACGTTCGGCACCGGCAAGATCAGCGACGAGAAGATCGAGAAACTGATCCGCAAGCATTTCGATCTGCGCCCGTACGGCATCCTCAAGATGCTCGACCTGATCCACCCGATGTACCAGCAGACCGCCAGCTACGGCCACTTCGGCCGCACCCCGCACCAGATGAAGGACGCCAACGGCAACGCCTTCACCGCGTTCTCGTGGGAGCTGACCGATCGCGCCGAGGCGCTGCGCAAGGATGCCGGGCTGAAGTAAGCCGTCATCGCCCGCTGCAAAAAATGAACGGGCCGCCTTGTGCGGCCCGTTTTTTTATTGCGCGCAGGCATGTACGTCACGGGTATGACCGTCGCACCAGCTACAATGAGTGGATGTCTCTTATCCAACTGCAACGCGTCGACTTCAGTATCGGCGGCCCGCTCCTGCTCGAACACGTCGATCTGTCGATCGAGGCGAACGAGCGTGTCTGCATCGTCGGTCGCAACGGCGAAGGCAAATCCACCCTGATGAAGCTGATCGCCGGCGAGCTGCATGCCGATGATGGCGAGGTGCGCGTGCAGAACGGTGTCGTGATCGCGCGGATGGCGCAGGAAGTGCCGCAGGGCACCGCCGGCAGCGTGTTCGACGTGGTAGCCGAAGGGCTGGGCGATCTCGGCCATCTGCTGGCGCGTTATCACCACCTGTTGCACGAGCTGCATACCCAGGCCGATTTCGATGCGTTGGGCGAGGTGCAGCATCAGATCGAGGCGCAGCACGGCTGGGATCTGGATCGCCGCGTCACCGAAGTGCTGACCCAGCTGGAACTGCCCGGCGACACCGACTTCGCCGCGCTGTCCGGCGGCATGAAGCGGCGTGTGCTGCTGGCGCAGGCGCTGGTGCGCAAGCCTGATGTATTGCTCCTTGATGAGCCCACCAACCACCTCGACATCGAGGCGATCGGCTGGCTGGAAACGTTCCTCAAGCAGTTCGCCGGCAGCATCATCTTCGTCACCCATGACCGCAGCTTCCTGCGCGCGCTGGCTACCCGTATCGTCGAGATCGACCGCGGCGCGCTGACCGACTGGCCGGGCGACTACGACAACTACCTGCGCCGCCGCGAGGAGCGTCTGCACGCCGAGTCGCAGGCGAACGCGCTGTTCGACAAGAAGCTGGCGCAGGAAGAAGTGTGGATCCGCCAGGGCATCAAGGCCCGGCGTACCCGCAACGAGGGTCGCGTTCGCGCGCTGAAGGCGCTGCGCAACGAGCGCGCCGAGCGGCGCAATCTCACCGGCAACGCGAAGATGGCACTGGCCACCGCGCAGTCGTCCGGCAAGAAGGTGATCGACCTCGAGCACGTGCACCAGGCCTACGGCGGTCGCGTGCTGATCGACGACCTGTCCACCACGATCATGCGCGGCGACCGCATCGGCATCATCGGCCCGAACGGCGCCGGCAAGAGCACCCTGCTGAAGATCATGCTGGGCGAGCTGAAGCCGCAACGCGGCGAGGCAACGCTGGGCACCAGCCTGCAAATCGCCTATTTCGACCAGCACCGCCTGCAGCTCAACGACAAGTTGAACGCGCTGGACAACGTAGCCGAAGGGCGCGAGTTCATCGAGCTCAACGGCCAGCGCAAGCACATCGTCGGCTACCTGCAGGACTTCCTGTTCTCGCCCGAGCGCGCCCGCGCACCGATCACCCGCCTGTCCGGCGGCGAGCGCAACCGCCTGCTGCTGGCCAAGCTGTTCGCCCAGCCGTCGAACCTGCTGGTGATGGATGAGCCGACCAACGACCTGGACGTCGAGACGCTGGAGCTGCTGGAAGAGCTGCTGACCGACTATCAGGGCACCCTGCTGCTGGTCTCGCACGATCGCGCCTTCCTCGACAACGTGGTGTCCAGCACGCTGGTGCTGGAAGGCAATGGACAGATCGGCGAGTACGTGGGCGGCTATACCGACTGGCTACGCCAGCGGCCCAGCGCACGCAGTACGGCGACTGGCAAGCCTGCGACTTCCAGCCCGGCGGTCACGACCGCGCCGGCGCAGTCCAAACGCAAGCGCAGCTTCAAGGAACAGCACGAGCTGGAACAGTTGCCGAAACGCATCGAGCAACTGGAAGGCGAGATCGGCAGCCGCAGTGCGGCGATGAACGAGCCGGCCTTCTTCCAACAGGACAGCGCAACCATCGTCAAGGCGAACGAGGCGCTGGCGACGCTGCAGGCCGAGCTCGATGCCGCCTACGCGCGCTGGACCGAGCTGGACAGCTGAGGCCCACGCTACCGGCGCATGGCCTTAGTCGCGCCGAGGCACTGTCGCGGATGGTTTCTTGCCGGAGCGACGCGTGGCCAACTTTGTCGCGCCTTCGGCGCTGTGTGCACGCTCGTGACGCAGACAGCCAGCGCGGCCCTTGCCCGCTTTCCGACACACCACGCGAGGGTGGCTGGCAACTACCCTGCGTACTTGCCGACGCGATGCCGTCATTTTCTTCACACGCCTTGGTGTAGCCCTCGCGACAGGCGATGCCTCGGCGCTGCGAATCGGTGACAGGGCAGCGAGTACACGGTGGGTCAAGCGGCGATCGGGCATGCCGGCCTCGGCGACCAGAGCGGGTGAAATCTGCCGATGCTCGAAACCGTCGTCCAGCAGGCGGGCCATCAAATTGTCGCGGGCGAGCGAGGTGCGACCACCCAGGACCACGCCGAACAGACGCTGGCCGTCGCGCACGGCGGTGGAGGCAAGGTTGAAACCGGCAGCGTCGGTGAAGCCGGTCTTGAGCCCGTCCATGCCCGGGTAGCGATCCATCAGGCGGTTGTGACCGCGCACCAGCCGGCCGCGGAACGTGAATTCACGGGTGGCGAAATAAGGTGCTTCACGGGGAAAATCGCGATAGAGCGCCAGCGCCAGCTTGCCGATGTCGCGCGCCGTGGTGGCGTCGTCCGGGACGGGCAGGCCGGAGGCGCTGCCGAATCGGGTGTGGGTCATACCCAGCAACAGGCCCTCGGCGTTCATCATCTCGACGAAGTGATCCTCCGAGCCACCCAGCTTCTCGGCAACCACGGTCGCGGCATCGTTGGCCGAGTTGGTGATCATGCCCAGAATGCAGTCCTGCACCGAAATGGTCTGGCCGGCGCGCAGGCCGAGCTTGGTCGGCGCCTTGTTCGCGGCCCGGGCGGAAACCGGCAGCAGCTGATCCAGCTTGAGCTGCCCGTTCTCCAGTGCCTGGAAGGTGAGATAGAGCGTCATCATCTTGGTCAGCGAAGCCGGATGATTGAGTTCATCCGGGTTGACTGCGCTAAGCACGTCGCCCGTCGAGGCGTCGAGCACCAGCGCGGCATGGCCCGCATGGGCGTTGCCGGCAAAACCGCCCAAGCCACACATCAGCACGGCCGCCAGCATCATGCGGTTCAATCTGCGCAGTGACCGGGTGAGCCTGGGGGATTTGACGTGCATTCGGGCGATCCTCGATTCCAGGCGCAACGATAGCGGGAACCCCACACAAAAATCCATAGACTCCTACTTTAACTAACTGGCACAAATGCATGTTCTGCAATGAAAAACAGAGCGAGGGACGTAGCCTGCATGCCTGCATCCGCGGATAACGCAGCGTCAAGGCAAGTCACACGTCGAACCACGGCATGCGTGGCAACACCCTTCCGCGGGCCGGACGACAGGCGCGGAACGCCGGTCACCGCGGCGTATCATCCGCCAACCGTCCGCCGCGAATGGCTGCCATGTACACGCTCTACTACGCCCCCGGCTCCGCCAACATGCTGGTACATCTGACCCTGCTCGAATGCGGCGTGCCGTACCAGCTGGAACGCGTGGACCTGGATGCCGGACAGCAGCGCAGCGCGGCGTATCTCGCGCTGAATCCGAACGGCGTGGTGCCGACCCTGGTGATCGATGGCGTGCCGCACGGTGAAGCAGCGGCGCTGGCGATGTTGCTGGTCGAGCAGCACGCCGACGCGGCGCTGGCGCCGGCAGCGGACAGCCCGCAGCGCGCCGACTACCTGCAGTGGATGCTGTATCTGGCCAACTCGCTGCAGCCGCAGTTTCGGCAATGGTTCTATCCCGGCGACCACCTGCCGGCTGCCGCCGACGGCATCAAGGAAGCCGCTCGCATCGGCATTGAGGCATGTTGGTCACGCATCAACACGCACCTGGCCACGCACGGCCCCTACCTGCTTGGCGACACCTTCAGCGTGGTCGATCTGTATGCGCTGATGCTGATGCGCTGGTCGCGCAACATGCCGCGCCAGGCGCTCAATTGGCCACACCTAGCCGCGCTGGCGACGCGACTGAAAGCGCGGCCGTCATGGCAGCATCTGTATGAAGCCGAAGGGCTGACCGAGTGGGCCTGAGCACATGAGCGGCGCACCCGGTGCCGACGCCTGGGGCGTGTACCTGCTGGAGTGCGCCGACGGTCGCGTGTATACCGGCATCGCCCGTGACCCCGAACAGCGCTACGCCAAACATCTTGCCGGCAAGGGTGCGCGCTTCACCCGTTCAAACCCGCCACGGCAGTTGCTTGGCTGGGTCTGGGTTGCCGGTCACAGTGAAGCGCTGCGGCTGGAAATTGCGTGGAAGCGGTTGCCGCGCGCGGAACGCATCGCGGCGTTGCACGCGAGCCTCAAATTGTAGAAGCGCACCCTGTGCGCGATGCACTCCGTCACATCGCGAACAGCCATCGCGCAGAGGGGTCGTTCGGTGATCAACCGGTGTTCTGCAGTCCCTGCGATACACCGTTGACGCAGGCGACCAGTCCCTGCAGCAACGCATCGTCGGTGCGCTCACCAGCACGCCAGCGCTGCAGCAGATCGACCTGCAGCAGGCTCATCGGATCGACGTAGGGATTGCGCAGGCGGATCGAGGCATCGAGCCGTGGCTCGCCCTGCAGCAGCGTGTCGAACCCCTTGAGCCGCAACAGCCAATCACGGGTGCGCGCGAACTCGTCGCGAACCAGGCCGAAGAACTCCTCATGCAGCAGACCGGACAGTTTCGAGAACGCCTCGGCGATATCGAGGTCGCACTTGGCCAGCACCATCTCCACGTCATCGAGCAGGTTGCTGAAGAACGGCCAGTCGCGCGCCATCTCGATCAGCGCTTCCTCGCCGAACTGTTGCGCGCCCTGCTCGAGCGCGCTGCCGAGGCCGTACCAGCCGGGCAGGATCGAGCGGCACTGGGTCCACGCGAACACCCACGGGATCGCGCGCAGATCCTGCACGCCGCGCATGCTGCGGCGACTGGCCGGACGCGAGCCAAGCGTCATCTTTTCGATCACGTCGATCGGCGTGGCGGCGCGGAAATAATCCACGAAGTGCTCATGCTCGACGAACGCGCGATAGGTTTGCCGGCTGCTCGCCGACAACGCGTTCATCTGCTCGCGCCAGCGCTCCTCGCGCAGCTCGGTTTCGCGGGGACGCAGGGACGCGCGCAGCACCGCGCCTACGGTTTGCTCCAGGTTGCGCAACGCCAGCGCGCGGATGCCGTACTTGCGATGGATCACCTCGCCCTGCTCGGTCACCCGCAGCACGCCGGCCACCGCGCCGCGCGGCGACGACATCAGTGCCGGCGTGATGCGTGCACCACCGCGGCTGGCCGAGCCGCCACGGCCGTGGAAGAACGCCAGCTGGATGCCGGCGGCATTCGCCACCTCCAGCAACTCCACCTGAGCACGCTGCAGGCCCCAGCGCGAGGCCAGCGTGCCACCGTCCTTGCCGCTGTCGGAATAGCCGAGCATCACCCATTGCTGGTTGTCGCGCGCCGCCAGATGCTGGCGATAAACCGGGTCGTCGAGCAGCGCGCGCAGGGTGGCCGGCGCGTTCTTCAGGTCGTCGACGGTTTCGAACAAGGGCGCGATGTTGAGCGGCACGCAGTCGTTCTCGACCAGACCGCCGTAACGTGCCAGTGCCAGCACCGCCAGCACGTCGGCGGCCGAGCGCGCCATGCTGATGATGTACAGGCCGACGGCTTCCTTGCCGTAGCGTCGTCGTGCATCGCCCAGGGTGGCGAATACATCGTAGAGCGAGATGACCACGTCGGCATGGCTGATCGGGAAACGCGCTGCGCCGCTGGCGTAGTCGCGCAGCTGACTGGTGCGCTCTTCGGCAGCGAGCTGTGCCCATGACGGGTTGTCCAGCAGCGCGGCCAGCGTATCGTCGTGCACGCGCGAATCCTGCCGTACGTCCAGTCGCGCCAAGTGCAGACCGAACGTGCGCACGCGGCGGATCAGGCGCTGCACCGCGTAGGCACCAGCGTGCAGGCCGTGATGATCAACCAGGCTTCTGACGATCAGCTGCAGGTCATCAAGCAGTTCGGCCACCGACGTATAGCCTTCCGGATGGTTGTCGTCGTGAGTGGCTTCGAGGCGGGCACCGATCACCGTCAACAGGCAGCGGTACGGCATGTCGGCATGCCGTGGCCGCACCCTTTGCGCGGCGGCGGGAAAGCGTGCGCGGTAATCGTCCAGGCGCTGCTGCAGGTGCGTGTCGACCGCGACGCGGCCTTCGGTCTGACTGAGCAGGCGCGCCAATCCCGCCACGTCGGCCACGTAATGCTCGATCACGTGCGCACGCTGGGTGGCCAGGCTGGCGGCAATGGTGCCGGCGCCGACATTAGGGTTGCCGTCCATGTCACCACCGACCCAGGTCGCGAAACCGAGCAACTGCGGCAATTTCGCGGCCACGCCGTAGACCGACTGCAACGCCTCGGCCAGCGACTCGTAGAGCGCGGGCACGATGCGATAGATCGGGTTGGCCAGATAGAAGCCCACGTGATGGTGTTCGTCCTGCACGGTGGGACTGACCGGCGAGGCCTCGGCAGTCTGCCAACCGGAGGAAAGCGCCATGTAGATGCGGTCGTCGTCCTCCTTGCGTTCCTGTGGCGTACGGTGCTGGTCGAAGCCGTCGATCAGCGAGCGCACGATCTCCTGCTCCTTTTCCAGCAGCGAGCGGCGCACCGCTTCGGTCGGATGCGCGGTGAACACCGGCTCGATCCACAGCCGATCCAGCCAGCCCAGCAGCTCGTCCGCGAGCACGCCTTCCGTTTTCAGCCGAGCCAGCACATCGAGTAGAGACTCCGGCTGCGGCGCACTGCCTTCGCGCTGGTAGTCGCGGCGACGACGGATGCGATGCACCCGCTCGGCGGTGTTGACCGCCTGGAAATAGGTGGCGAAGGCGCGCGCCAGAGCCTCCGCGTCCCCGGCATCGAGGCCGGCCAGTGAATCGGCCAGTTCATTCACCGAGGCGCCTTCGCGGCGGCGGCGAATGGCGGCGACGCGCACCTGTTCGACGCGGGCGAAGAATGCCGCGCCACCCTGCTCGGCCAGCATCCTGCCGACCATCGCGCCAAGTCGGCTGACGTCCTCGCGCAGCGGCCCGTCGGGCGGCAGGAACTCGGCTTCGCGACTCTCTTCCATGCGATTGTTCCTGTACTGGGTGAACGGCCAGCCTATCGAATTGCGGCACGGGAGGCATCCCTTGCCGTCTCCCGCTACAATAACGAGCTTGTACTGCCCGCCGAGGGGCGCTGCGACCGTTCGTGAATGCGGATCCATCCGCAACAGTTTGCACATCCCAGTGCAGGCTCCTCACAAAAACGGCCAGGCTCGGCGCGGCACGTTCCACAACGGCGCCCGGTTGTTTTTACGCGAAGCGATTCGCAATAAACCGGAGATACGCATGAACGCCGTCACCAAAGAAGCTGCCATCCACGACTACAAGATCCGCGACCTGTCGCTTGCCGACTTTGGCCGCAAGGAACTGGACATCGCCGAGCACGAGATGCCGGGCCTGATGTCGATCCGCAAGAAGCACGCCGCCACGTTGCCGCTGAAGGGCGTGCGCGTGACCGGCTCGCTGCACATGACAATCCAGACCGCGGTGCTGATCGAGACGCTGAAGGACATCGGCGCCGACGTGCGCTGGGCCTCGTGCAACATTTTCAGCACCCAGGACCACGCCGCCGCCGCGATCGCCGCGACCGGCACACCGGTATTCGCATGGAAGGGCGAGACGCTGGAAGAGTATTGGGACTGCACGCTGGATGCGCTGAGCTTCCCCGACGGCAAGGGCGGTTTCCTCGGCCCGCAGCTGGTGGTCGACGACGGTGGCGACGTCACGCTGCTGATCCACAAGGGCTACGAGCTGGAGAACGGCTCCAAGTGGGTGGACGAGAAGGCTTCCTCGCACGAAGAGCAGGTGATCAAGAACCTGTTGAAGCGCGTTGCCGTCGAGCGTCCGGGCTACTGGCACACCGTGGTGAAGGACTGGAAGGGCGTCTCCGAGGAGACCACCACCGGCGTGCACCGCCTGTACCAGCTGGCCGAGGCGAAGTCGCTGCTGATCCCGGCGATCAACGTCAACGACTCGGTGACCAAGAGCAAGTTCGACAACCTGTACGGCTGCCGCGAGTCGCTGGCCGACGGCCTGAAACGCGCGATGGACGTGATGCTGGCCGGCAAGGTCGCCGTGGTCTGCGGCTACGGTGACGTCGGCAAGGGCTGCGCGCATTCGTTGCGCGCCTACGGCTCGCGCGTCGTGGTCACCGAGATCGACCCGATCAACGCCTTGCAGGCAGCGATGGAAGGCTTCGAGGTCAACACCGTCGAGAGCACGCTGGGCCGTGGCGACATCTACGTCACCACCACCGGCAACAAGGACGTGCTGACGCTGGACCACCTGAAGTCGATGAAGGATCAGGCGATCGTCTGCAACATCGGTCATTTCGACAACGAGATCCAGGTCGATGCGCTGAACGGGATGGCCGGCGTCACCAAACTCAACATCAAACCGCAGGTCGACAAGTACACCTTCGCCGACGGCCGCGCGATCTTCCTGCTGGCCGAAGGCCGCCTGGTCAACCTCGGTTGCGCCACCGGTCACCCGAGCTTCGTGATGTCCAACTCGTTCGCCAACCAGACGCTGGCGCAGATCGAGCTGTGGGCGAACAAGGACAAGTACGAGAACAAGGTCTACATCCTGCCGAAGAAGCTCGATGAGGAAGTCGCGCGCCTGCACCTGGAGAAGATCGGCGTGAAGCTGACCACGCTGACCAAGGAGCAGGCCGGTTACCTCGGCGTGCCGGTGGAAGGCCCGTACAAGCCGGAACATTACCGCTACTGATCACCTCCGCTGCCCGCAGATAAAGACGAGGAAACAAGCAAACGCGCGGCCCAGCCGCGCGTTTCTTTTTGCATTTTTGCCGTTATTTCATGCGTCACACCCAATAGTTCTTGCGACAACCATCCGCTTGTTTTTTGCGTTAATGCCGGTGCTAATCTGCAATAGCCGGCAGCGTCTGCACGGTGCTTAATTCCTGATTTCAGGATGGTGAGTATGGTGAGGGGTGATCACCACACTGTGCCAGCGATCGTGCTGGGCCGCGGCCCTACGGCGCTCGGTATTCTGCGATGCCTGCGACTGGCAGGCATTCCCGCCTATGTGGCCTGCCCGGCGATGGATCAGGTGACACGCTCGCGCTGGTTCCGACCCACGCCGGGACCAACCCCATGGGACGGCGCGATCGGCCCGCATGCGTACGACGTATTGCGCAACATGCCGCTGGCCGAGGCAGCGCTGATCCCCGGTGCCGACGACGCGGCCTTGTGGCTGGCAGACCTTCCGCACAGCGAACTCGGCGGGCGCTTCAAGGTCAGCACCAGCTCACGCCTGTCCCAGGAAATCCTGCAGGACAAGTCGCGCTTCGCGGCTTTCCTGAAAGGCACCGACATCCCGCATCCGTCCACTTTCCGCATCGACTCGCTCACCGACATCGATGCGATTCCGTTCGACACGCTCGACCGGGTATTCATCAAGCCGGTCAACTCGCAGAAATTCAGCGATGTCACCGGCGTCAAGGGTGTCTGGGTCAAGCGCAAGGAAGATCTTTACGAGGTCTGGCAGAAGCTGCATTTGCAGGGCTTCATGTTGATGGCGCAGGAATACGTACCGGGCTCAGTCACCGATCACTATTTCGTCGATGGCTTCCGTGACGCGAGCGGCAGATTGACTGGCCTGTTCACGCGCCAGCGTATCCGGATCTCTCCGCCCGATTTTGGCAACAGTTCGTATTGCCGCAGCATTCCGATCGCCAACCTGCAAGCACCAATCGACAGCATGACCACGTTGCTGTCCAAACTGGATTACCGCGGCATCTTCAGCGCGGAATTCAAGCGGGACGCACGCGACGGCAAATTCCGCATACTCGAAGTCAACACGCGTGCCTGGACCTATGTCGAGTTCGCCGCCCGCTGCGGCGTGAACGTCTGCGAGATGGCATACCAGGACGCGATGGGGCTACCAGTGACCGTTGCGTCGAAAGACTACGTGGTGGATGCGGGCTGCGTTGATCTGCATCGGGACATCAGCGCCGTCTGGGCGCAGGATGCAACCAGCCGCGGACGACTGCCCCGGATCCTGTTGCAATGGGCGCGCGCTCACTTTCACTCCTTCCGCTTCGACGATCCCAGCCCCGGATTGTCAGTCGCATGGAACCTCGTGACACAGCGCCTCAAGCGGTATTTCGGTACTTGGCCCACCCTTTCGGCACGCATACATCGCTTCATCGCGAAATAGAGATATATACTTGCCGGCATTGCGACCAGGAACCCAGCAATGCCGGCCATCAGCTTCGAATTCTTTCCGCCCAAGACCGACGAGCAGCGTGCACAGCTGGACCGCGCCGCCCAGGCGTTGAAGGCGCACCAGCCGGAATACGCCTCGGTCACCTTCGGTGCCGGCGGCTCCACCCTCAGCTATACCGGCGACACCGTGGCGCGGCTGCATAAGCAGCACGGCCTCAACGTGGCGCCGCACCTGTCCTGCATGGGCGGCACGCGGGCGGAGATCGCCGAGCTGCTGGATGGTTACCGCAAGGCTGGTTACCGACGCATCGTGGCGTTGCGCGGCGACATGCCCTCGGGCATGGCCACGGCCGGCGATTTCCGCTACGCCGCCGAACTGGTGCGCTTCATCCGCGAGCACTGCGGCGACCACTTCAACATCGAGGTGGCCGCGTACCCGGAAACCCATCCGCAGGCCGACGACGCGCTGCGCGACCTGCAGCACTTCAAGGCGAAGGTCGATGCTGGCGCGAACGGTGCGATCACCCAGTACTTCTTCAATCCCGATGCGTATTTCCGCTTCGTCGATGACGTGCGCAAGCTCGGCGTGAACGTGCCGATCGTGCCGGGCATCATGCCGATCACGAACTATGGCCAGCTGAAACGCTTCTCGGACATGTGCGGCGCCGAGATCCCGCGCTGGATCGCCAAGCGCATGCAGGCGCACGGTGATGATGCCGAGTCGATCCGCGCACTCGGCGCCGAGGTGGTGGCGCAATTGTGCCGACGCCTGCTCGAAGGGGGTGCACCGGGCCTGCACTTCTACACGCTGAACCGTTCCAGGGCGACGCAATCGGTACTGCAGCAACTTGCCTGAACCAGCGGACGGGTATGCTGGCATGATGCGCCCGTCAGCCGCCCTGCCCTGCCTCATCCTGCTCGCTTGGTCCATGCCGATACTGGCGCAGACGGAGATCCACCGCTGCATCGGCGCGAATGGCAGCGCCGTGTTCACCGACCAGCCGTGTGCCGCGCTGCAGGCCACCCCGGTCAGCCCGGCCGCCACGCCCGGCAACGACATCGCGCCCGCAGCGCCACCGCCGATCCTGTGCGCGGCCAGCTTGGGTGCGTTGCGCCAGAGCGTGATCGACGCGTTCGCCAGCCATGATGCAAACCGCATGGCCGGCCTGATGCTTTGGAGCGGCTACGGACGCGGTACGGCGATCACGGATATCCGCTCGCTGGGCGCGTTGATGAAAAAGCCGTTGCTGGACGTCGGCACGCCGGACGAGCCGGCGCCCGGCGACGACCCATTGGCCCCGCCCCCCCCGCCCGCACCGCCACCAGCCAACGCCCAACTGGTGCTGCATACCGCCGGCAATGACGGCAGCGGAAGCCCGCACGAGCTGCGTTTCAACGTCGTCAGCCTCGCCGGTTGCCTGTGGCTGCGAAACGCTGATTGATGCGGGCCGACTGACGCCGGGCAGACTCACAGCAGCTATCATGGGCGGTCCCCACTGGAGAATCGACATGGCGCAGCAATACCCTGAGTGGATCTGGCAGAACGGCAGCATCAAGCCCTGGGCCGAAGCGACCACGCATGTGATGTCGCACGCGCTGCATTACGGCTCGTCGGTGTTCGAGGGTATCCGCAGCTACGCCACACCGGACGGGGCAGCGATCTTCCGCCTCACCGACCATCTGAACCGGCTGTACCAGTCGGCCAAGATCTACGACATGGTGTTGCCGCATTCCGCCGATGAGCTGGCCGCAGCCTGCCGCGCGGTGATCAAGAAGAACGAGCTCGGCGCGGCTTACCTGCGCCCGGTCGCGTACCGCGGCCTTGGTGGTTTCGGGCTGTCCGCCGAGACCCCGATCGACGTCGCTGTGGCGGCATGGCCGATGGGTCCGTACCTCGGGCCAGAGGCGCTGCAGAACGGCATCGACGCCTGCGTGTCGAGCTGGCAGCGCTTCGCGCCGAACACCATTCCGGCTGGCGCCAAGGCCGGCGGCAATTACCTGTCCGGTCAGCTGATCGCCCGCGAGGCGCGCCGTCTCGGCTTCGGCGAAGGCATCGCGCTGGCTTCCAGCGGCCTGCTCAGCGAAGGCGCGGGCGAGAATCTGTTCCTGGTGTTTGACGGCGTGCTGCACACCACCCCGGCCAGCGCCTCGATCCTCGCCGGCATCACCCGCGACACGCTGAAGACGCTGGCCCGCGAGGATGGCATCGACGTGGTCGAACGCGATATCCCGCGCGAATACCTGTATCTGGCCGACGAGCTGCTGATGTGCGGCACTGCCGCCGAGATCACCCCGATCCGTTCGGTCGACGGCAAGCAGGTCGGCACCGGCAAAGCCGGCCGCGTGACCCTGCGTCTGCAGGAACTGTTCTTCGGCCTGTTCGACGGCCGCACCCACGACAAGTGGGGTTGGCTGGAGCAGGTCTGAGGCACAGCCACTCACAGGAACAAAAACGCCCCGCGATGCGGGGCGTTTTTGTTCCTGCCCTGCTTTGATTTGCTCCCTCCCCTGCTTGCAGGGGAGGGTTGGGGTGGGATCAGCTCTTGTGATCTCCCTCGCTAGCCCGGACAACCTCCTCCCAGCCTCCCCCTGCTTGCAGGAGGTAGGAGCAGAGTTCCCTGCTTCAGCTGAACTTGATGCTGGCGATCGCCCCGTTCGCATCGCTGCGCGGACGCATCGAGACATCCCAGCCGTACAACTCGCACAACCTGCGCACGATCGCCAGGCCGAGGCCGGCGCCGCTGCCGCCGGCACCCTCACCGCGTACGCCGCGCTGGAACAGGCGCTCGGCATCTTCCGGCTTGATCCCGGGACCGGTGTCGATCACCTCGATGCGGCCAGCACCCACTTCGACCCGCACGCTGCCTTCGAGGGTGTACTTGATCGCGTTGCCTATCAGGTTGGTCAGTGCCACCGACAACACCGAGGCCGGCGCATTGACGTTGACCGTCTCGTTGACGGTCAACTCGATGGTGAGCGGCTTGCCGCGCATCTGCGGGCGCTGGCTTTCGATCACGTCGGCGGCAACCTTGCCGACTTCGGTGATTTCACCGCGTGTCGGCCCACGCCGTTCGGCACGCGACAACAGCAGCAACGCCTCGATCAGCTCGGTGGCCTGACGCGAAGCGCGCTCGATCCGCTTCAGCCGCTCGCTCAATTTCTCGGTGAGATCGGGCGAACCCTGCAGCAGTTCGGTGGTACTGGCGATCACCGCCAGCGGCGTGCGCAACTCGTGGCTGACGTCGGAGTTGAACTCGCGATCGCGCTCGACCATTGCGGTTAGCCGCGCCGAGTATTCGTCCAGCGCATGCGCCAGTTCGCCCACTTCGTCATCGGCAAAATGCGGCGCCAGCGGCTCGGCCTTGCCGGCCTTGCGAAATTCACGCAGACGATTGGCCAGCTCGCTGACCGGCTTGAGCACCTTGCGCGACAGCCACAAGCCCAATGCCAGCGAGAGCAACCCAAACAAGAACACGGCACCGATCACGCTGATCAGCAATTGCTGCTTGCCCAGATCGTCGCGACTGACGTCATATTTGACGAACGCGATCAATCCGTACTGGCGACTTACGGCAAGCTTGTAGTGCCGCTGCTGTCCACCGTCGCCAACCTCGTAGAGGTCATGTACTCCCGTGGACAATCCCTGCCATGAAAGGGGCGCCTTGTAGATCGTGCGATCACTCCAGCCCCAACCTGTCATCAGCTTGGAATAGAACGGCTGCCCCGGCGACTCGTGCATCTGCTGCACGTAACTGTCGGCATCCTGCTGCAGCGAGGACACTACCAACTGATCCTCCACCTTCGCGCGCACATACAGCGCAGCCACAGCAAACAACGCGCTGAGGCCGAAGCCGAACAGCGCGAAGGAGACGATCAATCGAAAGCGAAGCTTACGCCTGGACTGCATCCGGCTCGACCATCCGATAGCCAATGCCGTGCCGCGTGTGGATCAGCGGCTTCTCGAATGGTTTGTCGATCGCCGCGCGCAGGCCGTGGATATGCACGCGCAGCGAATCGCTGTCGGGCAATTCCTCGCCCCATACTTTCTGTTCCAGGTCCTGCCGGGTGACTACCGACGGGCTCGCTTCCATCAGCGCCTGCAGCAACTTCAGGCCGATCGGGTTCAACTGGATCGACTTGCCTTCGCGGTTCACCGTCAGCGTGTCGAGGTTGAAGGTGAGGTCGGCCACCTTCAGCACACGGCTCTGCGGACCCTTGCCGCGACGCGCCAGCACTTCCAGCCGCGCGGCCAGTTCCTGCAGCGCGAAGGGCTTGGTCATGTAGTCGTCAGCACCGGATTCGAAGCCGGTCAGTTTCTGCTCCAGCGCATCGCGCGCGGTCAGCATCAGGATCGGCGTCTGCTTGTGCGCCTCGTGGCGCAGCTTGCGGGCGACCTCGAGGCCGTCCATCCCGGGCAGCGTGAGATCCAGCACGATCACGTCGAAATCGTGCACCACCGCCAGATGCAGGCCGGTCACGCCGTCGCCCGCAAAATCGACCACGTTGCCGCGGTCTTCCAGATAATCGCCGATGTTGGTCGCGATATCGCTGTTGTCTTCGATCACCAGAACGCGCATGTGTCCCTCCTGCGCAGCCGACGCACGGGCCGACTGAGGATGCAAGCTTAACAAGCTTGCGTTAACGAAGTGCGCCGATCGCAATATGAAACTGAACGCACGATGCTGCAGACAATAAAAAGGCCCAGATGCACGACTCGCCGTCGCCCACCTGGACCCAAACTACTGCCCCGATACCATCATCTGCTCGTCACCGGGCCACAAGGCCTGCGTGCCACGCAAAAAACAGTGTCTGCTTTATAAGGGGTCGCGGGTTACGGTGCAGTTAACCCGTACTCACTTGGCCGTTAATGCGGTGCACGGTGTGGCGCCATTCAGGCCCGGATGGGCTTGCGTCGTGCCCGCGTCTCGGCCGGCGCGTCGCCCGCCTGCGCCTGCAGCAGATCCATGATCGCACCCGCCACATCGACACCGGTCGCCGCCTCGATGCCTTCCAGGCCGGGCGACGCGTTCACTTCCAGCAGCAGCGGACCGCGGTTGGAACGCAACATATCCACCCCGGCGATGCCCAGGCCAAGCGCGCCGGCCGCCTGCACGGCGATGCGCTTTTCCTCCGCGCTCAAGGTCGCCGCCATCGCACTGCCGCCGCGATGCAGGTTGGCGCGGAACTCACCCGGGCTGGCGTCGCGCTGCATCGCCGCCACCACCTTCTTGCCGACCACGAAACAGCGCAGGTCGCTGCCTTTCGCCTCGGCGATGAACTCCTGCACCAGAAAATTCGCATACAGCCCGCGGAACGCCTCGATCACGCTTTGCGAGGCACTGCGCTTCTCGGCCAGCACCACGCCGGTGCCCTGGCTGCCTTCGTTGAGCTTGATCACATGCGGCGGATCGCCAAGCAGGGCCAGCACATCGGCGGTGTCGTCCGGGTTGTCGCCAAACACCGTGATCGGCATGTCGATGCCTTGCGCAGCGAGGATCTGAAGACAACGCAGCTTGTCGCGCGCACGCAGCACCGCATCGGACGGGTTCGGTGTGTACACGCCCATCATCTCCAGCTGGCGCAACACGGCGGTGCCGTAGAACGTGCTGGTGGTGCCGATGCGCGGAATCACCGCATCGATGTCGCGCACTTCCTTGCCCTTGTAACGGATCGCCACCGCGCCCGGCGCGATGCGCACGTAGCAGCGCAGCGGATCGAGCACACGCACCACATGGCCACGCTCGCGCGCAGCCTCGACCAGCCGTTTGGTCGAATAGAGACGGGTGTTGCGCGACAGTATCGCGATTTTCATACGGAGGCCGTCATGAGATGTCCGGGGCCGCCAGCAGCGGCCGTGGCTGGGTATAGGAACGTGCCGGATCGACCGCAAAACGCCCGCTCAGGGCACTGCGACCCAGCAACAGCGGAAACAGCATATGCCGTCGATCGGTCAGGTTGATGTCGACACTGAAATGCTGCCCGGCCAGTTGCACTTCGCTGCGGATGAACCAGCGCTCGGTGCGCCGGCCACCGGTATCGGTCACCGCACGCCGATCCAGCGCCGGCGCCTCGCAGCATACGTGTGTCGGCTGGCGCCGACCGATATGCATGGTGAAACGCAGCCAGGTCGCGCCGTCGCGCTGGAATTCCTCAAGGGTATCGACGTGCAGCGAACTGCTGCGCGCACCGGTATCGAGCTTGGCCTTGAGCAGGCCGATACCCAACTGCGGCAACGCCAGCCGCTCCCGCCAACCGAGAGTAATCAGATCCGCCATAGGGTTCGGGGAAGCTCGGATCGTTGATGCGGGGAGTGGAGCGGGTGAAGGGAATCGAACCCTCGTCAGTAGCTTGGGAAGCTACAGCTCTACCATTGAGCTACACCCGCCTTGGCCGGCGGATGGTAACGCGGGATGCGCGCGGTTGGAAAGCTGGGACGAAGCGAAGCCTGATCTGCCTGCCGGGTATCGCCAGCCAAACGCCGGGTGAATCGCAGATGGCGGCCAGCTGAACCGACAGCGACGCGAGCGCTGCAACTAAGGCTGATCTAATTTTGCACATGCGCATAATCGGGTCGTCAGCCGCACCACGTTCCAGCGTTGTACGACGGATCGAAACGTATCGAATATGCGATACCCATCGCATCCACTCCAAGGGGAAACACCATGCGTGTGCTTGCCAAACTTCTTGCTCCGCTGAGTCGCCATTGGCGGCCACTGGCGATCGTGCTGCTATGCGCAGCCGCCGGCCTGGCGCAGGCGCAATCCGCAAGTGACGACAGCGCAGACCCACCGAGCCGGGTGGCGCGGTTGTCGTACATCGCCGGCGACCTCGGTTTTCTGCCGGCCGGCGCGAAGGACTGGAGCGACGCCAGCATCAACCGCCCGCTGACCACGGGCGACCGACTGTCCACCAGCCGGGGCGCCCGCGCCGAGCTGGAACTCGGCGGCAGCACCTTGCGCATGGACGGCCAGACCGACTTCGGCCTGCTCGATCTGAATGACCAACTGGCGCAGATCGAACTGACCCAGGGCACGCTCAACCTCACCGTGCGTCACCTGGATCGGGGCCAGAGTTACGAGATCGACACGCCGACCGTGGCGCTGGTGGTCGATCAGCCCGGCAGCTTCCGCGTGGATATCGACGACAACGGTGGCAGCACGCGGATCACCGCATTCGACGGCGGCGCCACCGTGTATGGCGAGAACAACGCTCAACGCACGATCAACCCCGGCCGCAGCTATCGCTTCGTCGATTCGAGCCTGGCCGCGGTGTCGATTAGCGACATCGATGGCGGCGATGCGTTCGACTCTTGGGTCAGCGGGCGCGACCGCCGCTATGCACAGTCAAGCAGCCAGCAATACGTTTCGGACGAGGTGATCGGCTATCAGGATCTGGATCAGTACGGCGACTGGCAGAGCACCAGCGACTACGGCGAGGTGTGGTACCCCACCCAGGTCGCCGTCGACTGGGCGCCGTACCGTGACGGCCACTGGGCATACATCGCGCCGTGGGGCTGGACTTGGGTGGACGATTCGCCATGGGGCTTCGCGCCGTATCATTACGGCCGCTGGGCCTATACGCGTCGCGGCTGGGGCTGGATTCCGGGACCGCGCGAAGTGCGCCCGATCTATGCCCCGGCGCTGGTCGCATTCGTCGGCGGCGGTGGCTGGTCGGTCGGTATCAGCAGCAGCCCCGTGGGCTGGTTCCCGCTCGGTCCGGGCGAGGTCTACAACCCGTGGTACCGCGCCAGCCGCAACTATTACACCCGCGTCAACGTCACCAACATCAACGTGCACAACACTTACAACCGCACCACGATCATCAACAACATCAACAACTCGTACAACGATTACCGCAGCGGCCAACCCATGCGCGGCGGCCGCTATGTCAATCGCGATGCGCCACGCGGCTTCACCGCCGTGCCGGGCAACACGTTTGCCGGTGGCCGGCATGTACAGCGCAACCTGGTGCAGGTCGATCAGCGCCAACTCGCCGCGGCCCCGCTGGTCTCGCGCGATGCCAACAAGCTGCGCCCGATCGCGGGTGGCGCACCGCCCTCGCGCAACACGCATGCGCGCAACCTGCCGGCCGGCGGATTCGATCGCGAAGTGGTGGCACGCCACGCACCGCCAATGATGGCGCGTGACGCGGTGCAGGATGCACGTGGTCCCGGACGCGGCAACCCTCTGCCCGACTCGCCACGCGCCGGCATGCCGGCATCCAACGTCCGCGTACTGAATCCGCGCGACAACGGTGACCGCGGTACCCGGCCCTTCCCGGCCGATCGCGCGGGCAATGACCGTGTCGCCGGCGACAACCCGCAGCAGCCTCCGGCCGTCACCCGCATCACCGCTGGTACGCCGGCAGAAACACGTAACGACAATCGCGCCGAAGTACGCGGCGACAACGGACTGCCATCCGCACGCTTCGCCCATCCACGCGACAATGTCGACCGGCGCGAGTCGATGCCGCGACCGGGCGTCAGCTACATCTCCGGTGCCAACGAAAACCAGCCACGTCCTGCCTACCGCAACAACCCGACATTGCCGCAGGTACCGCAGATCCAGCGTGCCGACCAAGGCCCGGGCAACCGGAACGTGCCAGCCAATGACGAGCGTTTCCAGCGCTTCCAGTCCAATCGCACCGTGCAGCAGGAGTCGCCGAGTCCTGCCGCCGTACCGACGCGTAACGCCGATGAGCCACGCTTCCAGCGTACTGAATCGGACAACCGGAACGTGCCTGCTAGTGACGAGCGTTTCCAGCGCAATCAGTCCAACCGCACGATGCGGCAGGACGCGCCTGCGCCGGCCGCGCCGATGCGCAACAACGACGAGCCGCGCTTCCAGCGTGCCGAGCCAGCGCCACGCAGCTACGTTCGCGAACAGCCGCAGCCGACGCCGATGCCCGCACCAATCCACAATGAGCCGCCGCCGCGCCCGACCTTCCAGCCGCCGCCGCGCTATCAGCCACCGCAGCAGCAGGCCGAAACGCCGCGCCCACAACACAACGAATCGCGCCCCCCGCAAAAGTCCGCGCCCAGGGTGAAGGACGACGCCGAGCAGCACTGAGGCGTAACCACTCTCCACTCCGACCATCCCCGGCTTACTGCCGGGGCAGTTGGGGTGGAAGCCAGCGGCTCGCGTCGGCACTCCCGATGCCAGCCGCTACAATGCGCGCATGCCCAAGATCGATACCCCCGACAGCCCCGATCACGACGATTCCACACCGGAGTACATGCGCCGCATCCGCAGCTTCGTGCTGCGCGAGGGTCGCATGACACCAGCACAGCAGCGCGCGTTCGACACCTTGTGGTCGCGTTTCGGAATCGACTACCACGGCACACCTCACGACTTCGCCGCGAACTTCGGCCGCCATGCACCCTTGGTGCTTGAGATCGGCTTCGGCAATGGCGAAGCGCTCGCGTGGGCCAGCGAGCACGACCTGGCGCGCGACTTCCTCGGCGTCGAAGTGCACGGCCCCGGCGTCGGCCGGCTGATGAATGCGCTGGCCGCACGCGATGCCGGCAACGTGCGGCTGTACAAACATGACGCCGTCGAAGTGCTGGAACATGAGATCGCGCCCGGCACCCTCGTCGAAGCACGCATCTGGTTTCCCGATCCGTGGCACAAGAAGCGTCACAACAAGCGCCGGCTGATCCAGCCCGAGTTCGTCGCGCTGCTCGCCTCGCGGATGGCACCGGACGGCCTGTTGCACCTGGCCACCGACTGGCAGGCCTACGCCGAACACATGCTCGAGGTGATGGAAGCCGCACCGGCCTGGCGCAACCAGCTCGGCCCCGGCCAGTACGCCGAGAAACCCGAGTGGCGCATCGAAACCCATTTCGAGCGACGTGGGTTGAAGCTGGGGCATGGAGTGTGGGATTTGTTGTACCGGAAAGTCTGAGGGGAGGAGCTCTACGCCCTCCAGCCTCCTCTCGCGAACCAGGAGATGAGCACAGGCCGGCACGCCGTGCCCCCTTGCATGCAGTGAGGAACTGGGTCGCTCTTGGCTCTGGGTTCACCAGCCGTCGCATCAGCCCGCTTATACTCACGCCACTCATCCAGGGACGAATCGACGCAGCGTGAAGCTTCCACTGCCCCGCCGTATCCGCCATAACCCGCTGCCCTTCCGGGACGTCAGCTAGTGGGACTTTCGCTCACCCCCGAAATGATCCTGGTACTCGGGCTGGTGGGCTTCACCATGCTGATGCTGGTGCTGGAGTGGATCCGCGCCGACATGGTCGCGCTGCTGGTGGTGGTGGTGATCGGCCTGACCGGGTTGATCCCGTCCGAGCGCGTGTTCAACGGCTTCGCCGGCAACGCGGTGATCGCGATCATCGCGATCATGATCATGGGCGAAGGGCTCGATCGCGCCGGCGTGCTCAACCTCACTGCGCGCTTCGTGATGCGCATGGCGCGCGGCATGGAATCGCGCCTCGGCGTGGTGATCAACCTGGTCGCCAGCCTGTTCAGCGCGGTGATCCCCAGCCAGGCGCTGGCCGCGCTGATGATCCCGGTCAGCAGCCGGCTGTCCGCACGCACCGGCGTGCCGTTGTCGCGACTGCTGCTGCCGATGGCGTTCTGCATTCTCACCGCGACCAACACCACCCTGATCGCGAACTCGCCGCTGATCGTGCTGAACGACCTGATCGCCAGCGCCAACGTGAACCTGCCGCCGGGCGCGCACACGATCCCGAAGTTCGGCCTGTTCAGCGTCACTCCGATCGGCCTGGCGCTGGCGTTGCTTGGCGTGGCGTACTTCTATTTCTTCGGCCGCAAGCTGCTGCCCGGCCACGAGGACGAACGGCTGAAGGTGACGCCCGGCCGTACCGAGAGCTACTTCGCCGAGACCTACGGTATCGGCGGCGAGACCGCCGAGCTCACCGTCACCGCGGAAAGCCCGCTGGTCGGCATGAGCATCGGCGAGGTCGAGCAGTTGCATGACGCGCCGCTGATCCTGGCAATCAAGAGCGGCAACGACGCGCGCATGGCGCCGCCGGCCGACCACGTGATCTGGGTTGGCTCGGTGCTTGGCGTACTCGGTCCGCGCGAGCAGCTGACCCAGTTCGCCAACAACCAGCTGTGCCGGCTGTCGACCCGCATGCGCCAGCTCGGCGAACTGTTCAACCCGACCCGCGCCGGCATTTCCGAAGTGGTGATTCCGCCGGTCTCGCGCTTCATCAAGCACACCGTCGGCGAGCTGCGCCTGCGCAAGCGCTTCGGCATCTCGGTGCTGGCGGTGACCCGCGGCGAGCAGGTATTCCGCGACGACGTGCGCGGAGTCAGCCTGCGCGCCGGCGACACCGTGGTGCTGCACAGCAACTGGCGCGACCTGGCGCTGGCGGCGGAAGACAAGGATCTGGTCGTCGTCACCGACATCCCGAAGGAGGAGCAGCGCCCCGGCAAGATCTGGCAGGCGGTCGGCTTCTTCGTGCTGGCGAAGTGCCTGGCGCTGTTCACCAATCTCGACCTGTCGGTGGCGATGATGACCGGTGCGATCGGCATGCTGCTGTCCGGCGTGCTGAACATGGACGAGGCATACAAGGCGATCAACTGGAAGACGATTTTTGTCACGGCGTGTCTGATCCCGCTGGGCTGGTCGATGGATGCCACCGGCACCGCCGCATGGATCGCGCAGGTCGTGCTGGAACATCTGGGCGGCGCATCACCGTGGGTGCTGCAGGCGTGCCTGGCCATCCTCACCCTGCTGTTCTCGCAGGTGATGTCAAACGTCGGCGCCACCGTGATGATGGTGCCGATCGCGATCAGCGTGGCCGTCGCCACCGGTGGCAACCCGTCGGCCTATGCGCTGATCGTGGCGGTGTCCTCGTCCAACACCTTCCTGCTCAGCTCCGGCCATCCGGCGCTGATGATGGTCACCGGCCCCGGCGGCTACAAGGGCAAGGATTTCCTGCGCGTCGGCGCACCGCTCACCGTGCTGGTACTCGTGGTGACCCTGCTCGCGATCAACCTGATGTTCCATTGATCCGATACGCGATTCGAGCGTCTGATGAGTATCGTGCCGGTTATGACCATCCCGTCGTCGGGATCAGACAGCGGGAAGTCGCCGGCAACTGTCTGCACGACTGATCAGGCTCTCGGCAGCAAATGAATCACCCCGTCCTGCACCTGCACCGCAACCTCGCGCAGATGTTCGCCGCGGCACGGGCCGGCGATGCACAAGCCATCGGCCTGGTTGAAGGTGGCGCCGTGTACGGCGCAGATCAGGGTGTCGTTCTTCAGCAGGAATTTGCCGGGGGCGTAGTCGAGGCGGCGAGCGGTATGCGGGCAGATGTTGAGATAGCCGCGCACCTGCTCGCCGCGCCGCAACAGGATCACGCTGCTTTGTTCGGGATCGACCCCGCCATCGGCCAGCATGGCGGCGACCGCGGTGGCGCCACCATCGGGAATCTCGTCCAGCCGGCAGAGTACCTGCTGGTCTGGCGATTCAACGGGGAAAACTGTATCCATCGGCACTTGCCTCGGGGGCCGGATGGCCCCATCGTTACACGCGTAAGTCGTTGATTTTACCATACGGATTTTTAACACATGTACTTTTCCATGCCTTCCATGCGTCGCCCTCGCCATCCTCTGGTTCGTGCCTTGTCGCTGCTGTTGGGCGTGACCCTGATTGGCGTGTTGCTGGTATTCGGGTTGGTAGTCGCCGGTGTCCTGCTGGTTGGCAGTGTCGTGCTGCTGGCCGTGCGTCAATGGAAACTCGGCCGCGCTCCGGCGAAGTCCGCTGCGCCGAATGCGGCCCATCAACCGGCCGTGCTGGAAGGCGAGTTCGTGGTGATCCGGCAGGGTCGTCCGGTCGCGCACTGAGCGGAAGCATCACAACCAAAGCCGCCCCATGACGGGGAAGCTGCTTGGCGACAAGCGCAGTGGGCTCGCGGATAATGCGCCGTCCCCACACGATCCGCTCCCATGTCCGATAGCTCTGCAGGTGCCACGGCGGCATCGCCGCGCAACCTGACCGATCCCCGCTTCCTGATACCGCTGGCGCTGTTCGCGCTGTACGTAATCTGGGGTTCGACCTATCTGGGCATCCGTTACGCGCTGGAAAGCTATCCGCCGTTCGTGCTGGCAGGTGTCCGTTTCCTGTGCGCCGGCGTCGCGCTGTACGGCTTTCTGCGCCTGCGCGGAATGGCGCCACCGACGCCATTGCAGTGGCGCAATGCCGCGTTCACCGGCCTGCTGCTGCTCGGCATGGGCAATGGCCTGGTGTGTTTTGCCGAGGAGCGGGTGAGCTCGGGCATCGCTGCCGTGGCGGTGGCCAGCATGCCGCTGTTCGCTGCATTGTTTTCCGGCATGTACGGCGAGTGGCCGAACCGACGCGAGAGCGTCGGCCTGGCGATCGGCTTTGCCGGCGTGATCGTGCTGAACCTGGGCAGCAGCCTGTCCGGCTCGCGCCTCGGTGCCTTGGCCTTGCTGGTCGCCGCGATGTGCTGGGCGTTCGGCTCGGCCTGGAGCCGCCGCAGGGAGATGCCGCCGGGGCCGATGAACACCGCCGCGCAGATGCTCTGCGCCAGCGTCGCGTTGCTGCTGGTCGGCTTTGTCAGTGGCGAACGGCTGCCGACGCATCCGACCACGCGGGCCACGCTGGCACTGGCCTATCTGGCCGTGTTCGGTTCAATCATCGCGTTCAGTGCGTTCCTGTATGTGCTCAAGCGCGCACGGCCAGCAGTCGCCACCAGCTACGCCTACGTGAATCCGCCGGTGGCCGTGCTGTTCGGTGTCTTGCTGGCCGGCGAACATGTGGGGCCTTACGACCTCGCCGGCATGGCGATCATCCTGTTTGGCGTGGCGGTGATCACGCTGGCCAAGCAGAAGCGCTGAATGATGACTCCCTCCCCTGCAGAGGGGGCGACCGAAGGGAGTCCTTCAGGGGAGGGGTTGCTCTTCGCCATAAATCAAAAGCCACCCCCTCCTGCCCTTCCCCTGCTTTGCAGGGGAGGGACCGATCATGCGGCTTCTGCTTCCTCCCTTGCTTGCCTCTCAAAGGATTTCCTTTGGTCGTGGGAGCGCCTTCAGTCGTGATGCCTTTGACCAGGAGCATCGCGGCTGAAGCCGCTCCCACAAAGAGGTGGTACCTCGTCCTGCTCGAACTTGGTCGGCTTGCCCGTGCGACCCGTTGGGGGCGACGATGTCGCGATCATCGACGGAGAGCCGCATGAACGCATCGCAAGACGGATGGATGGCGCGCGCAGCCTTGCGCAGCGCAGCGTGGGCGGAGCGCTGGTTCCCCGACGCCTGGGTATTCGCCGCGCTCGGTGTCGTAGTGGTGGCGCTGGCCGCATTCACTTTCGGCGCCACGCCCACCGCGGCGGTGAGCGCGTTCGGCGATGGCTTCTGGAGCCTGATCCCGTTCACCATGCAGATGGCGTTCGTGGTGATCGGCGGCTATGTGCTGGCCACTGCACCGATCGTGGCGCGCTTCATCGATGTGCTGGCGCACGCACCGCACAGCGGACGCGGCGCGGTCGTCTATGTGGCGCTGGTCAGCATGCTGGCGTCGCTGCTGAGCTGGGGCTTCTCGCTGGTGTTCGGCGGATTGCTGGTACGTGCGCTGGCGCGCCGCACCGACCTGCGCATGGATTACCGCGCCGCCGGCGCGGCCGCCTATCTCGGCCTCGGCGCGATCTGGGCGATGGGACTGTCGTCATCGGCAGCGCAGCTGCAGGCGAATCCGGCCAGCATGCCGCCGGGCCTGCTGGCAATCACCGGCGTGCTGCCATTCAGCGAGACGATCTTCCTGTGGCAGTCGTTCGTGCTGACCGGCGTGCTGATCGCGGTGTCGCTGCTGATCTGCTGGTTCACCGCGCCGTCGGAGGCGAACGCACGCACCGCGCAGGATTTCGACGTCGGCGAAACCTCGACACCGGCACTGCCGCCGCGCACGCGACCCGGCGAGTGGCTGGAATACAGCCCGCTGCTGTCGCTGGCGATCGGCCTGCTCGGACTGGGCTGGCTCGGCCATGAGTTCGCCAGCAAGCCGGCGATCAGCGCGATCGCGAATCTCAACACCTACAACTTCCTGTTCCTCACGCTCGGCATCCTGCTGCACTGGCGTCCACGCAGCTTCCTCGATGCGGTGAGTCGCGCGGTGCCCGGCACCTCCGGCGTGCTGATCCAGTTTCCGTTGTACGGCGGCATTGCCGCGATACTGACCCATGTGCCCGCGGCCGATGGCGCCACGCTGGCGCATCGTTTGTCGAACCTGTTCGTGCACGTCGCTACTACCGACAGCTTCCCGGCCGTGATGGGTGCGTACTCGGCGGTGCTCGGCTTCTTCGTGCCATCCGGCGGCGGCAAGTGGCTGGTCGAGGCGCCGTACGTGATGCAGGCAGCCAACGATCTGCACGTGCACCTGGGCTGGGCGGTGCAGGTGTACAACGCGGCCGAGGCATTGCCGAACCTGATCAACCCGTTCTGGATGCTGCCGCTGCTCGGCGTGCTGGGGTTGAAGGCGCGCGACGTGGTCGGCTATACCTTCATGCAGTTGGTGGTGCACGTGCCGCTGGTGCTGGGCATGCTGTGGCTGCTGGGGCTGACGCTCACTTACGTGCCGCCGGTGATGCCGTAGATGACATGGCGGGAGCGCATGCATGCGCTCCCGCCGATCGACCCTACAGTTCGCGCAGCGCCGTGGTCACCGGCAATCGCGCCGCGCGCACGGCGGGAAACAGACCGCCGATGAAGCCGATCGTGAGCGCCCACAGCAGACCGACCCACAACAGTTCGGCGGAAACCCGCAACTCGAAACTGAGCTTGCCGACCGAACCGGCAGCAAGTGTCGAAGCGCTATAGCCGTTGAATACCAGCCACGCCAGCAAGCCGCCGATCACGCCGCCGAGCAAAGCCAGCAACATGGTTTCCAGCATCACCGCCACCACCACCGGCAGACCGCGGAAACCGATCGCCCGCAATGTGGCGATCTCGCGTGCACGTGCCGCGACCGCGGCAAACATGCAGTTGAGTGCGCCGAAGATCGCGCCGATCGCCATGATCGAGCCGACCACGATGCCGATGATGGTGAGGAAGGTGCTCATGCCTTCGGACTGCTTGCTGAAGTAGTCGAGCGTGGTGCTGACGTCCACCTTCAGCTGCGGATTCGCTTCCAGCGTGGCCTTGAAGGCATCGAACGCAGCGGGGTCGGCCAGCTTCACGGTAACCGACGCACGACTGCTGCCGCGACGGTAGGTATCTGCCACCACGCCGGCATCGCCCCACACTTCCGAATCCATCGCATCGCCGGAAGAGAACACGCCCACCACCGTCCACAGCTGGCTGCCGAGCCGGATCTCATGACCCGGTTCCAGCCCGGCAAACTGCCTTGCCGCACCCTTGCCGACGATCAGCTCACGCATGCCGGGGGTGAACTTGCGGCCTTCGACCATCTTCAGGTTCGGGCGTACCGCCCAAGCCTGATCGCTTACGCCGCGCAGTTGCACACTGCCCTCGTCGTCTGCCTGGCCACCCTTCATCGGCAGGTTGGCCGCTACCACCAGCTCGGGCGAGGCGATCGGCTGACCCTTGGCATCCTTGGCGATGCCAGCCGTCTGCGGGATCAGCGTCACGCTGTCATGGTCGAGTACCGACATCACTTCGGAGGCGGAGGCGCCGCGCATCACGATGGCGGTATCGGCGCTGCCGGTCTTGCTCAGCGTCTCGCGATAACCGTCGCCCATCGCCAGCAGCGCGACCAGCACGGCCACCACCCCGGCGATGCCGATCACGATCACCGAAGACATGCCAAGGCGCTGCCGTAGCGTACTGATCCCGACCGCGGTGACCGACATGGCCTGTCGGCCCTGGCGGGTGAGCAGCATCCAGAGCGCGAGCAGCGCGGTCGACAGCAACGCAATGGCGGAGAACAACAACATCAGGGAATGCAGAAACATGGTCGTTCTCCTCAGCGCCCGGCCAGTGCATCGACGATGTTCAGACGCATCGCGCGCATCGCGGGCAAAGCACCGACCAGCAGGCCGGCGGCGATCATCAACAGCAAACCATGCAGCCAGATGCCCGCATCCACCGGTGCCATCGGTATCGCGCCACCCATCTTCGCCTGGATACCGCCCACCATCAGCATCGCCAGACCCAGGCCCAGTACGCCGCCAAGCAACAGCAGCAACACCGACTCGGCCAGCACCATCGCCAGCACGCTTTGGCTGGAGAAACCGATCGTCTTCAACACCGCCAGTTCGGAGGTGCGCTCGCGTACCGCCTGCATCATCGTGTTGCCCGACAACAGCAGCAGGGTGAAGAACACCGCGCCCATGATCGAGCTGACGATCAGCCCGATGTCGGCCAGCTGCTTCATCCAGTTGGCCGTCGCCGCCGCCTCGGTCTGCGTGCGCGTTTCATGATCGGAGTTGGCCGAGATCGCATCGATCGCCTTGGCCACGCGATCGGCCTGATTGACGTCGGTGACGCGTGTGACATACCAGCCGACCTGGCCGCGGTTGTATGGCGTGGTCTCATCGAAGTACTTCCAGTTCAGCAGGAACATCTGATCGTAGAAACCGCCGGACTTCTTGTCCTTCGAGTGCAGGATGCCGACGATGTCGAACGTCCAGTTCTTGCTGCCCTCGTGGTTCGGGAAGATCGTCGACTGCATCGGGATCTTGTCGCCCACCTTCCAGTGGAATCGCTCGGCCAGCTTCTCGCCGACCAGCGCACCGGTACGGGTGTTGTCGAATGCCTTGCGCTCGGCCGCACTCACTTCCATCTCCGGATAGAGGTCGAGGTAGTTCGGCTCCACCGCAAAGCTGAAGACCTGGTTGTGCGGATCCTGGTAGGCGCCACCGAACCAGTTCGCGTAAGTCACCATCTTCACGCCCGGCACTTGCGCGATGCGCGCTTCCAGCGACTGCGGCAAGGTCTGGATGAAGGAAAGCCGGGAACCGGTCTGCAGGCGCTCGGCGCCATTGGCGCTGTTGCCGGCCTGGTCGAATCCGGTGCGCACTGCATCGAGCATGCCAAACAGCAGGAACGCGGCAATGATCGACACCAGGGTGAGTATCGTGCGGGTCTTGCGCCGGAACAGCGCAGCCCAGATCAGATGAAGGTATTTCATGAATCGTGACCTCTCGGATTTGTGAGGCAAGCAACCATCCTTGGTGCGCTGCCGCTCGGCTTCCTGCCTCGCCCTCGCACGGCGCGCGCGATGCCCTTCAAGGCATCACGCAAACGCGCCTTGCTCGACCAGGGTGCCCTTGTCCAGATGCAGCGTATGGCGGGCGTAATCGGCCGCCTTCGGATCGTGGGTGACCATCACGATGGTCTTGCCGTGTTCGCGGTTGAGCTGCTGCAGCAGGCCGAGCACGTCTTCAGCCGACTGGCGATCGAGATCGCCGGTCGGCTCGTCGCAGACCAGCAGGGTCGGATCGGACACGATTGCGCGGGCGATCGCCACGCGCTGCTGCTGGCCGCCGGACAGCTCGCTCGGCTTGTGGCTGGCGCGATCGGCCAGGCCCACCAGCTGCAGCGCGATCGAGGCGTTCTTCCTGCGCTGGGCACCGGAGAGCTTGGTGAGCAGCAGTGGAAGTTCGACATTGCGCTGCGCCGACAGCATCGGCATCAGGTTGTAGAACTGGAACACGAAGCCGACGTTGGATGCGCGCCATTTCGCCAGCGCACCGCCACCGAGCTGGTCGATGCGCTGGCCGCCCACCGTGATGCTGCCGGCGCTCGGCGTGTCGAGGCCGCCGATCAGGTTCAGCAAGGTGGTCTTGCCGGAGCCGGACGGCCCCATCAACGCGAGGAAGTCGCCTTCGGCGATCGCCAGGTTGACGTGATGCAGCACCTCGACCTTCTGCTTGCCGCGCTCATAGGTCTTGGCGAGATTCTGGATATCGATCAGTGTGCCCATGTGCTTCTCCGATGAATGCCTTGCGGATGTGTGAGCTGTTGCAGGAGCGATCCCGGTCGCTCCCGCAAAAAAACTAGGGTTTCTTCATCTGGACGGCCGAACCGTCGTGCAACTCGGCCGGCGGCGAGACCACCACGTTGTCGCCCGACTTCACCACCGCCGGCAGCAAGCGCAGCTCGCCATAGGGCTGCGTCGCCGGGTTCACCGTGCGTTGCCGCACTGCATTGCCGTCGACGACGAACACCACGCTGTGGCCGTCGCGTTGCACGATCGCCGTGGCCGGCACCAGCACGCCCAGCGGCACCTGTGCGGTGGCTTCCGTTTTCTCTTCCAGGAACGACACGCGCGCGCCCATGTCGGGCACTACGCGCGCGTCCTTCTTTTCCAGCGCCACGCGTACCTTGATGGTGGCCTTGCCGCGATCGGCGGTGGGCACGATGGCGACCACGTGGGCGGGAATCTTCCAGTCGGGATACGCGTCCAGCACGGCCTCGGCTGGCATGCCCGGCTTGACCCGGCCGATATAGGCCTCGTTGACGTCGACGTCGACTTCCAGCGAATCCATGTCGACGATGGTACCCACGCCGGTGCGGGTGAAACCACCGCCGGCAGACAGTGGCGAGATGATCTCGCCAACCTGGGCATCCTTGGTAGTGACCACGCCGGTGAACGGCGCGCGCACCACGGTGTAGTCGAAATTCACCTGCGCCACTGCCGCCTGGGCATCGGCCGACTTGGCCTGTTTCTGCTGCGCACCGAGCTGGGCGCGCAAGGTATCGACCTGTGTACGCGCCTGCTCGGCAGATTGCGCGGAAACCAGCCCCTTTGCCGCCAGCGTCTGCTGGCGCGCGGCATCGTGTTCACCCTGCGCCAGCTGTGCCTGATACTGCGCCACCAGCGCGTGGGCCGATTCGGCCTGGGCCAGCGCGGCCTCGAGATTGGCCTTGTAGCCACTGTCGTCCAGCCGTGCCAGCACCTGATCCTTGGTGACGTGATCGCCTTCCTCGATCAGCACCGCGGTCAGCGTGCCGGTGATCTGCGCCGATACCGTGGCCTGCCGCCGCGCGGTGACGTAACCGGTCGCCTGCAGCACGGCACCAGCCTCGCTGCCGGAACTGGGGGCGATCGCCGTGGCCGTCTGCACGGCCACCGCACGATGGCCGGACAGAAGCCAGCCGGCGCCGCCGAACAGGAGCAGCAGCACAATCACGCCACCGATGATCCAAGGCCAGCGCCCCGGACCACGATCGTGATCGTCGCGCTGATGGCGATCGATGCGCAGTTCCTTCAACAGTTCGGCGTTGTCCACTCGTGTTCCCCGCCCGGCATGCCGGTTGCTCGATAGATGCAAGATTGGCCGATCGGCCGCGGCACGATCAGGGTGCAGCATCAGCCATCGTCGATGACAGGTGTCACCCGGGCGGTTGCCATGGCCGGGTAGAGACCTTCAAGCTCATCGTGGGTCGCCTTGGTGAAGAAAGGGTGCTTTCCATGACGACGAACGTGATCGAAGAAAATCGACATCCGCCTGGAAATTTCCCACCCCCGGCAACCGGACTCGAATTACTGCGCAAAGAATAACCTCCCGCGCGCTGCAGCTGCCACCTCGCGCGGATCCAAGGTGGAGGCACGACGGCGTTCACGCGCTTTGCTACGCTTGCCGGCATGACCTACGCCATCGCCGCTCCCGCCATTCCCAGTCTGCCGATCAGTGGCAGCGACCTGCGTTTTCCGATCCGCCGGGTGTTTTGCATCGGCCGCAATTACGCCGAGCATGCGCGCGAGATGGGCGCCAGCGTGGACAAGGACGCACCGATGTTCTTCTGCAAGCCGGCCGATGCAGTGGTCAGCGACGGCGCCGACGTGCCGTATCCGCAAGCCACCGTCGACCTGCATCACGAAGTGGAGATGGTGGTGGCGCTCGGTGCTGGCGGGCACGATCTCACGCCTGAGCAGGCCGCCACGCTGGTGTGGGGCTACGGCGTGGGGCTGGATCTGACCCGCCGCGACCTGCAGGGGCAGGCCAAGGCCAAGGGGCATCCGTGGGACGTCGCCAAGGCGTTCGATCACTCCGCGCCGGTCTCGGCCTTGCGTCCGGCCGCCGAGGCGGCACTGACCGCCGACAGCATGCTGCGGTTGAGCGTGAACGGCGAGCTGCGCCAGCAGACCAGGCTCGGCGACATGGTGCATGGCGTGCCGCAAATCATTGCGGCGCTGTCCACGCTGTTCGAGCTGAAAGCCGGTGACCTGATCTTCACCGGCACGCCGGCCGGCGTTGCTGCGCTGCGGCGCGGCGACCGCTTCCATGCCGAGCTGGTGGGGGTCGCCGAACTGGACGGCCGGGTCGTCTGAATTCCCGCATCAACCCCCTGTGCGTGTTCACAGCACTCCGCTAAAGTCCATAGGCCATTCGGCCCAATCCACGGAGAAAGAGCATGAGCATGCTGCAGGAATTCAAGGCTTTCGCCATGCGCGGGAGCGTTGTTGATCTGGCGGTCGGTGTTGTCATCGGCGGCGCGTTCGGCAAGATCGTCAGTTCCCTGGTCGACAAGATCATCATGCCGCCGATCGGCATGCTGACCGGTGGCATCGATTTCAGTCAGCTGAAGTGGGTGCTCAAGCCGGGCGATGACAGTGATCCGAAGCACAAGATCGCCGAAGTGGCGGTGGGCTATGGCGATTTCATCAACACCATCATCACCTTCCTCATCATCGCAGCCGCGATCTTTGTGGTGGTCAAGATGATCAACAGCATGCAAAAGAAACAGGAAGAAGCACCGGCCGCACCGCCGGCCGATGTGGCCCTGCTCACCGAGATCCGCGATTTGCTGAAGAACAGGGCGTAAGGCGACGATGCTATCCCCGAGGGCCGGGCCACTTCCTGTGGCCCGGCCCTCGGTATTTCTGCGGCAGGCATGACTTATGGCCTAAGCGATAGCTCACGGCCGCGGCATAATCGGGGTTCACCCTGCGGAGTTCCCCGATGCGCCCTGTTCCCCTCACCCTGCTCGCCGCCAGCCTGCTGCTGGCCACCGGCATCGCCAGCGCCGCCAATCCGACCACCACGATTTCTGCTGCAGCCGTAAAGACGGCCGAACAACTGCGCGACAAGGCGATGCACGACGACACCGGTTACCGGATCGTCGAGTCGCTGACCACCGAGATCGGCCCGCGCCTGGCCGGCAGCGATGCCGACCAGCGCGCCCGCGACTGGGCCGTGGCGAAGTTCAAGGCACTCGGCTACGACAAGGTCTACACCGAAGAAGTGAAATATCCGCTGTGGGTGCGCCGCAGCGAACACGCGGCGATCGTCGCGCCATTCCCGCAATCGCTGGTGCTGAGCGCGCTGGGTTATTCACCGGGCACGCCGAAGGGTGGACTCACCGCGCAGGTGGTGAAGTTCGACAGTCTGGATGCGTTGAAGGCAGCCGACCCGGCCAGCGTGAAAGGCAAGATCGTCTATATCGGCTACCGCATGCAGCGCGCCAGGGACGGTCACGATTACGGCATGGGTTCGGCGGTGCGCACCGGCGGCCCGGTGCTGGCGCAAACCAAGGGCGCCGCCGGCTTTCTGCTGCGCTCGGCCGGCACTGACGCAGACCAGCGTATCGCGCATACCGGCGTGACCGGCTTCCGCGATCCGGCCAAGGCGATTCCCGCCGCCGCACTGTCCAACCCCGACGCCGATCAGCTCGAGCGCATCCTTGCCTATGGCAAACCGGTCACGCTGAAGCTGGATCTGGACTGCGGCGTGGTCGGCGAATACACCGGCGCCAACGTGATCGGCGAGATCACCGGCCGCAAGCATCCTGACCAGGTGGTGGCGATCGGCGGTCATCTGGATTCGTGGGATCCGGGTACCGGCGCAATCGACGACGGCGCTGGCGTGGCAATTGCGATGGCGGCCGGCAAACTGATCCACGATCTGCCGCAACGGCCCGACCGCACGATCCGGGTGATCGCGTTCGCGAACGAGGAAATGGGCCTGTGGGGTGGCCGCGCCTACGCCGACAAGCACGCGGGCGAAGTGGCGAAGTTTCAGCTCGGCACCGAATCCGACTTCGGCGCCGGCCCGGTCTGGCGCATGAGCGCCAGCGTGAAGCCGGCGGCGCGCGACGCGATCGACCAGGTCGCCAAGGTGCTGGCACCGATCGGCGTGGCCTACGACGCCAAGAAGCCTGGTGGTGGTGGTTCGGATCTGTCGCAGATGCACGGCAAGGGCATGGCCGCGCTGTCGCTGACCCAGGACGGCACGCATTACTTCGACTGGCACCACACCTCGAACGACACGCTGGACAAGATCGACCCGAAGCAAATGGCGCAGAACGTGGCAGTGTATGCCGCTTTCTCATACATGGCGGCGCAAGCCGACGGCGACTTCGGTTCGGCTCCCGGCGCGTTTGCCGATGACGGTGCCGGCGAATAATCCCGCATTCGCGGAGGTGATGAAGAAGGCGGCCGCATGGCCGCCTTCTTCATTTCAGGCCGCGGTCTTACTTCGCGTAATACTGCCCCGAGGCCACCAGCGGTTCGGGGATGCAGAACGTCCTCGGCAATACGGTAATCGCCACCGGCACCAGCACCTTCTTCTCGACACCACCGACGCTCGCGCATGAGACATCCGGTGGCAGCCGGTAATGGATGATGCGCACGGTATACTGCGGGCACACATCCGAACAGGGAAACTCGGCAACCACCGGCACGTTCCGATAACGGCCCAGTTCGACCGTTGTGTTCATCAGCGCGGCCTTGTTCCACGGCTTGCCGGCATAACCCTGCAGCGCGGCGGCATCCATCTGTGCAGGCGCGGCCGCACAGGCGATGGCGCCGATGCCCATGCCAGCGACGGCCACGAGTACAGCCATGATCGATCCCGGTCTGCGCATGTTCGTATCCTCGCTGAGGGAGGAGCCAGCCTAGCCGCCGCCGACTGAACGCTGCAAGTTACTGCGCCGGCAGCGTGCTGGTCTTGCCGGGTCGTTGAAAACGCTGCTGCAGCCGATCCATGTAGATGTAGATCACCGGCGTCAGATACAGCGTGAGCACCTGCGAGACGACCAGTCCGCCGACCACGGCCAGGCCGAGCGAGCGTCGTGTCTCCGCGCCGGCACCAATTCCCATCGCGATCGGCAGCGTGCCGGCAAACGCGGACATCGTGGTCATCATGATCGGACGGAAACGCACCTTGCAGGCTTCGAAGATGGCCTCGTGCGGCGGCATGTTCTCGACGTTCTGCCGCTCCAGCGCGAAGTCGATCAGCATGATCGCGTTCTTCTTGACGATGCCGACCAGCATCACGATGCCGACGAAGGCGAACAGATCCAGCGAGGCGTGGAACAGCACCAGGGTGAGCAAGGCACCCACGCCGGCGGCCGGCAGGCCGGACAGGATCGTCAACGGATGGATGAAACTCTCGTACAGGATGCCCAGCACCAGATAGATCACGAACACCGCCAGCAACAGCAGCAGACCCATGCCATGCATCGAGTCCTGGAATGCCTGGGCGGTGCCCTGCACGCTGCCGGAAATCGTCGCCGGCAGACCGATCCTGGCCATCGCGCCATTCATGCTGGCCACGGCATCGCTCAGCGATACACCCGCGGCGAGGTTGAACGATATCGTCACGGCCGGCAGCTGGCCCTGATGATTCACCGTGAGTACCTGCGGCTCACGGGTGAAGCTGGCGACCGTTCCCAACGGCACCAGCGTTCCGTTGCTGGAAGTCACGTACAGCCGTGACAGCACCGCCGGATCGTTCTGCATCCGGCGATCAACCTGCAGGATCACCCAGTACTGGGTCGCCGCGCTGTAGATCGTGGAAACCTGATTGGCACCGAAGGCGGTACCGAGCGCCGACTGCACCTGCGCCATGGTCAGCCCGAGCGGCGCCAGCTTCTCGCGGTTCACCTTGACCTCGACCGACGGACTGTTGAGATCCAGATCGTTGGTGACATCGAGGAAACCGGGCAGCTGCTGGAATGCCTGGGTCACCTTGTTGCCCCAGCTGTTCAGCGCATCCAGATCGGTCGACTGCAAGGTGTACTGGTATTGCGAGTTGGACTGGCGCCCACCAATCTGGATCGCTGGCGGGTTCTGGATGAAAGCCTTGACGCCGGGGACCTGGGCAAACTTCTTGCGCAACTCGGCGATGATCTGGTCCGGCGTCTGCCGCTCGCTGGCCGGCTTCAACACCAGCAGCAGCGAGCCGTTGTTGACGGTGGCACGCGAGCCACCGGCACCCACCGACGACATGTACGAAGCGACGTTCGGGTCCTTGCTGGCGATCTCGGCCAGCTGCTGCTGGCGCGCCACCATCTGGTCGAAGGAAGCGCCATCCGGGCCTTGCGTATTCACCCGCAACTGACCGCTGTCGCCGGCGGGGATGAAGTCTTTCGGCGTCACGTAGAACAGCAGGACGGTCACCGCAAGACTCAGTCCGAATACCGCGAGCACCCAGCGCGGCCGCTGCATGCTCCAGTGCAGGCTGCGCGTGTAGCCATTCTGTACGGCGGTAAAGCCGCGGTCGAAACGGGCGATCAGCCAGTTTTTCTTTTCATGATCGTGCGCCTTGACGAAGCGGCTGCACAGCATCGGCGTCAGCGTCACCGCCACCACGCCGGAGACCAGGATCGCCACGCTGATGGTCACCGCGAATTCGTGGAACAGACGGCCGACGATGCCGCCCATGAACATCACCGGGATGAACACGGCGACCAGCGACAAGGTCATCGAGATGATCGTGAAGCCGATCTCGTTGGCGCCCTTCACCGACGCCTCGTACGGCGTCATGCCCGTTTCCATGTGCCGGACGATGTTCTCCAGCATCACGATCGCATCGTCCACCACGAAACCGACCGCCAGCGTCAGCGCCAGCAGCGAGAGATTGTCCAGGCTGTAACCGAGCGCGAACATCACGCCGAAGGTGCCGATCACCGAGATCGGCAGCGCCACGGCGGGAATCAGCGTGGCCGAGAGGTTGCCGAGGAACAGATAGATCACCAGCACCACCAGCAGGCCGGCCAGCAGCAAGGTGTACTGCACGTCGTCGACCGAGGCACGGATCGATTGAGAGCGGTCGTACAGCACATCGAGCTTGACCGACGGCGGCAGCGTGGCCGAGAAGCCGGGCAGCAGCGCCTTGATGCGATTCACCGTGTCGACGGTGTTGGCGCCGGGCTGGCGTTGCACCGCCAGCAGGATCGAGCGCTGGCCGTTGAACCAGCTCGCCTTCTGATCGTCCTGCACACTGTCGTCGGCATGGCCGATATTGCCCAGGCGTACTGGCGCGCCATGGCGGTAGGCCACCACCACGTGGTTGTACGCCGCGGCGCGCATCAGCTGCCCGTCGCTGCTGACCGGCAGCTGCTGCCGCGCGCCGTACAACGAACCAGTGGACTGGTTGACGTTGGCGGCGGCAATCGCGCTCTTCACCTCATCGATGCCGATGCCCGCCGCGGCGAGCCGGTCCGGATTGACGTTGATGCGCACTGCGTACTTCTGCGAGCCGTACACGCTCACTTGCGCCACGCCGTCGACCATCGACAGGCGCTGGGCCAGTTCGGTTTCGCCGTAATCGTCGACGGTCGACAACGGCAGCGTCGATGAGGTCACCGCGATATACAGGATTGGTGCGTCAGCCGGATTCACCTTGCGGAACGTCGGCGGCGTCGGCATCTGCGTCGGCAGCTGGCGCTGCGCCGCCGAGATGGCCGCCTGGACGTCCTGCGCCGCGCCGTCGATGCTGCGATCCAGTTCGAACGTCAAGGTGATCGAGGTGGCGCCCAGCGCACTGGTCGAACTCATCTGGCTGATGCCGGCGATGGTCGACAGCTGCGCCTCCAGCGGCGTGGCTACGGCCGACGCCATGGTCTGCGGCGAGGCACCGGGCAGGCTGGCCGAGATGCTGATGGTCGGGAAGTCGACATTCGGCAATTCGTTGACCGGCAACTGCGGGTAGCCGACGATGCCGAACACCAGCAGCGCCGCCATCAGCAGCGCAGTCATCACCGGTCGGCGGATGCAGAGTTCCGGCAAGTTCATGCGCGGGCCTCAGTTGGCGCTGACGCGGGCGTGGCTGCCATCGACCAGCAGCATCTGACCGTCGACAACCACCTGCTCGCCGGCCGCCAGTCCCTTGTCGATCACCGTGCGATCGGCGGTACTGGTTCCCGTGGTGACCGGGCGCTGCTCGATCGTGCCATCCGGCTTGAGCACGAACACGAAGCTGCCGGTACTCGAGTTCTGTATGGCGACCACCGGCACCGATACCGCATTGGCGATACGTGTCGTCGGCAATGTCACATTGACGAACTGTCCGGGAGTCAGCTGGCCGTCGGCATTGTCGAAGCGCGCCTTGAGCGTGATCGTGCTGGTGGTGGCATCGACCGCGTTGTTGATGAATTCCAGCGTGCCGCTGATCGGCTTGCCACTATCGCCGTCGAGTTGCACCTGCACCGTCACCGCACCGCGCATCTTCGCCTGCCGCACTGCCGGCAGACTGTCCTGCGGCAGCGCGAACGCTACCCAAACGGGCTCGATCTGGTTGAGCACCACGATGCCGGTGGTGTTGGCCGCGATCGCCGCGCCGGGATACACCAGCGGTGCACCAAGCACACCATCGGATGGCGCAGTGATCCGCGTGAAACCGAGCTGTGTCTGCGCGAATTCCCGCGCCGCGCGATCGGACTGCAACGCCGCCGCCGCAATGCCGAGATTGGCCTTGTAGGTATCGATGTCGGTCTGCGCGACATAGCCCTTGGCAAGCAGCGGCGCATAGCGCGCCAGATCCGCCCTGGCCTTGACCAGGTTGGCCTGGTCACGTGCCACATTGCCGATCGCCTGATCGAGCTGGGCCCGCAGCGGGCGTGGATCGATCTGCGCGATCACATCACCCTTGTGCACGTGCGCGCCAGGCACGAACGCCAGCGACTGCAGCTGTCCATCCACCAGCGAACTCACGGTGACCGTCGACCATGCCTCGACGCTGCCCACCTGGGTAAGCGAGAGATCGACATCGCCGCGCGTGGCTGTCGCCACCTTGACCGGCACGGCAGCAGGCGTGGCGGCAGGCTTGTTGCTGGCCGCGCGATGATGTCCGTACCAGAAAACCAGCAAGGCGACCGAACCCAACACAGCAACGAGCAGCAAAAATTTTTTCAGGGACATGCGTCTGGTACTCGCCGTTTCGTTCCGCAAATTTGCGGCAACATCACGCGCATTGATGGATCGAGGTGACACGGCTGGCACAGCTGAAACGTGACAAGCCAAGAGATATCAAACGCAGCTGATGCGTTCCGGTTTACCTGTCACGACATGAGATTCGCACTATGCCGCTCGACGGCATCACTCGAACCGCAACCGATGGCACTTGCCGATCCCTATTCCCATTGCTTACAGCGCGTCATCCAGCGGCTGTTGCTCCAGCGCCACCAGGTTGTCCTTGATCCGGCCGATCACCGCCAGCGCCTGTTGCAGCTCGTCGTGGCCGATACCGCGGGTGGCGTCCTTGCGCAGGTCGCGCGCGATGATCTCCATGTCGCCGACGATCACCCGCGCCTGCTCGGTGGTATGCAATCGCCATGCGCGACGATCCTTTGGATCGGGACGGCGCTCGACGAAACCGGCGGCCTGCAACCGGTCGATCACCCGACCCACCGCAATGGGTTCCATCTCCAGAAACTCGGCCAGCTCGGTTTGCCGCAAGCCTTCGCGGTGGTACAACACCTTGGTCGCACGCCATTGCGCACGGGTCAAGCCGAATTTCACAGCACGCCGGTCGAAATGCTTGCGGAACAGCAAGGTCACATCGCTGAGCAGATAGCCGAAGGAAATGTCTTCCGTTTTCGCCATGATCCGTTGCAACCTCATCGCACCCAAGTGCCTGCCTGAAGCATAAGACGCCACCCTCGCCGATGCCATGCCCTTGAAAGTAGCCATCGCCGACATCACCACGCTGCGCGTGGACGCGATCGTCAACGCCGCCAACCCCAGCTTGCTCGGCGGTGGTGGTGTGGATGGCGCGATCCACCGCGCCGCGGGACCGACCCTGCTGCAGGCCTGTCGCGCGCTGCCCGAATCTGCGCCCGGCGTGCGCTGCCCGACCGGCGACGCGCGCATCACGCCCGGCTTCCTGCTGCCCGCGCGCTATGTGATCCACACGGCGGGACCGGTCTGGCACGGTGGTCGCCACGATGAAGCGCTGCTGCTGGAACGCTGCTATCGCAACGCATTGCAGCTGCTGCGCGAGCAGCGACTTCACACGATCGCGTTTCCCGCGATCAGTTGCGGCGTCTATGGCTATCCTGCCGCGCAGGCCGCCAGGGTGGCAGTGGCCACGCTGCGCGACGAGCTTGCTGACGATGACGCGATCGATGTCACCTTGTGCTGTTTCAGCGATGGCATGCGCGCGACTTTCCAGCACGCACTCAGTGCAGCTTGAACGGATACAACGGCGGCAGCTCCGAGTCATCATCGCCCGCATCGGCCGCACGCCAGGCGAACCCGCGCTTGAACGCGGCCGCCAGCTTCGTTCCGTCGCCCGGCATCGGCACGCCGGCGTAATGGCGCTGCTGCAGCGTGACGATCGCGGCGCGTTGCGACGCATCGTCCAGCGCTGCCGCCAGCTCGCCCAGATGCTGGATCGCCGGCCGCTCCGCGCGTGCCCACGCCAGCAGGCTGCGTACCTGTGCCGCCGGGTCGTTGCCGCGCGCTGCCGCGAGAAAGGCCAGCTGAGATTGGCGGGATGACGTTCGTGTAGTCACCGGAGTGACGATCGATGGCGGGCGACGACGACGCCAAAGCCACCAGGCCAGTGCGCTGCACAGCCACAAGCCGAGGCTGCCCAAGGCGATCCAGCGCCATGGCGTGGATGCTGTCGCGGTCGCCGTGACGCTCGCGCTGCTCGCACCACTGCTGGACGCCGCGGCCGCCGGAATGGACGGCTGGACGGCCGCAGCACCGAGCGCCGGCAACACCGTCACGCTGTGCGCGGGAATCTGTGCGATTTCCATCCGATCAGTCAGCACGTTCCACCACTGCAAGGTAGTTGCCGGTATGGTCAGCGTGCCGGCACGTTCGGGCACGATCGCAAATGATTGCTGACGTCGACCAACCAGCCACTGGCCATCCTGGCGGGTGCCGGTGACCGGCTTGTCCGGATAAGCCTTGGCACCATCCAGTGCCGGCAGGCTCAGCACCGGCAGCGTCTCGAACGGCAGACCGGTTGCCTGCAGGTTCATCGTGAGGTTCAGCGGCTGCCCTACCCGCACCGGCTCCTGTGCGCCCGGCCAGCCATCCAGACTCAGGCTGAGCTGACGCGCCGGCAACCACGCGCTCTTCCAGTCGGCGGGCGCTGCCTGCACCTCGATCGATACGGGCGGCGCGCTGGCCGAGATCGGCGTGCTGGAGCCAAAGAAGCTGTTCGGATCGTTCGGGTCGATCGCTTCACCCTGGAAGCTTGCGGCAGGAATCTCGAAGTGACCGGCGTGCTGCGGGATCAGCGCATAGCGCCGTTCCAGCACGTGATAGCTGCGGCCACCGCGCTCGGCGTCGTAGTTCAGATCGTCGCCAAGCTGGCTCACTTCCACACCGTCGAGCGATGGCGCATTCAACGCGCCGTTGCCGATGTTGGTGGCGTAGAACAGGCGCACCACATAACTCAGTTGCTGGCCGACGTAGCCATGTGCCGGTTCGACCTGCGCTTCCATGAAGACGTTCTGGTTGGCAGCTGCGGCCATGTTCGGATCCGGCGCACTGACCTGCGCCTGCAACGGCTGCGTCTGGCTGCCCGCCACGCTCAACGCGGGGATCTGCAGCATGCCGACATGCTTCGGGCGCAGCGCCACACCGATCGTCAGGGTCGCGCTGGCCGAGCCATTGATGACACTGAGGCTGTTGTTCTGCGAGGTGCCGAGGATGCTGAAGTCCTGGTTCAGCGCATGCAGATCGGGCATGCCGATACCACCGCTCGCATTCTGCACGCGCAGGTTCAGGGTTATGGTTTCGCCCAGCTGCACGCTGTTGCGATCCAGCGTCGCCTGCACGTCGGTCGCCTGCGCCAGTGCCGGAATCAGCAGCAGCGCCAGCAGGCATTCCACGATGAATCGTCGAAACATCACGGCTGTTCATCCTCACTCGGTGCGCCGCCGTGGCGCTGTTGATATTCCAGTTCGAACTTGCGCCGCAGCAGCGCGCCCGGATCGTCCGGCACGCGTTGCAGGGCATGCTGCAGATCCTCCGGCAATTTCGACTGCGGGTCGTCCTTCGCCAGCGTGCCGAGCTGATGTGTCTGCGCCTTGTCCGAAGGATGGGCCAGCGCCTGGTCCATCTGCTGCTTCAGTGCCTGCTGCGCCTGTTCCGTTTTCGCCTTTTGCTCGGCCTGCTGCTGCTCGGTCTGCGGCTTCGGCTGACCGTCGCCTTGATCCTTGCCGGCACGGTCCTGCTCTGATGAATTCTGCCCGGACTGATCCTGCGCCTGCGACTTGCCATCCTGACCCGGCTGCCCGGACGGCTTGGCACCCTCCTGCGCGGATTTCTGATCCTGCGAATCCGACTTGCCGCCCTTGCCCTGCTCACCGGCCTGGGATGGTTGCTTGCTGCCGTTGTGGCCTTCGTGCTGTTTTTGATCGGACGACTGCTGTTGCTGCTGGCGCAGCCAGTCCTCGACCGCCTTGCGATTGGCCTTGGCATCGGCGTTGCCCGGATCGAGTTTCAGCGCGTGGTCATAGGCTTCGATCGCCCGCTGGTACTGGCCCTGCCGGGCCAACGTGTTGCCGAGGTTGTATGCCGCATCGCCACCGGATGCCTGCTGCAACGCCTGCGCCGCGGCCGCATAGTCGCCGGCGCGATACGCTGCCGCGCCGCGCCAGGCCGGATCACGCGCGAGCTGTTGGGCCTGCTTCGCCTGACCCTGCCGCAAGGCCTGCGCCGCCTGTTGATCGGGACGCTGCCACAGGTCGTGCCACGTCGTCGCTTCGGCCGTGGCCGGCAGCAGCGGCAACACGACCAGCGGCAGCAACAGCAGCCAGCCACGACGGAAGGCCAGCGCCACGATCAGCAACAGCGGCAGCAACAGCCACGGGCCACGATCCTGCCATTCGTCACCGACCTGGCCGGCCGCTGCCGCCGTGGGTGCATCGCGCAGCTGCGCATGTAGTGTGTCGATATCGTGGTGGTCCGCCGTCATCGCCACGTAGCTGCCGCCACCGGCCGCCGCCAGCGCACTGAGAGCGGCATCGTCGCGACGGGCCAGGGTCATGCCACCTTGCGCATCGTGCAGGAAGCCACCATCGGACAACGGCACCGGTCCTCCCTGCAGCGTGCCCACGCCGAGCACCGAGACCTGCACTCCGGCGGCCTTCGCCTTGCGTGCAGCCGCATCGGCGGCGGCGTCGGCCTGGTCGGTGATCAGCACCAGCGAACCACCGCCGGCCTTGGCATCGTGGATCAACGCCACGCCGCGTTCGATCGCCAGTGCGGCGTTGTCGCCATCCACCGGCATGGTGTCCGGCGCCAGCGCATCGAGCAGATCGTTGAGGCTGCTCGCATCGGACGTCAGCGGCGCCACCACGAACGCTTCGCCGGCATAGCCGATCAGCGCATTCAGTCCGTCGTGATTGCTGACCAGCAGATCGCGTGCCTTGTAGCGCGCGCGATCGAGCCGGCTCGGCGCCACGTCGCGCGCCAGCATGTGCTGTGACAGCGAGATCGCCACCACCTGCGCCGCGCGGCTTGCATACAGCGGCTGGCTGATGCGGTTCCAGCTCGGCCCCGCCAGCGCCAGCGCGCACAGCACCCAGCCCAGCGCGAACAACCATAACGGCAAGCTCCGGTTGCCGGCACGGCCACGCAGCAGATGCGGCAGCAGCTCGGCATCGACCAGTCGCGACAATTCCAGTTGTGCCGTACCACGCCGCGCACCCAACCAGGCCAGTAGCGGCAACAGCGCCAGTGCGACCAGCCACCACGGCCGCAGGAAATGAAACTGCTGCAGCATCGTGCTCATGCCAGCCGCTCCCGCGCGCGGCCAAAGCGACGCGGCACGATCACCAGCAGCAACAATCCGATCGCGACCAGCAACGGCCAGCGGAACAGCTCATGCCGCGGACGCAAGGTCGGCCCCTGTTGCGGCATCGGTTCCAGCGCGTCGATCGCGCGATAGGCATCGGCCAGTTGGTCGCTGTCGGTGGCACGGAAGAAACGTCCGCCGGTCTGCGCTGCGATGCTGGTCAGCATGCCCGCATCAAGATCGGCCGAGGGATTGACCAACTGGCTGCCGAAGAATCCCGGTATGCGCATCTGCGTGGCGCCGATGCCGATGGTGTAGATGCGCACACCAGCCGCCTTGGCCGCACGCGCCGCTTCGCGCGGCGCAATGCTGCCGGCATTGTTGACGCCGTCGGTGAGCAGTACCAGCACGCGTGCCTGTTCAGGCAGTGCCGACAACCGCTTCACCGCCACCGCGATCGCATCGCCGATCGCCGTCTCGGTACCGGCCAGCCCCACCGCCGCGCCTTGCAATTGCGCGCGCACGGCCGACAGATCGTAGGTCAGCGGTGTCACCAGAAAGGCCTGGCTGCCGAACAGGATCAAGCCCATTTCGTCGCCGCTGCGGCGGTTGATGAAGTCGCCGGCAATCGCCTCGACCGCGCCGAAACGGCTGACCGACTGTCCGGCCAGTTGCATGTCGCCGGTGCGCATGCTGCCGGACAGATCCACCGCCAGCATCAGTGCGCGACCGCTGCGCTGCTGCGCCTGCGGTGGCGCGACCCATTGCGGTCGCGCCGCTGCCGCCAGCAGGCACACCCACGCAAGCACCAGCAACCACAGCATGCCGACGCGCGCACGAGCGCTCGCCACCGCGGCCAGTTGCACACCCGGCTGCGGCAGATGCAAGGCCTGCCCCGGCGCGGCCGGTCGCAACCAGCGGCGCAGCAGCCACGGCAGCGGCAACAACACGACAACCCATGGCCATGCGAACTCAGGCATGCACGTGCTCCGGCGCAGTCCGCTTCCATGTTGCCGGCTTCAACGCCAACCGCAGCCATTGCCGCACAGCCGTAATGGCCGCGGCATGGTCGAATGACGAGGACGACCGATAGATCTGCTGATCCAGCGCCAGCAATTGCTCCAGCGTGATCGCATCGACCGGCATGCGCGCCAGCGTCCGTCGCCACGCCTCGCCGCGCTGCTGCGTAGCCAACGCATCGTGGCGTCGCGCCACCCGGCGCAGCAGTTGATGCAATCCACTCGCCAATGCAGCCTGGTCGCCGTCGCGTCGATGCCGCAATACGAGTCGATCGACTTCGAGCAGCACCTGCTGGCTCTGATGCAGCGCACGTCGATGCCGTCGCCACAGCCATATGGCGGCCAGCACTGCCAGCAGCAACAACGTCGCCAACCCCCACCAGCCCGGCGCGGGTGGCCACCACGATGGTTCGGGCGGCAGATGGATATCGCGCAAGCTTGGGCCAGGTGGTGACGAGGCCGCGGACGGGACAGGCGGCGCCATCATCGCGTCGACCTCGCGCTGCCGAACAGGCCGGTGATGGCATCAAACGGATCGGCCGTGGTGTCGATGCTGCTGCAACGCAGACCCAGCGATTTGGCCAGTTCACCGAGCCGCGTCGGGCCGACGCCCAGCGCGCGCTGAAAGTCGCGGCGCTGGCGTTCGGACTGCAGCAACACTTCGCTGCGCTCACCGGCATGCTCCAGCGGATAACGACCTGCCGGCGCCAGGGAGAGTTCGAGTGCATCGGCCACTACCAGCGCGCTGACGCCCGCATGCCTGGTCAGATCGAGCAGTCGCTGCCGAGCCAACGTATCGCAACTGAATCCATCGCTGATCAGCAAGACGCGGCTGGCGCCATGCAATACGCGCGAGGCGCGGGTCAATGCATCGGACAGCGGCTCGAGCTTGTCCGAAGGCGGCAATGCGTCCCACTCGGCCAGCGCGCCGCATAGCGCCAGCGCACCGCGTGGTCCCGCCTGCGGGCGCAGCAGTTGCTCGGCATGACCGAATGCCATCACTCCGACCCGCTCGCCGGCACGCACCGCGTACCACGCGGCGGCAGCCGCTGCGCGCGCCGCCTGCACCGACTTGAAGCGCACCCGTGTGCCAAAACGCATGCTGGCATGGGTATCGAGCAGGATCAGCAGGCAGCCTTCGCGATCCTCCTGGAACAGCTTGGTATGCAACTTGCCGCTGCGCGCGGTGAGTCGCCAGTCCAGCCGGCGCACGTCGTCGCCGGGCTGGTACACGCGTGATTCCGCGTAATCCATGCCACGGCCATATAGACGGCTGGACTGCTGACCACTACGCGCTGCACGACTGAGCAGCGGCGTCATGCGCACGCGGCCGACGCGTGCACGCAACGCGATCAGTTCAGCCAGCGAAACCTGGCTGCGGCCGTCGCCGTCCACGCGATGTTGCGCGACGACATTCACGGCAGCGGCACGAGATCCAGCAGGCGGTCGATCACCTGATCCGGTCGCACGCCTTCGGCTTCTGCTTCGTAACTGAGCAGGACCCTATGCCGCAGCACTTCATGGGCAATGCTGTGCACGTCCTCGGGCAACACGTAATCGCGTCCGGCCAGCCACGCCTGCGCGCGCGAGCAGCGATCCAGCGCGATGGTCGCGCGCGGGCTGCCACCCCAGGCGATCCAGCGCTTCAGCTCGGCGCCGTAGCGGCCGGCATCGCGTGTGGCCAGTACCAGCTGGGTCAGGTACTCCTCCAGTGCCGGCGCCATGTGTACCGCCATCGCTGCATCGCGCGCGGCGAACACGTCGGTCTGGCTCAGCAAGGCCGGCGGCGTGGCAACCGGATGCGCACGACGACTGGCCTGTTCACGCGCCAGCTTGAGGATCGCCAGTTCGGCGACCGCGTCCGGATAACCGATCGTCACATGCAACAGGAAGCGGTCGAGCTGGGCCTCCGGCAGTGTGAACGTGCCTTCCTGCTCGATCGGATTCTGTGTCGCCATCACCATGAACAACTCGGGCAGCTGCCACGTACTGCGACCCACCGTGATCTGCTGTTCGGCCATTGCCTCCAGCAGGGCCGACTGCACCTTAGCCGGTGCGCGGTTGATCTCGTCGGCCAGCACGATGTTGTGGAACAGCGGGCCACGCTCGAACTCGAAGCTGCCCGACTGCGGACGAAACACGTCGGTGCCGGTGAGATCGGCCGGCAGCAGATCGGGGGTGAATTGCACCCGATGGAAGTCCGCCTCGATCCGGGCGGCCAATGCCTTCACCGCGGTGGTCTTGGCCAGCCCGGGCGCACCCTCGACCAGCAGATGGCCATCAGCCAGCAAGGCCACCAGCAGGCAGTCGATCAGATGCGGCTGACCGATGATGCAACGCTGCAGATCGTCGCGCAGTTGCGCGAAGGACTGCTGCAGGTGGCTCAGCGATGGGGATTCGGGCATATCCATGATCGGTTTCCGTTCTCGGTGTGGCATAGCTTGGCTCACCATGCAGCGATGCACTGCGGCTCGGGCGGCGTGTTACAGACCATAACCGGCGACGGAAGTTTAATCGGCCGCCTGCGCCATGCGAGTCGCACAAAAAAAAAGGCGGCCGAAGCCGCCTCTTTCCATGGGTGCAGACCGGAGTTACTGCAGCGTGTCGCTCAGAATGCGTGGCGTCACGAAGATCAGCAGTTCGGCCTTGGTGTTTGCACGCACAGTATTGCGGAACAGCATGCCGATGCCGGGGATATCGCCCAAGCCAGGCACCTTGGTGACCGTATTGGACTTGTTGATTTCGTAGATGCCACCGAGCACCACGGTCTGCCCGTTGTCCACCAGCACCGACGTGTTGATCTCACGGGTGTCGATGGTCGGGATCTTGCCACTGCCAGGGGCGTCCACGTAGCCGGCGAGCGCATCTTTCTTGACGTTGATCGCCAAATAGACGCGGTTATCCGCCGTGATCGTCGGGGTCACCTTCAGCTCCAGCACGGCGTCCTTGAACTGCACGGTCGCGGTACCGCTGCCCGCACCGCCACCGGCACTGTTCTGGAACGTGACGTAGCCGATTTCTTGGCCTTGGCGAATCACTGCTTCCTGCTGATTGGCGGTGATCACGCGGGGGCTGGATATCACTTCGCCGCGACCCTCGGTCTGCGCGGCGGAAAGCTCCAGATCCAGCGCGTAGTTGGCACCAAGGATGGCCAAACCGAAGCTTCCGGCCGGCGTACCCGCGGGCAAATTCACATTGAGGCCGCCACCCGTAGTGCCATTACCCGTGTCGTGACCACCAATCGAGACCACATTGCCGCCGCCAAGACCGGAGGCCAAAGCTGGGGTTGCCGCGGCGGCATTCTGGAACTGCGTATTGTTCTGCCGCCCGCTGATACCGAACTTCGCGCCCAATTCACGAGTGAAGTTGTCGGTAGCAACCACGATGCGCGACTCGATCAGTACCTGCTGAACCGGCTTGTCCAGTACCGCGATCACGTCACGTATCTGTTTGATTTTTTCCGGCGTGTCATTGAGCAACAGCGTGTTGGTGCGCACATCGAAAGACACGCTGCCGCGCGGTGACAGGAAGCCCCGCTGAGTGTTGGCACCGCCACTGCCGCCACTGCTCTGCATGCTGCCGGTGGTCAGCAACTTGGCTATGTCCGCCGCCTTGCCATAGCTGATCGGCACGTAGTCGGTGACCAGCTCGGCAGTATCCTGCGCCTTCAGCTTGGCGTCGGCCAGATCCTGCTCATATTTGGCCAGTTCAGCCTGTGGTGCGACCCAGACCACGTTGCCGTTACGGCGCTTGTCCAGGCTCTTGGCGCGCAGAATCACGTCCAGCGCCTGATCCCACGGCACATTGACCAGTCGCAACGTGACGCTGCCACCGACGCTGTCCGAAGCCACCAGGTTGAGCCCGGAGATATCGGCGATCAGCTGCAGCGCCGAGCGCACCGGAATATCCTGGAAATTGAAGGTGACGCGCTTGCCGTTATAGCCCGGCTCCTGACCCAGCTTGGCCAGCTTTTCATCCTTGGCGTCAGCTTTTTTCGACGCCACTTCGACCACATACTGATCGGCAGTCTGGTAGGCCGAGGTCTCGACATTGCCCTTGACCGCAATTTCCAGGCGGGCACCGCCACCTGTGCCTGCACGCGTGATGATGGATTGCACCGGCGTGGCGAAGTCCATGGTATCCAGGCGCTGGGCAAGGTTGGCCGGCAGGTTCGCATGATCGATGTTGACCAGCAGCTTGTCGCCCTTGCGGGTCATATCGGCATTCGCACCGCTGCCGTTGAAGCTGATCAATACGCGACCCTCGCCATTCGGGCCGCGGCGGAAATCGATATTGGAAATCGTCGGGCCATTCGAGGACGACGGCAACGCCTTGCTCGGGTCGATGGTGGACGCCGTGGTCACGGACTGATCCGCGCCACCGTTGTTGACGGTAAGGATCAGGCTGTTGCCCTCGATCCGCGAGCGATAGCTCGATTCGCGCATCAACTCGATCACCACCCGGGTACGGCCGCCAGCGGCCACCGCGGATACGCCCGAGGTCGAGCCCTTGCCGATATCGAGATGCCGCGCGGCTGCATTGTCGGTGTCGGCAAAGTCGACCGCGATGCGCGGCGGATTGCCCGTGGTGAATATCTTCGGTTGCGGCACCGGCCCGTTGGCGAAGTCCATATGCAACTCGACACTGCCGCCTGGCAATGCGTCGTAGCTGATGTTCTTCAGCGTGGTGGTGGCTGCCGTCGCGGCGCTGGCCCAGGTGGCGCCGGCGATCAGCAGGCCCATCAACATGTAACGGCTCGCATGGCGCATGACACGGCCCCGGAAGGATTGGATTTGGTTGGTCATTGCATCAGCCCCTGTCTACCTATTTCGC
>Ga0209233_1000274_pt1 | contig 73089 bp, 66 predicted proteins | sample AraplaCL_Cvi_mCL_FD_184269 | JGI IMG/M metagenome (GOLD analysis project Ga0209233, IMG submission 184269) | Arabidopsis root microbial communities from the University of North Carolina, USA - plate scrape CL_Cvi_mCL (SPAdes) (version 2) | ecosystem: Host-associated > Plants > Roots > Endosphere...
GCCTGCGGTCTTTGTCGTCAAGCGCGATGTCCATGATTTTCGCGTTCGCAAGTGCATGTGCCTGATTGCGAGCGCCGACGATGACTGCGGCCACTTGCGGCTGCTCCAGCACCCAGGCGCTGGCGATCGTGGCGATATCGACGTCATAACGTTCGCCGATCGTCTTCAGCGCGCGGAGCAGCGACTGGAACAGATCCCAGCCGCCGAAATCGTCGATGATCAGCTTGTATTTGACCAGTGACCGGTTCTCGAGCGGCATGTCGGGTTCGGATTGGCCCAGCCATTTGTCGCTGAGGAAGCCGCCCGCCACCGAGCCGTAGCAAAGGAATTTCACGTTCATTTCGGCCGCCAGCTGCGACAGGCCGTTGAGAGGTCGCTGGTCGAGAACCGAATATTGCAGTTGCTGGCTGACCAGGGGGATGCCGGCCTCAAGGATTTCGGCGATATGCGGGGTGTCGAAATTCGTCGTGCCGACATTCCGCACCTTACCTTCACGACGTGCCTCATCGAGCCAGCCGAGCGCGTCGAGATAGCCGGGCAGTGCATAATCCCACCAGTGGAACTGCACGAGATCGAGCTGCTCGGTCTTGAGCTTGCGCAAGGATTTGTCGACGATACCGCGGATATAGTCGCGGCTGATCGTGGCAAGCTTCTCCAGATCCGGCACGAGCTTGGTGTGGACGTTCATGGCTCTTGCCGCTTCCGCGCCACGTTCATTGCGAAGCCGCTCGCGGGCCTCGCCGATCAGCTCCTCGACCCCGGTATAGATGTCGGCGCAATCATAGGTGCGGATCCCGACGTCGAAGGCGGCGATCAGGTCGGTGACGGCTTGGGAGCGATCGACGACGCCATGCCCTCCGGCCAGCTGCCAGCCGCCGCGGATGACGCGCGAGATAGAATATCCGGGGCTCAGTTCGAACGTCTTGGCACTCATTTACGATCATTCTCCTTCAGGCAACGGCTCGGCCGTCGTGTCGGCATGGCTGAATTGCCGCTTACCCGTTCTGACGATCCGCAGTCGGCTCGCGCAATTCGGGTCGGGGCAGGCGATTTCCGCGTCCGAGGTCATCCAGTCATTCTTGTGGGTCGGCCGCTGCTTGGCCGCCAGCAGCGGCAACACGGCGGAGATCGAGTAGATCGAGAAGCCCTGACCCGGCGGCAGCGACAGCATCTCGCCCTTCAACTCGAAATAATCGCCAGGTTTGGCGCCGCAATAGATCGGCTTGCCTTCGGGAACGACCGCCTCGATCCTGAGGTCGAAGAGCTCGAAACTGTCGTCGGCTTCGGCTGCCATCTCAGATCTCCGCGCGCTCGAAGGTGACGTCGCAGGCGCCGTTGCGGCGGATGATGCCGCAGGCCGCGGCGAACTGCTCGCGCTCCTCGGGCCTGACCTGTGCGACGACGCTGCCGGCAAGCCAGCCGATCGGGAAAAGCAGACGAGCGCCCTGTCCGTAGAACAGGCCGATGTCGAAGATTGCGTCGGGATTGCCGCCCCACATGCGCGGCGGCACATAGCTCAGCACGATGTCGCCGGGCTGCGGCGTCAGCGTCGCATTCTCGGCTGGCAGGGCTGCGGCATAGGAGGCGCCCGTCAGGTGTGCGGGCGGGATCGGGCAGGAGATCTCCGGGCCGGTCCACATGGCGTGAATGCCGGCAACGATGCGCGCTTCACTGAGATAATCCCAGATAAAGGCTGCGTTGTCGGGCGCTTTGGCGTCGAGCATCGGTGCGAAAACGCTCAGGCTGGAGCGCGGTTCGGAAATCTTGATGGCGCGTTGGCTCATGCGGGTATGCCCTTCTTGGAATCGGCTTCCAGCTTGTTGCGCAGGAACACGAAGGGGCGGCTGATATCGGCGACCAGCGCTTCGCGTGCTTCCCCGGCGTTCTGTGCAGCCATCGCCTTGACGATCGTGCGGTGATAATGAGCGGTATCGACCTCGCCCGCCTCCGAAAAGGCATAGATGGCGACGCGGATGCACGGGCCCGACTGCAGCCACAGGCTCTCGATCATCGGGATCAAGACGGCCGAGCCGCAGGCGCGGTAGATTTCGAAGTGGAAGGCCTGATTGAGCGTCACCTCGCGGTCGACGTCCTTCTTGTGCTTCAGCGCGCGCATCTCATCCCATTCGCTGAGCATGCTCTCGATGGTGGAAATCAGGCGCGGGGTCATGCGGGTTGCGGCCAGCGCAATGGCCTCGCCCTCGATCAGGATGCGGGCGCGCAACAGGTCATCCATGCGCTCGAGCGTGATCGGCGGTACACGCACCGAACGGTTGGGAAGGGCTTCCAGCGCCTTTTCGGTGATCAACCGGCCGAGAGCTTCACGTACCGGCATGGTGCTGGTCATCAGCGCATCGGCGAGCCCCCGGATCGTCAGTACCTGGCTGGGCTCGAACAACCCGCCGATCAGCGCGCGGCGCAGCTCGGAATAGACGCGGTCCTGGACGGTCTCGCGGCCAACGGGCGCAAGCTGTGCGGCAATCGGATCGCTCTTTTCGGCGGTGGCCTTTTGCATTCGAAGTCCCTTTTTTGGCTTGCGGAGTGGATTAAAGCTGATTAGCGTGATCAATGCAAGTGTGATCACAAATCAAATAATCAGGGAGCGGCAACGACCGGCTTCCGGCCAGAGGGATCTCATGAGTACGACAACTGAACGGCATGGGGAGGAAGCCCGGCCTGTTCTGACGGCCAAGAATGTGGTGCGACGTTTCGGCGGCGTCACCGCCGTCAACGACGTTTCATTCCATGTGCGGCAAGGCGAGATTCTCGGCTTGATCGGCCCGAACGGCGCCGGCAAGACGACGATGTTCGATCTGCTGGCCGGCAGCGTTGCCCCGAGCAGCGGCGAGATCATTTTGAACGGTGCGCCGGTGGCAGGCGAGCCCGCGCATCGCCGCATAGGCCGTGGCCTCGGCAGGACGTTCCAAATTCCGCGCCCTTTCCCCAATTTGAGCCTGCTCGACAATGTCATGCTGGCGGCGCAGGGTCAGGCCGGCGAGCGCCTGCTGTCGAATTTCCTGCGTCCCTGGAAAGTTGCAGCGGAGGAAAAGGCGGCTCAGGCGAAGGCCATGGAACTGCTCGACCTCGTCCACCTGACGCGGTTGACGCATGAGCCGGCCAGGGTGCTTTCGGGTGGTCAGCGCAAGCTTCTGGAACTTGCCCGCATCATGATGGCCGATCCCGCGCTCATCCTGCTTGACGAACCGGCCGCCGGCGTCAATGCGACCCTCCTGGAGACCATCATCGACCGCATCCGCGACATCAACCAACGCGGCGTCACTTTTCTTCTGATCGAGCACAATATCGATATGGTCACGCGCCTTTGCCACCGCGTGCTCGTCATGGCGAGCGGCCAGCTTCTTTGCGAGGGCACGCCGGACGAGGTCGCCCGCGATCCGCGCGTCATCGAAGCCTATCTCGGAGGCGCGGCATGAGCGAGCCTGTCCTCATCGTTCGCGATCTCGTCGCCGGCTACGAGCCGGGCGTACCGATCGTACGCGGCGCCTCGATCACGGTCGCTGAAAAGGAGATCGTCGTCGTCCTAGGCCCTAATGGCGCCGGCAAGTCGAGCTTCATCAAGGCGATTGCCGGCCTGGTGCCGATCGAAAGCGGCAAAGTGGAACTCTCTGGCAATGATATAACGAGCGCGCCTGCTCACAATATGGTGCGGCTCGGTCTCGCTTTCGTGCCGCAGACGGAAAATGTCTTCCCACTGATGTCGGTGGATGACAATCTGAGGGTCGCTGGCGGCATCTTGAAGGCGAAAGAGGTGCCTGTTCGTATCGAGGAAATGTACGCAACCTTCCCGGATTTGGCCCGTCATCGCCGCATCGCAGCCGGCAATCTCTCGGGCGGTCAGCGGCAGATGCTGGCCGTCGCGCGTGCCCTCATCGTGCGCCCAAAGCTGCTCGTACTCGACGAGCCATCGGCAGGTCTCTCGCCCAAATTCGTTTCGATGGTCTTCGAGATGCTGACTGATATCCGCAAGTCGGGCGTCACCATTCTCCTCGTCGAACAGAATGCGAAGGCCGCCCTTTCGATCGGCAACCGCGCCTATGTCCTCGTCGAAGGCAAGGACAGGCATGAAGGGATGGCGTCCGAGCTGTGGAACGACCCCGTCGTCGCCGAGCTCTATCTCGGCCAACGCCCAACCGTCTCTAAAGCAGGAGGTGCGGCATGAACCTGCAATTCATCGTCGATGGTCTGCTGACAGGCTCGATGATCGGCCTTGGTGCCATCGGCGTGACACTGACCTACTCGATCCTGCGCTTTTCCAATTTCGCCCACGGCGATTTTATGGCCTGGGGCACCTATGCGACGCTTGCCGTCGTCAGCGCCATTGGCGCTATCTTCGGCAAGGTCGCGCCGATCGGACCGCTTTCCTTCGGCTGGCCGCTGATCGTTGCGGTAATAATTGCCATGGGCTTCACCGGACTTCTCGCTCTGGCGCTGGATAAGGTCCTGTTTTCCAGGCTTCGCTCCAAGGGGCAGTCGATCATCGTCGTCATGGCAAGCTTCGGCGCCTCCATGGCCTTGCGCAGCCTGCTCGAATTCCTCTTCACCTCGCGGCCGACCTATTTCAGCCGTGCCATCCAGATCGCCATGCCTTTCGGTTTCGGCATTCGCATCACGCCCGACCAGATCGTGCTTCTGATCGTCACGGCTTTGCTGGTTCTCGGCGTGCATCTGCTGATCACGAAGACGCAGACCGGCCGCTCCATGCAGGCGCTCAGCCAGAACCCGGCGCTTGCCCGCGTCGTCGGCATCGATGTCGCCAAGGTCGTTCGCGTCACCTGGCTGATTGGCGGCGGTCTTGCCTGCGTTGCCGGCGTCATGATCGGCATTCTCGTGCAGATCCGTCCGCTGATGGGCTTCGACATGCTGCTGCCGATGTTCGCAGCCGCCATTCTCGGCGGCATCGGCAGCGTGCCGGGCGCTGTTCTCGGCGGCCTGATCATCGGCCTTGCCGAGGCCGGTGCGGTGCAGCTTATCGGCGCCGAATGGCGCGCCGCCGTCTCCTTCATCATCTTGATGGCGGTGCTGTTCATCCGGCCGATTGGCCTTTTCGGAGTGAAGGAGCGATGATGGACATTCTTGGCTATGGCGCCTTCTTCCTGACGACGGCGCTGATCTTTTCCTTCATTACCCTCGGACTGAACCTGCAATGGGGTCTGACCGGTCTCTTCAACGTCGGCCTTGCCGGCTTTGTCGCCATCGGAGCCTATACGTCGGCGCTTCTGACCACTCCGGACGCCGCCGGTCGCTTCGGCGGGTTCGATCTGCCGATCGCTGTCGGCTGGCTCGGCGGGATGATCGTTGCCGGTCTGGCTGCTGCTATCATCGGGGTCGCCACGCTGCGGCTGAAGTCGGATTATCTTGCGATCACCACCTTCGGCGTTGCTGTCGTCGTCCAGCTCGTGGCGTTGAACGCACAAAGCCTGACGGGCGGCCCCTTCGGCATCGGCTTCATCCCGCGTCCCTTCGCAAGCCTTGCCGAAACGCCATTGCTCTTCAATTTTGCCAATCTTGGCGTCGTGGCGATCGTGATGCTGATCGTCTACCTGGCTCTCGAGCATTTGTCGCGCAGCCCTTGGGGACGCGTGCTGAAGGCGCTCCGCGAAGATGAACGTGCCGCCGTTTCTCTCGGCAAGAGCGCGCGCTTTTATCGCGTGCAGGCCTTTGCCGTTGGCGGAGCCATCATGGGGCTTGCGGGGGCCATACAGGCGCATTTCGTCGGTTTTATCGCGCCGGACAATTACGTTCCGATCCTGACCTTCCAGGTCTGGGTCATGCTGATCGTCGGCGGCTCGGGCAGCAACAAGGGCGCCGTTGTCGGCAGCATTCTTGTCTGGGCGATCTGGGCAGGGTCCAGCGCGCTGACGAGCGCGCTGGTCTCGCCGGAACAGCAGGCTCGCGCAGCGTCCCTGCAGATCGTGGCGATCGGCGTGATGCTCTGCATCATCCTGTTGGTGCGTCCAGGCGGGCTCTTCGGTGATATGCCGCGGCGGCGGCGTGCAGCCGTGCAACAGCCTTCGCTTGCTGCAGATGAAAGCGGTGTGTCCTGACGTACGCGGAAGGCGGGCGCTGAGCAAATCCGCGGCGCCTGTTGGTTTCGACGATATTGCCGACATGACAGATGCAGGCTTTGCCAATCCTTGATAGCATCGGCATTGCAGAGGCAATCAAGCGTCGTGAGCTGATGCACCCCAAAATGGTCGGTTGATGTCGCTGCCGCGCACGTGTGATTTTCGGCGAGAATCGACGAGAAAGTACATGGTTTCATATACAAAATTTCATTTACATATAAACCGAAATGTGATGATCTTGATGCGCCGGTGTCCTTATGGCCGGCTGCAATGGGGAGTACGTCGCGCAGGCGAAATATCACACAAATAGAACGGGGAATGACCGCATGCCTTATGATGTCATCATTGTCGGTGCCGGAGCCGCGGGTGCAGTGCTTGCCGGCCGGTTGACGGAGGATCCGAGCAAGAAGGTGTTGTTGCTGGAGGCCGGCCCCGACTATCGCAGCAGCGAACAGCCAGCCGAAATGGAAAGTCCGAACCCGTTCAACCTCCTTTTGCCGCGCCGCTTCCAGGAAGCCTACATGTATCCGGATTTGATGGCGCGCCGGACGAAAAGGCAGCCGCATCGCGTCTATTGGCGCGGCAAGGGCATGGGCGGCTCGACCGCCGTCAACGGTCAGATTGCCATTCGCGGCCTGCTCCATGCCTTCGACCGCTGGGCCGATATCGGCTGTAACGGATGGTCCGGTACCGATGTGCTTCCATTCTTCAACCGGCTCGAGGACGATCCTATCAATGCGGACTACCATGGTCGCGGCGGACCGACACCGATTTATCGCGCGCCTGTCGATACATGGGGCAATGTCGATAGGGCGATGCGCGACAGTGCGCTGGCTCTCGGCCATAGCTGGAACGATGACCTGAATGACCCTGAAGCCGAAGGCGTGTGCTGCTATCCCATCAATAGCCGCAATGGCAAACGCGTTTCGGTCAATGATGCCTATCTGGAGCCGGCGCGCGGCCGTGCCAATCTGACGATCATCGGCTCGGCGACCGTCGACAAGGTCATTCTTGATGGCCGCAGGGCGACGGGGGTGAGCGCCATCGTCAATGGTCAGGCGAAGACATTCCTTGCGCCGCTCGTCATTCTCTCGGCCGGTTCCATTCACTCGCCCGTCATTCTGCAGCGCTCCGGCATCGGCCCGGCGACATTGCTTAGAAAACGCGGCGTCGAGGTTGTCGCTGACTTGCCGGTGGGCGAGAATTTCTTCGATCATCCCTACTGCCGCATCGAGCTGAAGCTGAAGAGCGAGTTTAAGGCGACCGATGTCAACGCGCGCCATACCAATTGCTGCGTGCGCATGAGCTCGGGTCTTCCGGGCGCGCAACGCGACGATATTCTCTTCGTGTCGATGAACCACGGTGGTATCGGCGTCGAATCCGACAGCGCCCAATTCGGCGAGGCAATGATCAATCTGATCCTCATGGAGGCCAAGAGCCGCGGCTCGGTCAGCCTCCGCTCGGTCAATCCGCTCGATCAGCCCGTCGTCGAGGAGAACATGCTGTCCCATCCGCTCGATCTGGCGCGCATGCGCGCCGGTTACCGCCATCTCGGCAGGATGGCAGCGCAGGCGCCGATCCAGGCCATCACCGAAGGCATATTGCTGGGTGATTCCGATCTGCCGCTCTCCTGGCTCGACACTGCCAGCGATATAGCGGTGGAGGATTTCCTGCTGACGCAATCTTCCGATGCACAGCACGGTATCGGTGGCTGCAGCATGGGGCGTGCCGGCGCCGGCGTCGTCGATCCGGAATGCCGCGTCAACGGCTTCGAAGGCCTGCGCGTCATCGATGCGTCGATCATGCCGCTCGACTGCCAGGCCAACACCAATCTCACCACCATCATGATAGGCGAGAAGATGGCTGACAGCCTGCGACGGGCTGTCCATTGAAAGCGGAGGGCGGACGCATGGCGATGGATGCTTACGAACGGCTGAGTGCCCTGGGGCTCACGCTGCCGAAGACGCCGAAAGCGGCGGGCAATTATATTCCGGCCAAGTTGTGCGGTGAGATGCTCTATCTCGCCGGGCAGGGGCCGCAACGCCCCGACGGGTCCTGGTGCGTCGGCAAGGTCGGCAAGGATGTGAGCTTGGAGGAAGCCTATCAGCATGCGCGCCTCGTCGGCCTGCAATTGCTCGGCGTCATCCACGATGCCGTCGGCGATCTCAACCGCGTCGAGGTGATCAAGCTGCTCGGTATGGTCAATGCGGTTCCCGAGTTTGCCGATCATCCGAAGGTGATCAATGGAGCATCGGATCTGCTCATCGAAGTGCTGGGTGAGGCGGGCCGCCATGCTCGCTCCGCCGTCGGCATGGGATCCCTGCCGAACGGCATCACCGTGGAGATCGAGGCTATCCTGCGCGTGCTGCCGCGCGACTGATTTTTGACTGTTTTCCCCAACTGGCCTTCGTTTCCTCTGTGTGCGAAGGCCATTTTTTTATTGCGGCCCGGCGTGTTGCCGGGCCGGCAGCATTCCTGCTTATCGCGAAATATCGATCGTCATCGTCTTCAGATCGCACATTTCCATGAGCGTGTGCCGGCCGCCTGTGCGGCCAAGCCCGCTCCGCGTTCCGGCTGCGCCGCCGGCGGGAATATGCGGCTCCCAATAGCAGCTTTTCTCATTGACGTTGACGATGCCGACGCGAAGGCTTTCGGTAAAGAAGAAGGCCCTCTTGATCGTGTTGGTGAATACCGCCGCCGACAGGCCGTATGGGCTGGAGGCCGCGAGCTCCAAAGCCTCCTCATCCGTATCGAACGTCAGCACCGGGGCGACCGGGCCGAAGGATTCCTCGGTGTTCAAAAGGCTCTCGCGTGTCAGTCCGGTCACGACTGTCGGCTCGAAATAGAGGTTGGTCGGCAATCCCACGGCTATGCCACCGCCGGTCACGACGCGTGCCTGATGAGCATGCGCATCGGCCATATGGCTCAGCATCTTGTCGAGCGATGCCGCATTGTTGAGCGGCCCCATCGTTGTCAACGGGTCGAAGGGATCGCCCATGCGCACCTTGCCGGCCGCGTTCATCAGCCCATCCACGAAGCGATCATGCACGGATCTATGCACGAGAACCCGCTCGGTCGCGGTGCAAATCTGCCCTGCATTGGCAAAGCACCCCGCGCCGATCTCGGCCGCCGCCATGTCGATATCGGCGTCGGCAAGCACGATGGTCGGGCCATTGCCGCCCATCTCGAGCAGCAGCGGCTTGCCGGCGCCACGGCGAGCGATTGTCGCGCCTGTGGCCGAGCTACCGGTGAAGCCGATGGCATGTATGCCCGGGTGGATGACGGCCTCATCGCCAACTTCCGCGCCATCGCCGAGAACGAGGTTTATGACACCATCAGGCACACCGGCCTCGATCATGCATTCCATCAGCGCTACAGCGATCAGCGACGTCGTCGGCGCCGGGACCCAGACGACGGTATTGCCGGTCGCGACGGCCGGGCCGAGATAATAGAGGCAGGGCAGGGCGGCGGGGAAGTTCCATGGGGTGATGATGGCGAAGACGCCCTTCGGCTGCAGGAAGCTGAAGGCGCGCTTGTTGGCGTCTGCGACCGGGAAGGCAGCCGTTTCCAGCCATTTGATCTGCTCGGCAGCATTGCGGAAGCCGAGAGCTGCTGCGGCAATCTCGCCTTTGGCCTCGGCGTGGAAAGGCTTGCCCTGTTCAAGGCACAGAAGCCGGGCGAGTTCCTCGGCGCGGCAATCGATTTCGTCGGCGATCTTCATGCAAAGGGCCGCGCGCGCAAAGACGCCCATCTTGCGCATGGTTTCGCGCGCGGCCTCTGCGGCTGCCACCGCGCGCCCGACATCGGCGCGGGTCGACAGCGCCAGATATCCCAGTCTCTCGCCCGTTGCCGGACTGTCGACCGCAAGAAAGGTGCCGGTGCTGCCGGCAACCCATTCCGAACCGATCCGGTTCTTGCCGACGCGCGCGCCCGATTCCGTCTCGCTGACGATCGGCATGCCGCGCAGGTGCGGACCGTCGATCGAGGATTTGAAATGGAATGTCATGAAGGCCTCCTTTGACCGTAGTCCTTTTGGATTCTGAGGATCGTGGCGCGGCTACGCTCGACGGCGGCGGCAAACAGCGTTTCTCCGGCTTGCCGGGATGCTTCCGATGGCGTGCCGATGACGCCATTGTCCCGGATGGTTTCGAACGGCCTCCACACGGTAACGGCAGAGCCGGCAAACAGATGCGGATCCGGCCAGGAGGGCGGTGTCGTGCCCTCCGGAATCAACGGTTCTCGGACGCTTGCCGGCACGACATGCATCATCAGGGAGGTTTCGAGCGCACAGGCATGGCCGGTGCCGCCGGCCGCATCGGGCAGGACCTCGGCCGCTATGTCGGCGATAAGGTCGAAATAGGCGAAGCCGGCTGACGTGATGCCGCGCTGCCCGAGCTTGGTGATCGCCACCTGCATGGCAGCGCGGTTGCCGCCATGGCCGTTGAGGATGACGGGAAGAAAGCCGTCCTCGGAAAGGCAGGTGCAGAGATCGACCAGAACGGCGATGAATGTGTCGGGGCTGAGACTCATCGTTCCCGCGAAAGCGCGATGATGATGGGAGGAGCCATAGGCCAAAGGCTCGCAGACGCGCATGCCCTCTTCGCCTTCAGCCGTAGCGAGCGCGACGGCATGGGCAAGCCAGATATCGACGCCGAGTGGCAGATGCGGGCCGTGCTGTTCGACGGCGCCGACAGGCAATATTGCGACCGGCCTTTTCCGTCCGCTTTTGCTCAGCGCCTTCGCGTCCGGCGAGGTCATGAAGGCAAAGCCGGCTGTGTGCTTGGTGGTGGCATCGTCACGAGAGGAGGTCATCGTGAAGCCTCCACGAGGCGAGCCTTCGCGTGGGTCATGGCGGCGTCGGCAAGAAGCGCGGCGATGATGATGGCGCCTTTGTAAAGCTCAAGGCTCGATGGGTCCGTACCGAAGATGCGCAGCGCCGTCGTCAAAAGGCTGACGATCAGCGCGCCGACCACGGCGCCCCAGACCGTGCCGCGGCCGCCGAAGATGCTGGTGCCGCCAAGAACGGCCGCTGCGATCGCATCCAGCAGCAGTGATGTTCCGCCGATATTCGGCGTGACGACGGGAACCCGGCTGATCATGATGAAAGCCGTCAGAAACACGAAAAGGCCGGATGCGCAGTAGACGAGGATAAAGTGTCGCGTGACCGGGATGCCGGCCAGTTCTGCCGCCGCGGCATCGGAGCCGAGGGCGTAGGTTCTTAGCCCGAAGGCGCTGCGGCGCATCAGCACGGCGGCGACGAGGATGATGGCGAGCGTTGCGAAGATGACGTTCGGTATGCCGAGGGTGCGTTCGATGCCGATGAACTTCAAGGCCGGCTCACGCAATACCAGCACGCCCTTGGAGGCGACGCCGAGCGTCGCGCCCTGCAGCGCCACCATGGTGGCAAGCGTCGTTACGAAGGGCGGGATTCTCAGCAGCGCGATGACGAGGCCATTCACCAATCCGACGAGGAGCATGACGACCAGCGCGATCACCAGGACAGCAGGCAGGCCGAGCCCGGAATCGATCAAGGTCGCGATCAGCACGGCGCAGAAGGCAACGCCTACGCCGGCCGACAGATCGATGCCGGCGGTCAAGAGCACAATCAGCGCGCCAAGGGCGAGCACCGCAACCGGTGTTGCCTGCGACACGATATTGATCAGGCTCTGCGTCGAGATCACGCGCGGATCAGCGGCCGAGAAGACCGCCAGCAGCACTGCGAGCAGGATGACCGGTGAAAGATCGAGGATACGCCTCAGCCGCAGATTGTTTGTCGTTGTCATCATCTGTCCCGCCTCAAATGTGCCAGTCTTCCACCGCTTCGCGCTTGCCGGTGTCGACGCTGCGCAGGATGGCGTCATTGACGGCAACAGCCCTCAAGGCATCCTCGACCGGCATGACGAAGGGTTTTTCGAATCGGACCGCCGAAATGAAATGCCTGACTTCCTCGTAGAGATCGCCGACGATATGTCCGTTCGTCGTCGGCCAGTGCTGGCTATCAGGCAAAGACCAGGAGCCGCGCGATAGCAGCCGCAGACCATGGTCGCGGACATCGAGATCGATCAGGCCATCGGTGCCGACGACTTCGGTGCGCGCCCATATGCCGGTCGGAGCGGTATCCGGCAACGTCCAGCCGAAATAGAGCTGGCCGCTCATGCCGTTCGACATTTCGACCGTCGAGAAAATCGCGTCCTCCGAAGCGATGCCGAGCGAGGGCAAGAGCTTGGAGACTGCGCGCGAGTAAACCGAGGTGACGTCGGCGCCGCTGATCCATTGCAGCATGTCGATGTCATGAATGCCCAGATAGAAACAGACGCTCGACTTGCCGTTCATCCGCTGGCCGACGTCGCGCTTGGTGAAACGGCCGCTGCTGGCATGGATCGGCTGGCCGATGCGGCCTTCACGCACGGCAACTGCTGCCTCGCAATAGCGGGGATCGAAGCGAAGAATATGGGCGACGAGCAGGCGCGCGCCGCTTCTCTTCGCCGTTCTTGCAATGGCCTTGGCCGCGTCGAGCGTATGGGCCATCGGCTTTTCGAGAAGGACTGGTTTGCTTGCCTCGAGGAGTTCGCAGGTGACGGCCTCATGCAGCCGGTCCGGTGCGGCGACGATATAGGCATCCGCCGCGCCGGCGCTGAGCGCGGACGCCACATCGGCGAAATGCCGAACACCGAATTCATCTGCCGCCAGTCGGCCGAGTTCGACATTCGGATCGATGGTGGCGGAAACGTCCGCAAGGTCGCTATCGGCCACCACGCGAGCATGCAGATGTCCCATGAAGCCAGCGCCGACGATCGCTATGCGCAGTCTGCTCATTAAAACCTCCTCACGCAACGTGTTGCGGTGCGCTCTGGGCGTCGTTCGGATTGATATTCGGGGGCTGAATAGTTTCGCTGAAGGCGAGCGCCATCACGTCCTCTTCGCTGGCGCCGCGCCCGAGTTCGCCAACCGAGCGCCCCTCGCGCATGACAATGATGCGGTCGGCAACGCCGAGTACTTCGGGCAATTCACTCGATACCATCAGGATGGCGGCGCCCTGCCGTTTCAGCTCGGCGATAAGGTGGTGCAGCTCGGACTTGGCGCCGACGTCGACGCCGCGCGTCGGCTCGTCGAGCAGGATGATCTGCGGCTTCGTCGCCAGCCATTTGCCGATGACGACTTTCTGCTGGTTGCCGCCGGAAAGCTCGATTGTCCGCTTGTCCGGCTGTGCCGGCCGCACACCGAGGGAGGCAATCAATTCGCCCGCCAAGCGGCTGATCCGGCGCGGCGACAGCAGGCCGAAGCGGCTATTGCCGCGTATCCAGGCGAGCGAAAGATTGTCGCGGATGGACATGGTGCCGACAAAGCCTTCGAGGTGCCGGTCCTCCGGGATGTAGACGATGCCGGCGCGGTTCGCCGCCTTGATGTCGCCGCCGGATTGCCTCTTGCCGAAGATCTCGACGGCGCCGCCGTGCAGCGTTTCCAGACCGGCAATCAGGCGCAAGACTTCCGAGCGGCCGCTACCCATCAGCCCGGCGATTGCAACGATCTCGCCGCGATGGACGCAGAGCGAGGCGGATTTCAGCAGCTTGCCGTTCGAGGCATCCAGCACCTCCACCGCTTTTTCGCGAATATCGGCCTTTAGATAGGGGAAGATGTCGCCAAGATCGCGGCCGACCATCATCGAGACGATCTCCGCTTCGTTGGTCAGCCGCGTCTGTCGTTCGCCGATGAACTTGCCGTCGCGCAACACGACCACGCGGTCGCACTGGCTGAAGATTTCCTCCATCTTGTGCGAGATGTAGAGAATTCCCGCTCCGCGTTGCCTGAGCTTGGCGATAAGCTCATAGAGATGATCCCGCTCGCGATTGGAAAGCGCGCTCGTCGGCTCGTCCATGATGAAGAGCCAGGCGTCGGACAGGACGGCGCGGGCGATCTCCACCATCTGCTGGCGGCCAACGGAGAGGGTCCGCAGTTCGGCATCGATGTCGATATCGAGCGACAGCTCCCGCATGATCGCGGCGGCTTCGCGCCGCATGCGGCCACGGTCCAGCAGGCCGAGGCGCGTATGCGGCTCGCGGCCGACGAAGAGGTTCTCGGCGACCGTCAGATCGGGCGAAAGGCTGAAATGCTGATGGATAACGCTGATGCCCTCGGCATCGCTCGGTGCATGAAAATCGACCAGACGACCGTCGATGGCGATATCGCCTTCATCGGGCCGGTAGACGCCGGAAATGCACTTTACCAGCGTCGATTTGCCAGCACCGTTCTCGCCGGCGAGCGCTACGACCTCGCCCGACGATATAGCGAATGAAACGCCGTCCAATGCCTTGACGCCGGGGAATGACTTGCCGAGGGCGCGCAGCTCTATGCGCCGACCCGCCGGCGCTTTCGCCGCGCCATTCTGAGGCGGAGCGGCCTTTGTCGCCTGGCTTTTGCGCCGGCCGCTTTTGACGAATGCAGTGATGCTCTCCGGCTGGCTGGCCAGCACCGCAACGAGAATAAGGGCGCCGGTGATGTAGTAGATGACGATCTGCGGCACCTGGAGAAAGGAAAGCCCGGTATTGATCACGCCGAGAAGCAATGCCCCGATCGCGGTGCCCCAGATGGAGCCTTGCCCGCCTGAAAGCTTGGTGCCGCCGACGATCGCTGCCGTGATGGCGGTGAATTCGAGGCCGGTGCCGGCCAGCGGCTGGGCCGAGCCGAGACGGCCGATCGTCAGGATGGCGCCGAGCCCGGCGGTGGCTCCGGCGATGAGATAAACCGAGATGCGCACAAGGCCGACCGGCACCATGGAGGCCCGCGCCGCATCGGCATTGCCGCCGACGGCATAGATCCAGCGGCCATAGACGGTGCGGGCAAGGACGAACCACCAGGCAAGCAGGCAAACGGCTGCGACGATGATGGCAGCTGGAATGGGACCGAGGCTTTCGCGCCCGGCATAGAGAACGATGGGATTGTCGATCGCGATGCTCGATGCGCCCGAAAGGCTGAGCGAAAGCCCGCGTGCGAAGGCCATGGTCGCGAGCGTTGCAATGAAGGGAGAGATGCCGGCAAAGCCGATCAACACGCCGTTCAGCAGGCCTATGACGGAGCCGGCCAGGATCGCGGTCAGGAGTGTCGCGGCAGCCGAGCCGGTCGCTGCATAGACGAGACCGGCGGCCACACCGGAAAACGCCAGCGTGCTGCCGACGGAGATATCGATGCCGCGGGCAATGATAACGGCCGTCATGGCGAAGGCGATGAGTGCGATGACGGCGCTCTGCTGGGCGATGCTCACGAAGTTGCCCGCCGTCAGGAACCGCGGGTCGATCCAGCCGAAGACGACGACGGCAATGGCAAGAACGATCACCAGCACCGGCTCGTTGCGGCGGAGCAGGGATGAAATCCGGTTTTGAAGCATGGTCGGCCGCCTCTCGAACACGATGCGCATCGCCCGGAGGGGCGAGGATTCAGGATGTTCATGGAGTGGGGACCGCCGGTACGGATGCGTACCGGCAGCCCTGCGTCGGACTTATTTCCCGACGGTCATTGCCGAGGTCGGAACCTTCGGTCCAAGCTGCTCCGTATAGTTCTTGGCTTCCACCGCTTCCTTGTCGGTGTTGATATGCTCGAAATTGAGGCCGGCCTTCTTCAGTTTTTCCGCTGTCGCGTCCGAGGTCACGAAATAAGTCGGCATAAAGAGATCGTTCGGCATTTTCTCGCCGTTGGCAAGACGTGCGGCGACCGCAATGTTCCAATAGCCGACGCGATAGGCGCCGGTGAGCACATCCATGACCATCTTGCCGTTGTCGATCAGATCCTTCATCTCGGCATCGCCGTCATAGCCGCCATAGATCAGGTTGATGTTCATCGAGCTGGCAACGGAATCGGCGGCAAGGCAAAGGCTGTCGGAAATGCATGCGATGGCTTTAAGATCCGGATAGGTCGTCAGCCATGTCTGCGCGGCGTTGGTTGCCTTCGCGGCATCCCATCCGGTCGGCTCGATGCCGACGATCTTGATCTTCGGAAACTCCTTCTTCATCGTTTCGACGAAGCCCTTCTCGCGCGTATCTGAAACGAAGTTGCCGCGAGAGCCGACAAGCAAGGCGACTTCGCCCTCGCCGCCGAGCGACGTGCCGACGGCACGGGCGACCATCGACATATTGTCATAGTCGGGATAGAGCGTCGAATAGTTGCCGCCGGCCTCGACCTTGTTGCCCATGGTGATGACCGGGATGCCGGCAGCCAGCGCCTTCTTGATGGCAGGAACGACAGCATTCTTGTCGATCGGGTCGATCAGAATGGCGCTGACGCCCTGGTTGACGAAATTCTCGATAATGCCGACCTGCTTTTCCAGGCTGCCCTCGGCGCTCTGCCAGGTGGCCTTTACGCCATAGTCCTTGCTGGCGACATCGCCGGCTTCCTTCATGCGGACGAAGAACGAGTTTTGCAGGTCGATCGCTGCCAGGCCAAGAACCTTGTCCTTGGCGATCGATGGTGTTGCCAGCGCAAGCGCGAGCAGGGCGATGGATGCTTTCAGAAATGCGCGCATGTTTCTGTTCTCCTCTGCCTTGAAGGCTTTTCGTGATCATGGCGGGCGATTGTCTCGCCTCTTCTTCACATTCCGCCGGTCAGGCATTCGTCCCCAGTGACGCGTCCTGTCGGCGACTATGGCGCTTTGCGCTCATTCTTATACAGCACTTTCTAAATGTGCTAGAATTATTCAACTTTTACGCGTTAAAGCCATCGACTCCCGAACCGCAGACGAGGCCGGCGATGCAGGCTCCGGGTGGTGGCACGAGGGCTCCCGACATGACGGCGGCCAATGAGGCAGCGCCGCTCAAATCCGCAGCGATACCGAACTCGAACCATAGCAGTGCAGCGGCACGTTGCATGGCATCGTCGTCGACCAGAACGATATCATCGACATTGCGCCGTGCGATCTCGTAGATGCTCTCGTCCGTGCGGCCGCAGGCCATCGTTGCGACCCTGGTGGTGACCTCGGCAAGACGCACGACCCGGCCGGCATCGAAGCAGGCGCGCAGCGTTGGCGAGCCGACAGGCTCGACGCCGATGATCCGCGCCTTCGGATTGACCGTCTTGATGACTTGGGACATACCGGCGATCAGGCCGCCACCGCCGATCGCGACGATGTAGAGATCGGCCGCGGGCAACTGTTCCACCATCTCCAAAGCCACCGTTCCCTGGCCTGAAACGATGGCCTCGTCTGCAAAGGGATGCATGCAGAATGCGCCTTGCCGTTCGGCAAACGCAAGGGCGGCCTCCTGTGCCTCGTCCCATACGTTGCCGGCACGGCGAACGTCCGCGCCCCAGCGACGAAGCTTCTCTTCCTTGGCGGGACTGGCATTGCTCGGCAGAAAGATCGTTGCCGGAACGCCGGACTGATGCGCCATGTAGGCGGTGGCGAGACCATGATTGCCGCCGGAGGCCGCCACAAGGCCCCGCTGAATTCGCTCAGGCGGCAGCGACCTTACGCGATTTGCCGCGCCGCGGATCTTGAAGGAGCCGCTGACCTGCAGGCATTCGAGCTTCAGGTGGAAATCGTTGCGCAGATCGAAGCCGGCGCAATGCTCGAGCTTGATCGTCGGCGTGCGGCGCACGAAGGGGGCGATGCGAAGGGCGGCGGCCTGGATATCCTCATAGCTCATTGCTCAACGCCTCCGGATATTCGTTGGCAAGCACGAAACAGCAATTGCCGGGGCGGACCCGGCCGGGCTGGCGCTTGGCGAAAACGATACCATCGATCGGATGATGGAGGATGACGGGTTCCCGGGCCGGCGAGCGCAGGAAATGGATCCGGCCCGCGATCTCGCCCTTCTTGACGGCGGTGCCGAGCTCGCTGATCGGCTCGAACACGCCGTCGTCCTCGGAAAGTACATAGCCCTCCGTGCCCGGCACCTTCAGTACCCGCGCATTGGCGCCGGCCGGTACATCCAGCGCGCCTTTCAGCACGCCCGCATGCTTGAGGATATTGCGGATGCCACGTCGGCAGATGGTGAGCGCTTCCTGGCTGACGAGGCCGCCGCCGGCCATTTCGCTGCCGATGACGATCAGGCCCTGCTGGTTGGCTGCCGCAGTCGACGTACGGGTGTCGCCGAGATTGTCGATCATGACGACGGTCGGTGCGCCGAAGGCGAGGGTGGCCCTAATGTTGCGCCGATGCCCCTCCGTCGTCGGAGACGGCTCGATGATGGCGCTTGGGAGGATCATCAGCGACGATCCACCGGAGTGGAGATCAAGGAAATAGTCCGCGATGGGAAACAGACAATCGTTGACATAGGCGGCAATCTGGCTTGTCAGCGTTCCGTTGAAATCGCCGGGAAAACTGCGGTTGAAATTGAGCCCATCGATGGGCGATGTCCGCTGGCCGGCCTCGACGGCACGCACGTTGATGGCCGGGATCGCGATGATGCGTCCGGTCACGTCGGCGGGATCGATTTCGCGCAGCAATTCGCCGAGCGCGATCGGCCCTTCATATTCATCGCCATGGTTGCCCGCTTCGATCAGCACCGTCGGCCCGGTACCGTTCTTGACGACGGCGATCGGCACCTGAACGACACCCCAGGCATCGTCATGCGGCGATTGCGGCACGCAGAAATAGCCGATCTGCTTGCCGGAGCGATCGAGATCGACTGAGGTGAAGATGCTGTTGCGACGCGGTGTCAGCGGCTTTCGCTCCGAAGCGCCCGATTTTACCACACTGAAATTTGTCATGGCGTCCGCTCATCTATCTTGCTGGAGGTATCATGGTGGTTTTATATATGGTGTCAAGTTTGAATATGAAACGAATGACAAGCGCTACTGCAGTTCCTATGGTTGGTGACCCATGGAGGATTCGATTCATGAGCAATGGTTCCAATGAGGGCGGCAAGCTTTCCTACTCGGCTCCAGCCCTGACGAAGGGGTTGGAAGTCCTGGAACTGCTTGCCGAGGCCGACACGTCCCTGACGATGAAGGCGATCGCCGACGGCTTGGGCCGTTCGAAGAATGAGATCTTTCGCATGCTCGTTGCCCTGCAGGAACGCGGATACATAGAGCGCGATGCCGAGACGGATGCCTTTTCGCTGACGGACCGGCTTTTCAAGCTCGGGCTGCATACGCCGAGCACCCAGGACCTGATGACGGCGGCGATGCCGGAGCTGTCCACGATCGCGCTGGAAAGCCAGCAGTCGCCCCATCTCGTCGTCATCAGCCACGGGCTGACCGTCGTCACCGCCGCCGTGCCCGGCGGCGAGGACATGTCGTTCACGCTGAGGCTGGGTTACGGTCGGCTCGCAACGGATTCAACCTCCGGCCAGGTGATCCTTGCCTTCCAATCACCCGCCACGGCGAAACGGATCATCGATGAATGCCAGGCGCGCTCAGCCGCACCGATCGACCGCAAGGCGCTGGACAAGCAGCTGACGGCCATACGCCGAAGAGGCTACGAGCTGCATAACAGCCGGGACTTCGTCGGCATTACGGACATTTGCTGTCCCGTCATCGGTGCCGATGGCAATGCCATCGCGTCGATTATCATCGCCTATATCAATCGTCATACGCGGGAGAGCCGCCACGCCGCCACGCTCAGCGTCCTGCAAGCCGCCTGCGACCGCATCTCCGCGCGGCTCTCGCCGCGTCTGCGCTCGCCCAAGGAGATGGGTGCTGGCGGTTGATGCATGTCGAGGCATGTCGCGTCGGTCATATCACGCGATAGGCCATAGAGAGGATCGACCGGATGAGTGCCGCTGCAGGACATGATTGCATCGAACCGCAAGAGGTTGCGAGCCTGTTGAGCGCCATGGTGTCGATCCCCAGCATCAATCCCGACTTCCTTCAGCCGAGCTTGCCGGCGGGCTGGTTCGGCGAGGCAAAGCTGGCCACGTTCATCGCCGACTGGTTGAGCCGCGAGGGGATCGAGGTCGCGATGGAGGAGGTTCTGCCTGGACGCCCCAATGTCGTCGCCCATCTGCGTGGCCGGCCAGGAGCGCCGGCGATGATCTGGGAAGGGCATACCGATACGGTTCAGGTGGAGGGCATGGCGTCGCCCTTCCAGCCGCGCATCGAGGGCACGAGGCTCTATGGCCGAGGTTCCGTCGACGACAAGGGATGCCTCGCCATGTTCATGCTGGCTATGCGGGCGCTGAAAAGGCGCGGCTGCGGCTGCGATCTCACCTTCGTTGCCGCGATCGATGAAGAGACGACCTTCAGGGGCGTTCAACACCATGTGCGTGCTCACCAGCCCTATGATCTCGGCGTTGCCGGCGAGCCGACCAGCCTTGCCGTCGTCCGCGCCTGCAAAGGTGTCATTCGCTGGATCATCGATGTGCAGGGGCGGGCAGGGCACGCGTCAAAGCCTGAGGACAGCATCGACGCCTTGGCCGTTGCTGCCGATCTCCTGCACCATCTCCGTGGCTACATGCGCGCGACCGATCGAACGCATCCGCTGCTTGGCCGCCGCAGCCTGACCTGCACGCTGATGCAGGCGGGCGAAGGAGCAAACACCGTGCCGGGTCATGCTTCCTTGACCTTCGACTTCCGCACCCTGCCTGATCAGACCGGTGATGAAGCCTGGCAGGAAATCGCTGACGTGGTGAACGCCTTTGCGCGGGGTCATGCCGCCGGCGCCGACATTCTTGTGCAGGCTCCGTTCGTCGATTCCGTGTCGATGGAAGTCTCGCGGGATGCGCGCATCGTCCGGGAGCTGTCGGCGGTTCTCGCTAAGGCGGGTCTGCCTCATGAGGCTATCGGCGTGCCGTTCGGCTCGGATGCCTCCAAGCTTACGCGCGCGGGAACGCCGACCGTGATCTTCGGTCCCGGCCGGATCGAACAGGCTCACGCCGCCGATGAGCATGTCGACATGGAGGAGGTCGCGCGGGGCGCCGATATCCTCGTCTCACTGGCAAGCAGGCTCTAGCCGCGCCTAGCCCTTGACCGCACCTGCCGTCATCGAGCCGGACAGCTGCCGATACATCACGATACCGAGCAGCGCCGGCGGCAATGCCCCGAGGATCATGACCGCCGATGCCATGCCCCACTGCACGCCGCCGCCGCTGGCGGCAAAGAAGAAGGAGGCGCCGACGGTCATCGGCACGGCGCGGCTGGTCGTCAGCATCAGTCCGAAGAGAAACTCGTTCCAGGCGGTGATGAAGCCGAAGATGAAGGTGGTTACAAGCGTCGGGCGGATCACCGGGCGAATTATACGGATCATGATGTCGAAGACGCTTGCTCCATCGACGGTCGCGGCCTCATCGAGCTCCACCGGCACGTCTGATATCGCGTTGACCAGCATCACCAGAGCCAGTGGAATGTTGACGATCGTGAAGATGAGGCCGAGGCCGATCTGCGTGTCGAGCAGGCCGAGCCATTGATACATCATATAAAGCGGGATCGCGAAGACGATCAGGGGAACGGCGCGGAGGTTGATGACGAGCGGAAGCAAGAGCTTTTGGCCGGTCTCACTGCGCGCGATCACATAGGCCGCAGGGAAGGCGAGCAGGATCGCAAGGGTCGTGCCGATGAGGGCAGCTGCGGTGCTGTTGGCGAGATAGAGGAAGATGTTGAAGCGCTCGGTTTCCGTCAGCACCTTCAGATAATTGTCGAGGGTCGGTTGCTCGATCCATAGGCCGGGATTGCCTGCGATTTCGCGCGTCGTCTTGAACGAGGTGATAAAGGTGACGAGGACGGGGAAGTTCATGGCAAAAACCACGAGGCCGTAGACGATCCAGCGCAGCGACTTAAGCATCCTATCTTTTCCTTCGGGCGCTCAGCCAGTTCAAGCCGTAGAGGACCAGCAGCGAGCTGATGAACAGCACGACGGAGGCCGCTACCGCCTTGCCGATGGCGCCTTCCTTGAAGAAGGCCTGGTAGATGTAGATCGAAAGCGACGTCGTCGATCCGCCGGCGCCGCTGCCGGTCAATGCATAGACGTTGTCGAAAACGCGGAAGCCGTCGATGAAGCGTATGAAGAAGGCGACGGTCAGCGTCGGAAGCATCAGCGGCAGGTCGATGCGCCACAGCCGCTGCAGGCCCGTGGCGCCGTCCAGGGCGGCCGCCTCGTGGACGTCTTCGGGAATGGCGATATAGGCGACGTAAAAAAGCAGGAAGGCGAATGGTGTCCATTGCAGCACTTCGATCACGATGAGCGTGCGAAAGGCATTCGCATAATCGAGGAAGGCCGGGCTGTCGCCGAACCATTCGAACAGGTAATAGGGTACCGGTCCGGCGAATTCATGCAGCACGAGGCGGTACATCAGGCCGACCATGGCGGGCGCGACCATCAGCGGCAGCATCAAGGGCGCCATCAGCACCGGCCGCGCCGACAGGAGCGGCTTTAGGAAAATCGCCAGGAAAAGGCCGAGCAGGCACTCCGAAACCGCCGTGATGATGCCGAAGCGCAGCGAGAACCATACCGATTGCCAAAATGCCGCGTCCGTCAGGGCAGCGGCATAGTTGTCGAAGCCACTGATCTGAGGGCTGCGCAGCGTTTCGAATGAGACCGTGGAGACGGAATAGAGAAGATTGAGAATTGCCGGAAAGCCAAGGAACAGCAGAAGAAACCCGACAAGCGGTGCCAGGTAGAGCCTGCCTTCGGCGCGTTTTACGAGAGCCATATTGTCAGCCGCAGCGGCCGGATGCCGTAGAGCCGGCATCCGGCCCTGTCCCTATTTTTTCAACAGATCCTGCATGCCTGCCTTGGTGTGGGCAAGCGCATCCTCAAGGCTCTGCTGGCCGGACCAGTAGCCGGTGAATTCCTTGGCCTGCAGTTCGTACACAGAAAGAGCTTTGGCCGAGGTGGCGCCTGTCATCACGTAGCCGTATTTGCTGGCAAATTCGCCGAGCTTGACCAGATCAGGACGTTCCTTGGCCACCTTGGTGACGACATCAGGCGTCAGGGCGGGGGAGCCACCGGCACGGGCATAGGCAAGGGCCGCGTCCTCCGAGGACAGCCATTTGAGGAACTTGATGGCGCCTTCCTTATTCCTGGCGTTCTTGTTCAGGCCGAGGCCGAGACCGTGGATATGGTCGGCGCGTCCATTCGGCCCGGCCGGCGGCGCGACGATGCCGGTGACATTGGCCACCACAGGCGACTTCTTCGCATCGGTGAGTTCGGCCGCGGCGGCATTCCATTGCAGCGCGGTCGCTGCCTGCCCGGAACTATAGGCGGCATTGGTCTCGGCATATTCGTAGCTCAGTGAATCCTTCGGCGAAGCGCCGGCGTCATAGAGTGTCTTGTAGAGCGTGAGGCCGGTCTTGTAGGCATCGGAATCGACAGTGACGTTGCCGCTCGCGTCCGTCCAGTCGCCGCCATAGGCGCGCGGCAGGGATTGGAACACCATCATGTTGAAGAGGAGGTTCTTCATCTGCAGCACGGTGCCGTAGCGCACCGGGCTTTGGCGGTTCACCTGCTTGCTGAAATAGAGCGCGGTCGCCGCCCAGTCATCCCACGTCCAGTCATCCGGCTGCTTGGGCGCAAGCTCCTTGCCGAGATATTTCTTTGAAATCTCGGCATATTTGGCCTTGGCATCGGGGTCGGCGATAAGCGCGTCGATGAGATCCTTGCGGTAGTACATGAAGTGCAGTGAGAGGTCGGTCGGCACGCCATATTGCTTGCCGTCGAACTGCATCGTCTTCAGCACGGCGTCGCCGAAGACCTTCGGCGCGTCGGCATTGAGTTCGATCGGCTCCATGTAAGGTGCATAACGGCCGATCGAATAGGTCGCCACGAGATTGACATCGAAGGCATTCGAGCCGGCCGCCATATCGGCCTGCAGCTTGTCGAAGAAGCCGTCGCGATTGAAGAACAGAAGTTCGATCTTGTCGGCATCCGCTGCCGTCTTGTTGTAAAGGTCGGTGGTGGCGCGCAGTGCCGTTTCCTCCGAACCACCAGGCCAGCCGAGTACGACCACCTTGGCGTTCGCCAGGCCCGGAAGCGCTGCCGCTGATAGCATAAGGGCGAGCACTGCAGACGATATGTGCTTGAATTTCATCATTGTTCCCTTTCCTTTATCGTTGTTGCTTGAATCGAATTGGGTCCGTCTATCCGTTGCGGCTGGCAAGATCCGCCGCGCCGATGATGCCGGCGCGTGGGCCAAGGCTTGCGGCGACCAGATGCGGCGCGAGGTGCGGCGGGAGCGCCACGATATGCGCGCTGATGGCGTCGAGATAGCCGGATGCCAGACCAATGCCGCCGCCGATGACGATGCGTTTCGGGGCAAACATCATCTGAATGTCGCGGCACAGGAGCGCGACGCGCAGCGCCGATTGCGCGACGATCGTCTGCGCCCAGGCCGCGCCGTTGCGAGCGTGCTCGAAGATCTCGGGCGCCTCGGCCTGATGTCCGCTACGAGCGGCCTCGGCTGCCATCCAGCGGCCGGAAGCGACATCCTCGAGTGGAGCTTCGCCGAGCGTCGGGCTGCGTAGCTGGCCGAAATGGCCAGCAAGACCGAGCAGGGGGCTTCCGTTGATGACGACACCGCCGCCGATGCCGGTGGATATGGTCAGGAACACCGTATCCTCGTTGCCGCCGGCGCCGAACCTGTGCTCGCCCCAGGCTGCGGCCTGGGCATCGTTGACGGCAAAGGCGGGTTTGCCGAACAATTTGCTTGCCTGCGCTACGAGCGCGTAGCCATCGGGGATCGCAAGCGTTGCGGGATTGAGCGCCGACCAGCGCCCTTCGTCGATAAGGCCGGTTACGGCAATACCGACGCGCTCGTATCGGCCGCTCCAATGCTTGGCCTGTTCGGCGATGGCAGCCAGCCAATCGTCGGGACCCGCTTCCCGACTGGTGGCAATGGTTGCCTCGGCCAGCACCCGCACGCCGCGTACCAGGGCCGCAAGTATCTTCGTGCCGCCGATATCGATCGCAAGCGTCGCCGCGTCGCGCTGCGAGAAGGCGGTCGAAACGGCGTCGTGGAACCATGATGTCACGTGCTCGGTGCGCGTGATCGCCGATCCGACGACAACAGCACAGGCGCCGGCGCGCACGGCGTCGGCCGCCTGCTGCGGGGTGCGGATGCGACCTTCGGCTATGACATAGGGTGTCAGCCGCCGCATGGCGGCGATCAGCGCGATATCCGGCTCCACCGGTTCGGGGCCACCGACATAGCCCGACATGGTCGAGCCGACGAAATCGGCGCCGGCGGCCAGCGCCCGTTTCGCATCGTCCAGGCAGGAGCAATCGGCCATGGAGAGCAGGCCCCTGGCCTTGATGGCCGCCAGAAGCGCCTCGATCGTCGCCGGCCGAGGCCGATCCGTGGCGTCGAAGGCGATGATGTCGGCACCCGCATCGGCGAGCGCCTCGACATCGGCGATGAAGGGTGTGATGCGCACCGGGCTGTCATCGAGATCGCGCTTGACGATGCCGATGATCGGCGCGTCGACGGCTGATCTGACTGCGGCGACATAGGCTGATGATTCGATGCGCAGGGCTCGCGCGCCGGCTGCGAGTGCCGCGCGCGCAAAGCCGGCCACGAAAACAGCCTCGTCCATCGCACCATCGGGTACGGGCTGGCAGGAGACGATAAGACTTAGATTAAGATCTTCCTTGCGCATTCGGCACCCCTTTCGAAGGGTCACGATAGAGCAAGGTCACCAGAAAGCAACCGGTTTTAAACTGGTATTATCTCTGGAGCTCGAAGACGAAGTCGTAGACCTCGCCCTTGTAGCGCGTCTCGCAATATTCGACGATCTCTCCATCGGCGAGAAAGCAGCGGCGTTCCGTCGTCAGGATCGGTGCGCCCGGCTCGCAGCGCAGATGCTGTGCATCTTCAGGAGAAGCGGCCCGCGCCCGCATTCTCTGGACGGCGCGCCGGGGCAGAAAGCCGCGCTGGGCAAGAGCTTCGTAGAGGGAATCGCCAACGGACGAAGGTGAGGGAAGAAAGCGTACGGGCACGGCCGCGTGCTCCACTGCAATCGGTGCGCCATCGGCGGTCCGCACCCTGCGCATGCGCAGGACTTGCGCGTTTGCGGAGATGCCGAGCGCCATCATTTCAGCCGGGGAAGGTCTGGTTAACTGTTTGGAAAGCCAGATGCATCCCGGCTCCATTCCGCGCGCCCGCAGATCCTCGGAGAAGCTGGTCAGCGTGGAAAGCGATTTTTCGACCCGGGAGCCGATTTCGCTGCGTGCGCCTTGCCGCCGGCTCAGCATGCCCTCCTCTTCCAGCATGGCGAGTGCCTTGCGGACTGTCACGCGCGACAGCGACAGGGCCTCGGCGAGCGACCGTTCACCTGGCAGAGCCGAGCCGGACTTGAAGGCGTGGTTGCGAATGGCGGTTTCGATCGCCGTCTTGAGCTGCTTGTACAGCGGCATCCCCGGCGCGCCGGCTGCGAACTCCCTCCTGACCAGGTCGATGATATCAGTCGCCAAGGCAAACCTTCCCTTCGATCGCACGACTAGGAGCGAAATTTCGTCCTGTCCGATACTGGTATTATACTGTACGGCTTTTTGCGATCTGTCGAGCGAGGAAAAGAGTGATACGGACGCCAGGTGGGCCGCAATGGGGGCTGCCTTATGGTCTTTGCGGCGCTATTGCTCGACGCTCCGTCCGCGCCACGATGCCCGCTTTGCCGGCGCTCTGCAATTGCCCTTTTTGAGCGGCATGAGGCATGGCCGCCTTATTGCCTTGGCCCGCCCTCAGCCACCGAAGAATCGCGTCAAAACCGGGTTGAGCCGCGCGTTTGAACTCGGGGCTCATTTCCGCATCCATGCCGCAAAGCGTTGCGATTTCCTGCCAGTCCACTCTTCCGGCCCGCAGCGGAGGACGCGACTGGAAGACGACAAGCCCGATCATGAAGCCCTTGAGGTTTTCAAAGCTGCGGGGCTGCAGCAAAGGTGCGAGCCTCAGGTCGCAAAAATCCGAGATCTTGCGTTGGAAAACATCAGAAGCAGAGCTTTTCTTTACGGGCATTGTTCATTCCTTGCATACGACCTCGTCCAGAGGCCGGGGTGTGCGCGCTAAAGCACGGAAGTTAACGAAACGCAAACAACCGACCGTTTAGCCGCTTTCAATTCTACGATGCGTTGGCAATTGGCAACTCTAGTGATGAGCTGATCCTGATCGGACATCCCGGCTCTCGCACGGGATCAAGGGCAGATCATGGCGCCCTCGGTTTATTTCGGTTTCGGTCGATCAAAACTATGAAGAAACTGTAACTTGCCTCCCATGCCATTGAGAGCGACATTTGCCTCGCGCCGGATTGATGAGGTGAAGCAAATGTCAGTCTTGGAAATATTAGTGAGACGCCGTATGCAGGAAGAATATGCCAAGGGCACATCCCCCGAGCGGATTACCCGGCTCCTGCAGGAATTCTTCAACGGGGTGGAAGCCTCCCAAGCAGATGCTGCCCCGCACCGGTCTTTCGGCAATCGATAGCAATCGGCACATAGAACGAAAGCGGCCGGCCCTCGACGTTTCTCCGAGAGCCGGCTCCTTTGTGGATTAAATACGTTCCGAAGGTGCCGCCTCCTATTGCGCGCCGTTCGAGCCGGGCGGGCTTTCGATTGCTGTCAGGATCTTGTATGCGGCCTTGACGCGTTCCGGGATCGGATAGTTCTTGTTCGCCAGCAGGACGATCCCGATTTGTCTGGCCGGAATGAAGGCCGCATAGGCGCCAAAACCGTTGGTCGAGCCGGTCTTGTTGAGCAAGATATCCTTGCGCGGCTGTTGTGGTGGCACGAGCCAGGTTATCTTATGTGGCTTCAGCGCCATGTCCGATGAATTGCCTGACAGTAGCCGGGTGAGCGTCGTCGGATAGGCGTAGATTTCCCAGCCCAGCGCCTGTGTCGTGTTTCCTACCGTGTAATAGCCGACATGGGTCGCGGCGATCGCGCGCTGAAGAGTTTCGTCAAGCCGAGAGCCGTCCATATTGGCCTCGAGAACGCCGACCATGTCAGCCGAAGTGGTCTTTACGCCATAGGCTTGCGTGTCCAGGACGCCTGGCGTCACGCGGATCGGCTTGTCCTGCTTCGAATAGCCGTAGGCATAATTGCCCATCTCGCCCGGCGGGACGCGGACATAGGTATGATTGAGGCCGAGGCCAGCGAAGATCTTCTCCTGCATCAGCGCATCGAATGGCTTGCCCATGGCTTCGGCGGCGAGATAACCGAACAAGCCGATGCTGGGATTGGAATAGAGCCGATGGGTAGCCGGTGCATAGGATGGGTGCCAATTGCGATAATAGGCGATCATCTTGTCCTGATCAGTCACATCATCCGGAAACTGCAGGGGCAGGCCGCCTCCCGTGTATGTGCCGAGATCCAGAAGACTGATCTTGTCAAAGCTGCTGCCGGTAAGCGCGGGCAGATACTTCGACGCCTTATCGGAAAGCGACAGTTTTCCGCTGACCTGAGCGTAAGATCCGAGAACCGCGGTAAAGGTCTTGCTGATCGAGCCGAGCTCGAAGATGGTGTCGTTTGTGACCTTCTGACCAGTCTCCTTCGAGGCGACGCCATAGTTGAAGAAGTAATGCTTGCCCTTGATCGTGATCGCGACGGCCATTCCCGGGACATCGTTTTCCGTCATGACCGGCCGGATTGCATCATTGACGGCTCGCTCCAGCCGATCCTGATCGTTGCCGTCTGCCGCGTGGGCGCTGACCGCATAGAAAAGGCAGCTGGCGATCATGCCGAGTTTCGGTAGCGAGATGGAATGCATGTGCAAGATAATGTCCTCATATTGGTGGACAGGCCGCGCAGATGATTGCGGCCTGAGGTCATGGATCCGGGGTTGGTGGGCACGGTCGGGGTTGCAGTCGATGCCGCCTGGGGGGCATTTGGCCCCTGCAATCACCTCGCGACGCAGACTATGGCGCCCCCTTGTGCCCTAGACAAACGATCAATTCTGGGCTTAGGCATGAGAAAAACTTGGGCTTAGGACATAATGGACATTTCACAACTTCCGCTGAACGCGCTCCGCGTTTTCGAAGCGTCGGCGCGGCATTGCAGCTTCACGCGGGCCGGCCTTGAGCTCCGGGTGACGCAGACGGCCGTCAGCCATCAGGTCAAGGCGCTGGAGGATGTGCTCGGGGTAACGCTGTTCAAACGGCTTCCGCGCGGACTTGCATTGACCGACGAGGGCCATGCCTTGCTGCCCGTGCTGACCGATGCATTTCGCCGCATGAGCGCCACGTTGAGCCAGCTGGAGGAAGGCAACTTCGACGAGATCCTGACAGTCGGCGTGGTCGGCACTTTTGCGATCGGCTGGCTTTTGCCTCGGCTGAGTTCGTTCAAGGCTCAGCATCCGCATGTCGATCTGCGTCTGAAGACGAACAACAATCGTGCTGACATGGTGCTCGATGGGCTCGATTTCTTCCTGCGTTTCGGCGATGGGGCATGGCATGGAACCGAGGCGATCCATCTGATGGATGCGCCGCTGTCGGCGGTTTGCACGCCCTCGATCGGCGCGCGTTTGCGCACGCCGGCCGACCTTGCCGATGTCGAGCTGCTGCGCTCCTACCGGATCGACGAGTGGGCTCTCTGGTTCAGGGCGGCAGGCCTCACGCCGCCCAATCTTCGCGGTTGGATGTTCGATTCTTCGTTGACACTGGTGGAGGCCGCCGCGCGTGGTGTCGGCGTGGCACTCGTCCCCGTCGTCATGTTCTCGCATGAGATCGAGGCGGGCAGGATCGTGCAGCCGTTCCGGATCACCGCTGTCACCGGAAGCTATTGGCTCACACGATTGAAATCGCGCGCGGAAACCGCATCGATGAAGGCGTTTCGCCAATGGCTGACAGCCGAGATCGAGGATCTGCCGTCATAGGATTGGAGTTGCCCGCCGTTTCGGATCGGGATGAAGGACGTTGCTCCTGTTCGCGGCCCCATGTTGGGCCACGAGATTTCGCTTCGGCCGATGAAGTCTACGGCGGTCAGTTCTTTGCCCATTGGGCGGCGGCATCTCTGGCAAAGGTGCTGTAGGAGCGTGGTGCGCGACCGAGCAGCCCGGTGAGACGACGAATGTCGTCCGCCGTGGCGACCGCGCCATCCGTCTGGTAGCGGCTGAACATCAGGCGCAGGTCGAGCGCATGCCAGGCGGGCAGCATGGTCTTCATACGCTGTTCCATCGTAACAAGATCATCGCCGCCATAGCGGATGACGCGGCCGAGCGCTTCGCTCCAGATGGCGGAAATGTCCTCGCCCGTCAAACTGTCCGGACCGACCAGCGTATAGGTCTCGCGGCCGAGCGGTGCGGAAGCTTGCTCCCGGCGGATTAGTTCGAGCGCAGCCGCCTCGCCGATATCGCGAATATCGACCATCGAGATGCCCTTCGACCCCACAGGTACGCCGTAGGCACCGGCATTCAGCAACAGATCCCTCTGACGAAGGTCGTTCTGGATAAAATAGGCTGGGCGGAGAACCGTGGCCGAGAGATCGAGAGCGTCGATCATCCGCTCGACCGTGTGTTTGCCGGCGAAATGTGGAACGTCGGCATAGGCCTCGCCCTTGAACACCGAGAGATAAACGATGCCTTTGACGCCGGCCTCGCGGGCGACGGTAAGCGCGAGCATCGCCTGGGTCAGTTCGTCGGCAACGTTCGGGGCGAGCAGGAACAATGTGCTGACGTCTTTCAGCGCGGCGCGCAATGAATCCGGGTCGGCCAGATCGCCGCGGACCGGCGTTACGCCCGAGGGAAGCTGTGCAGCTTCAGGCGAGCGCGTCAGGGCGCGGACATCGACATTGTGACCCTGCAAGTGGGCCAGGACCTGGGACCCGATGGTCCCTGTGCTGCCGGTAACAAGAATAGCCATTTTAAAAACTCCTCAAGATGTTGCGAGAGACCCGATGTCTCGAGAAGAAAGATAGCCGTTCCAATTTCTATTTGGAGATGGCTATATTAAGACAGGTCGTCTCAATTATGGAACACGAGTATGGATCTGCAGGCTTTGTCCGACTTCAATCTGGTCGCTGCCCATGGCGGGTTCGGTCGCGCCAGCCGCGTCACCGGAAGGCCGAAGGCGACGCTGTCGCGTCGGGTTGCCGAGCTCGAGCAGAGCCTCGGTGTCAGGCTGATCGAACGCGGATCGCAGAGCCTGCGCTTAACTGATGAGGGACGGGCGCTCCACGAGCGCACCGATGGGCTGCTATCTGAAATCGCCGAGGCCGGCGAGGCGGTTGTCCTCGGGGCCTCGACCCCGAGAGGACGCCTGCGTGTCAGCGCGCCCGTGGTCTTCGCCCATGTTGCGCTCGGTCGCATCGGCGCGCGTTTTGCCCTGGCCTATCCCGAGGTCCAGCTCGAGATCGTCGCCGAGGATCGCAAGGCCGACCCGGTCGAAGACGGCTACGACCTGATCATCCGCATCGATCCGGCACCGGACGAACGGCTCGTCGGTCGCCGCTTCCTCAATGACGAACGCCTGATCGTGGCGCCACCGGGCATGCGGCGCCCCTCGCCAACGGCAGACGGCGAAGAGCTTGCCGTGAAGGCCGTCTTGCTCAGTGCATCCTCACAGACGGCCGTCTGGCGACTTGGCTCCGGAGCAGAGCCAGACGTGGTGCTGAAACCAGAGCCTGTCCTTCGTCTTTCATCGCTTTTGATGGTTCGTGATGCCGTTTTGGCGGGTGCCGGCGTGGCTTTGTTGCCGAAGCTTCTTGTCGCTGACGATATTGCGGCGGGCCGGCTCGCTTATTGGGGAACCCTCAGAGGTCCGGCGGTGGAAATCTGGGCACTCCAAAGCTCGCGCCGTCTGATCGGCGCCAAGGTCCGCGCGTTTCTGGACGTGCTGGAGAAAGCCTTTCCGGAGAAGGTGTTCGTCCCGACGATATGATGCGGTGGCGGCCCTGACGCTTGGGCTATCCACTCAAGCAATATCAATGGCCGGCGCCATCAACGCCAGCCGAGAGCGGGCGCGACGTGGGTGAGGATCGCCTCGATCACATGCGCGTTGTATTCGACACCGAGCTGGTTGGGGACGGTCAGAAGCAGAGTGTCGGCCTCTGCTACAGCCTCGTCCTTCCTGAGTTCTTCGATCAGTTGATCCGGTTCAGCGGCATAGCTGCGTCCGAAGATTGCCCGTGTCTTGTCGTCGATGAAGCCGATCTGGTCCGCGTCCTTGCCGCTGCTGCCGAAATAGGCGCGGTCGAGATCGTTGACCAGTGCGAAGATGCTGCGGCTCACCGAGACCCGCGGCTCGCGCTTGTGGCCGGCCTCCTTCCAGGCTTCGCGGAAGACCCGGATCTGATCGGCCTGCTGGACATGGAATGGCAACCCGCTCTCATCGTTTTTGAGCGTTGAGCTTTGCAGGTTCATGCCGCGCTTTGCTGCCCAGACAGCGGTCGCGTTCGAGCTCGCCCCCCACCAGATCCGTTCGCGCAAGCCCTCCGAATGCGGTTCGAGACGCAGGAGGCCGGGCGGGTTGGGAAACATCGGTCGGGGGTTGGGTTGCGCAAATCCTTCGCCGCGCAGGATGTCGAGCAGCACGTCCGCATGCCGCCGGCCCATGTCGGCGTCGCTCTCGCCCTCGGCCGGCTCGTAACCGAAGTGGCGCCATCCATCGATCACCTGTTCAGGCGAGCCGCGGCTGATGCCGAGCTGCAGCCGGCCTCCGGCGATCAGATCAGCTGCGCTTGCGTCCTCGGCCATGTAGAGCGGATTCTCATAGCGCATGTCGATGACGGCGGTGCCGATCTCGATGCGGCTGGTCTTGGCCCCGACGGCCGCCAGCAGCGGAAACGGCGAAGCGAGCTGGCGGGCAAAATGATGCACGCGAAAATAGGCGCCGTCCGCGCCCAGCTGCTCGGCAGCGACGGCGAGATCGATGGATTGCAGGAGCGTATCGGATGCCGAACGCGTTTTCGATTGGGGCGAGGGTGTCCAGTGGCCGAATGAAAGGAATCCGATCTTCTTCATGGTCCCGCTCCGCAACGTTTGGTTCGCTCAGCTTTGCTTCATGACATGATTTCGGCTGCCGATACAAGCGGAGTGAAGGTATCCTGGCTGCGCGAGCCGCGCCCTCGGTATCAAATAGATAGGCCCGCCGTTTCCGGCGAGCCCACGGGAGGCCGATGCTGCCGCCGCGCCTGCGGTCTCCAGCTGAAGATCGTTATTTCGCTGGCTGGATCGAGCCGATGATACCGAGCACTTCCTTTTCGTGCTTGGCCTGGTCTTCCTTGGAGCCCCAATAGGTGAGCACGAGGATCTTGTTGGGCGCCGGCGAAAGGACGCCGAGATTGATGTTGACGGCTCCGTCTGCATCGGTGCCCTGCCAGTTCAGGATCGACAGCTTCATGCCATTGATTTCGTTGCTGTCGTCATCCTTGCGGGTGCTGGCGTCGATCTTGACGCCGTTCTTGTCGAGGAAATCGACGGCATCGCCGATGACCTTCTCGACATTGTCGCCAGTGGCAACATCGAGGGCAAAGTAGATGGCGGCATCAGGCGAATTGGCGTCGATGCCGGATTCGGTTTCCTTCGGCTTCCAGCTGTCGGGGATGGTGACGCTGGCAACGGGCGCTTCGCTCGGAAAGGCGAGCGTCTTGGCATTGGCGAGCATTGGAAAGACTGCGAGCGCAGCGGCGATGAGCAGCATCTTTTTCATGGGGGCTTCCATTCTGTCTTTGAGTTTTAGGTCGCCGATCAATCTCAGCGGATACGTGAGGTTGGCATGGTTTTCGGCAGTGCGGAGACAGCCGGAAAAGGGGGATGATTGACCGCAATCAGCTGGCCGAAGCGATCTCGAAATCCTGATCGAAGGAACTCGTCTTTCCCGAGGTCATGTCATACAGCGTATAGTGAAGCTTGTATTTGCCGGCCGGTGCACCGTCGACGTTCAAGGTCATGTCGAGCTTGAACTCCAAATTCTGCTTGTGGCTTTGAAGGTCGCTATCCAAGAAGCCCTTCTTGCTCCACACGACCTCGCCGCTGGCGTCGATAATGTCGAGGTCGGCAACGAGGTGGAGTTCATAGAGACTGTCCGGAAGCTGCTTCCAGCCATAGCCGATCGGTTCGGCATAGCTGAAGATGGGCTCGCCGGGTTTGAAAACGTTTGAGTCACGTTTCTTGTAAACCCCGTAACCCGTTGAAGGCTCGGCCACGAAGATGACGTTCTGTTGTGAGAACGGCACCTTGGTCCAGGCTTCGATGACGGCCTTTTGTGCAGTAGCCAAATCTGCCAGAGGATCGGCATGGGCAACGGCAGCAAAAGTCATCGCAAAAATCAATACAAGCACTTGCCGCATGGCAGTCTCCAATCGGTCTGCTGATAATGATTCCGGCAGGCGCCGGAGAACGGGTAAAGCCATCGTCTCATTGCGTAATTTCGAGGCATGATCGACTTGCCCCAATCGAAGACGGTGGGTGCCGGCGCATCCCGCCTGCCTCATTCGTGGATGGTATAGCTGCCGAGTTCGCACAGGTTCTGGGTGTCCGTCGTCGTATCGAGGCTGGAACCTTCCTCGAACTCGAACTTCATGTCGTACTTGCAGACAGTCCGACCGTCGCCGATGGTGATATCCATGCTCTCACCGGGGTTCAGTACCTGCTTGCCGAAGACATCGTCTTCCCAATTATTGACGCCGACCGGGGACGTATAGAAATTGGTGAGCACGGATTTGGTGCCGTTCTTGAGCGTGAACGTCAGGTCGTCGGCGTTTGCAGCACCGGCGAGGCAAAGAAGCGCTGCCGACGCCGCGAGGGCGAAGCGAAATTTCGTCATCGAATTGATCCTTCGGTGAAAGCTGATGCGCGTCTTTTTAAGCGTTTCAGCGGCCGTGAGCTATATATATTGCACGCCAAGCTCGGCCCATTTTTGGGCTAAAACGCAACCCGGATCGAGGCGTGGCGTCGGCCTGTCGCCCGGCGACAAACGCGGCACCGCCGCGAGCTACTCCGTCCGCACAGAAGCGAACAGAGGCCTGTAATTGGGAGTGGGCCGCGGCATGCGACCCGAAGTGGAGACCCCGCCGTCGAGCAGGGTCTCGTTCAGCGTAAGTTGACGCCCGCCATCAAGGCAGGAGGCTGCGCTGCAGGCTTTGGCGCTGTGCCTCCTGAGCGGCCTTGAGCTGGGCCTTGGTATACATCAGGGCATGCTCGGCAAGGTCGCGGCCATCGTCCCAAAGGTTGCGCCAGATGCCGAGGATGCCTTCGAGCGGCTGGCCGACGACGCGCGAGGAGAAGGATTCGAAGGTGATCGGGCCTGTGTAGCCGGAGCGGACAAGGGCGCGGAAAACGCCGGCAAGGTCGATCGTGCCCGAGCCCATGTAGCCACGATGGGAATCGCCCGTGTGGAAATATCCGAGATGGTCGCCCGTCTCGAGAATGGCGGCCTGAATATCCGATTCCTCGATATTCATGTGGTACACGTCCAGATGCACCTTCACGTTTGGCATGCCGATGCGCTTGCACATCTCGACGGCCTGCGCGGCGGTGTTCAGCACGTTGGATTCGTAGCGGTTGACCACTTCGAGGACGAGCGTGATGTGGCTTCGCGCCGCTGTCTCGGCCACCTGACGCAGGATCTCGACCGATTGTGCGACGCCTGCCGCCGTGGTCGGCTCGGAATATTTGCCGAAGGCCGAATGCAGGATGCCGCCGATATATTCGCCACCGCAATCGCGGCAGACGGCGATGGCCTGCTCGAGCTTTTCCTTGCCGCGCCGTCCCTTCTCCTTGTCGCCGCTTGAAATGTCGCTGTCGAAATCGAGGCCGAGCGAGAAGTTGATGGCGATGCCGTTCTTTTCCAACTGGCGACGGGTAAACTCCGGATCGATCAGGCTCGGATCCAGCGCCGGTGCCTCGATGAAATCGTAGCCCACCTCGGCACTACTGGCGATTGCGCGGGCGCATTCCTCCTTGCTCCAGCCGGCTTCCCATACCAGCGCGTGAACTCCCAGCTTGTTCATGATCTTCCTCCCGGTTTCGTGGATGCAAAATGAATTGCTGCAGTGCAGAAGACATGAATCGTTTTATACTTGAAAGCGCTCATGTTGACACCGCACTTACTCAGGTATAGCTTACAATAAATCGTTTCACCAGAGTTTTCATATTATCATTGGCGAGGGCGTAGTGGGGGAGGGCAAGATGTCGAGACAGCAAAGCCCTTCCATCAAGATGGTGGCCGACAGGGCCGGCGTTTCGGTCGCGACGGTCTCGAACGTCCTCAACGGCAAGCCAACGGTTTCTCCCGATTTTGCCCGGCGCGTGAATGATGCGGTGCGCGAGCTTGGTTACGTCGTCGATCTCGGCGCGTCGCGGCTCCGCTCGCGCAAGGCGCAGCTCGCCGGCGTCGTTGTGCCGGATCTTACCAATCCGATGTTCGCCTCCTTCGTTTCCACGCTGGAGCATCTGGCGCGCCTCGCAGACTACGATCTGGTCGTCGTATCAGCGCGCAACAATGCGGAGGAGGAGGCCGACCGGCTGCGCAAGATCCGCGCCTGGCGCCCCGCCGGCCTGATCGTCATTCCCTGCGACGGCGCCTTTGCCGAGCGCCTGCCGGATGGTTTCTTTGCACCCGTTGTCCTTGCCGACCGCATACCCGATGCCGCCGGCTTCGATCTGATTGCCGTCGACAACGGGCCGTCGGCCGGCGCCATCGCTGCGCATCTCGATCAACAGGGCTATGAGGATTGCCTCGTCGTCGGCACCAGCCTTTCGATCAGCAACATACGCGAGCGCTGGGAAGGCGTGCGTGCGTCGGCCAAGCACATGCGGGTCGAGATGCTGGAAATCGGCATCGATGACGCCCATGGTGCACAGCTTCTGGAGGAGCGTCTGCGCCATCGCCCGCTGCCCGGCGCGCTGTTTTCGCTCGATCAGGGCACGACGCTTTTGACCTACTGCACCATGGCTGAGATTGGGCTTTCCGTGCCCGGCGATATCGCCTTTGCGAGCTTCGACGAGATGGAATGGATGCGGCTGGTGACGCCCGGGATCACGACCGTGCGTCAGCCTGTCGAGGAAATGGCCGAGCAGGCCTGGGCGCTGCTGTTGCGGCGCATGACCGGCTCTGCCGGCAAGCCGGTCACGCGGCGCTTGCGCTGCGCCGTCGAGATCCGTGGTTCGACACCGCGGAACCCGCTTGAGGAGGCGGGTAAACTGAAACTGGGAGGAAGAAAATGGAAGTTACAAGGCGAACCATACTCACCGGAATAGGCGGCGCCGTCGTTGTCGGCACCCTTGGCGGCACGATCGGCGTTGCCCAGGCTGCTGAGCCGCAACTCGGCGTCGTGGTCAAGATCGGCGGCATCCCGTGGTTCAATGCCATGGAAGTCGGCATCAAGAAGGCCGCGCCTGAATTCAAGACCAATGCCTGGATGGTCGGGCCGACACAGGCGGATGCTGCTCAGCAGGTCCGCGCCATCGAAGATCTGATTGCCCGCAAGGTTGCGGTCATCGGTATCGTGCCGAACGATTCCGCAGCGCTCGACCCCGTTCTCGGCCGCGCGCGGGCAGCTGGTATCAAGGTGCTGGCCCACGAAGGCCCGAGCCAGAAGGAAGCGGATTGGGACTTTGAGCTCACGACCATCGAAGGCTATGGTCAGGCGCATATGGACCTGATTGCCAAGGAGATGGGCGGGGAAGGCAAGTATATCGTCTATGTCGGCTCGCTGACTGTTCCGCTCCACAATGCCTGGGCCGATGCGGCGATTGCCTATCAGAAGCAGAAATATCCGAAAATGCAGATGCTCGGCGATCGCTTCGGCGTTGCCGAAAGCCTGGATGAAAGCATCAAGACCACTCAGGATCAGCTTCGCGCCAATCCGGATCTCAAGGGCATCCTGACATTCGGCTCGCAGGGGCCGATCGGCGCTGCCCGCGTCCTCGACGATCGTGAAAAAGCCAAGTCGATCGCGCTGGTCGGTGGCTTCTCGCCGGGGCAGGGCGTCAAGTACGTCAAGTCCGGCACGATCCGCGGCGGCTTCATCTGGAATCCGATGACGGCTGGCGAGATCTTCGTTCAGCTCGCCTCCATCCTGGCGGCCGGCAAGGAACCGACCGACAATATGGAGCTGACCGGCGTCGGCAAGGTGCGCGTCTATCCGGACAAGAAGCTCATTCAGGCGCAGAAGCTTGAATCCCTCGATAAGCAGAATATCGACCGGCTGGTCGCGCTCGGTCTCTAGGCGTTCCTCCCGAGGGCCGGCGGTTGGCCTGAGTGCCGCCGCCGGCCAACCCAAACAATCGGAGTGGATCGATGAGCGATGATGTTCCGTTTCTTCGTTTAACCGGGCTGTCCAAACGGTTCGGCGGCGTGCGTGCATTGGAGGAAATCGACTGGGACGTTCGCCCAGGCGAGATCCATTGCCTTGTCGGCGAGAACGGTTGCGGCAAGTCGACGCTCATCAAGACCGTTGCGGGGGTGCATCCGCCCTCGGCCGGCACCATTGAGATCGAAGGCAAGCCCGTTCTTCCGCTTGATCCGGCCGGTGCCAAGGCTCTGGGAATCCAGGTGATCTTTCAGGATCTGTCCCTGTTTCCCAATCTTTCCGTTGCAGAAAACATCGCCGTCGAAAACCATCTCGATCGGCTCTTGAAGCCGGTCAGCTGGAAGCGGATGCGCGAGAGTGCGAGTGCAGTCCTCGCAAGGCTCGGCTTTACCCTCGACCTCGATCTCGTGGTATCAGACCTTTCGGTTGCCGAGCGCCAGATCGTCGCCATTGCGCGCGGCCTCGTCGCCGAGGCGCGGCTGATCTTCATGGACGAGCCGACGGCCTCGCTGACGCGGACGGAGGTCGATCGTCTGCTCGGGATCGTCGGGCGGCTCAAGGCCGATGGCATTGCCGTCGTCTTCGTTTCCCACCGGCTTGACGAGGTGGTCGAGATCGCCGAGCGGGTGACCGTGATGCGCGACGGCCGCAAGGTCGGCACCTGGCCCGCCGATCAGGTGAACGAGAAGAGGATCGCGCATCTGATGACCGGGCTCGATATCGATCACTCGATTGTCGCCCGCGATATGGGCAAGGCCGAGCCTGTCCTTGAGGTCAGCGGTCTGTCACGTCGCGGCGAATTCGCCGATATCGATTTCACCCTTCGTCGCGGCGAGGTGCTGGGTATCTCCGGATTGCTGGGGTCGGGCCGCACCGAGCTTGCCTTGACGCTGTTCGGCATGCATCGCGCCGAGCACGGCAGCATTCGCCTGGAAGGCCGGCAGCTTGCGCTTCGCTCCAACCGCGACGCTGTGCGCGCCGGCATCGCCTACGTCTCCGAGGATCGTTTGAGCCTTGGCGTCATCCTGCAGCAATCGATCGGCGACAACATCATGCTCGCGGTCATGCGGGGCATGGCAAACCGGCTTGGGCTCATCCCCGGCAACGCACGCAGGCAACTCGCCGACGATTGGGTGCGGCGCCTCGCCATCAAGGTCCCGTCAGCCGATCGGGCCGTGCAGACGCTTTCGGGAGGCAATCAGCAGCGGGTCGTTCTGGCGAAGTGGCTCGCCACGCGGCCGAAGGTCCTGATCCTCGATTCCCCCACCGTCGGCGTCGATATCAAGAACAAGCAGGGCATCTACGATGTGGTCGCCGATCTGGCCCGCCAGGGCGTTGCTGTCATCCTCATCTCCGACGAGGTGTCCGAACTTTTCGCGACCTGTGACCGTATCCTGCACATGCGCGCCGGCCGCATCGTCGGCGAGGCGGTGCCGGGCGAGATCACCGAGGCCAACATGAAGGAGCGCATCTATGCATGAGGATAGCCAAATGGCCGCCGGATCGTCCTTTCTCGTGCAGTTGCGGCGCCGCCCGGAAGCGTGGCTGCTGGCGGTCATTGCCGTGGTGGTGATCGTCTTTTCGCTGACGGCGCGTGATTTCCTGACGCTTGCGAACATCATCGATCTGCTTGAGACCTATTCGGTGCAGGCGATCATGGCGATGGGGCTTTTCGTCGTCCTGGTTTCCGGCGGCATCGACATCTCCTTTGCGGCTACGGCATCCGTGGCGCAATACTGCGCGGCGCTGCTCGCAACGCAGCTCGGATTTCCCGCGCCTGTCGTCATCCTCTGCGGCCTGGCGATCGGTGTCGCGCTCGGCTGCCTGAATGCGCTGCTCGTCCACTATGTGCGCATCACGTCCATCATCGCCACGATCGCCATGATGAGCGTCAGCTTTTCGCTGCTCATGTATTTCTCGGGCGGCAAGTCGATCTATACGCTGCCGGACTGGTGGACGAATCGCGTCGTGTTCTGGCGGATGGAGACGGCATCGGGCGATATCGTCCGGGTGACGCTTCCGATCGTCGCGATGGCGGTCGTCACCCTGTTTACATGGGCATGGATGACGCGCTCTTCGGTTGGGCGTCAGCTCTATGCCATGGGTGGAAATGCCGAGGCCGCGCGGCGGGTCGGCATGAATATCGGCCGCCTGCAATTCGTCGCCTACGGCTATCTCGGGCTGATGGCGGCGATCGCCGGGCTCCTGCAGGCCCACCGGGTCGGCGAAAGCGTGCCCAATGCCATGTACAATACCGAGCTTGCCGTGCTCTCCGCCGCTGTTCTCGGTGGCGCCAGCCTGACGGGCGGCATCGGCACCGTGCCTGGCGTGCTGCTCGGTATCGTGCTCCTGGCCGTGCTGCAGAACGGGCTCAACCTGCTCGGCGTCTCCTCCTATTTCTTCCAGATCGTCATCGGCGTCACCATTCTGGTTTCGACCTCGATCACGGTGATCAGCTCGCGGCCGGGCCGCCGCCATCGTATCATCGCGGGAGCACCATCCAATGGCTGAGCCGCCGCTTCTCTATAACCTCAACAACGGTCTTTCCGACCTGATGACGCGCATGAAGGCGGGCATTCCCGGCGCACATACGGGGCTTGTCGTTCTGCTTGTACTGCTGGTTGCCGGCTTTTCCCTGTTCATTCCGAACTTTGCCTCGGTCGGCACTCTGCAATCGTTCATGTATCAACTGCCGCTGCTGGGGCTGCTGTCGCTGGCCATGATGGCGCCCCTGATAACAGGCGGCCTCAATCTGGCGATCATCGCAACGACGAACCAGTGCGCGCTTCTGATGGCCTTCATCATGCAGAGCCTGATCACGCCCGATAGCAGCGCCGGCTCGGCCGCAGCCGTCATCGTTCTGGCACTTGTCGCCGGCCTGGCGCTTTGCCTTCTCATCGGCCTCGCCACCGGCACGCTCATCGCCTATACCGGCGTCCATCCGATCCTCATCACGCTCGGCACGAAATCGCTGATCGACGGCATCAGCATCTATCTGACCCGCGGCATGGCCCTTTCGGGTATACCGGACGGATTTGCCCGCATCGGCACGATGACGATCGTCGGCGTACCGCTGATCTTCCTGCTATTGATCGTAGTGGCGGTGATCGTCAGCATCATATTGCGGCGCACCGCTTTCGGCGTCGCCTGCGCCATGATCGGCTCCAACATCGAGGCCGCGCGCTATTCGGCGATCGACACGCGTCGCGTGCTGGTCGGCGTTTATGTGATGTCGAGCCTGATCTGCTTCTTTGCTGCGCTGGTCATGCTGGCAACTTTCAATTCGGCCAGCGCGGATTATGCCCAATCCTATCTGCTGGTGACGATTCTTGCGGCCGTCCTCGGCGGCGTCGATCCTTTCGGCGGCTTCGGCACGGCCGGCGGCCTGATGCTGGCGCTCGCCATCCTGCAGGTCATTTCCTCAGGCTTCAACCAGTTCGGCCTCAGCAACTATCTCACCGTGGCGATATGGGGCGGCACCCTCATCTTCGTCGCCATGGCTCAGACGGCGCGTCCCTATCTCATGGGATTGCTGCCCTCACGTTTTGATGGTTCGAAATGAGCATCGTCGCGGTCTTCGATATCGGCAAGACGAATGTGAAGCTGTCGGCGGCGAGCGACGACGGCCGCGTCTTGGAAACTCTGTCGACGCCGAATGTCGTAAAGGACGGTCCGCCCTATCGCCATCACGATCTCGACGGGCTGGACGACTGGCTGATCGACAGCCTGGCCGCGCTCGGCCGCCGGCATGATATCGGCGCGATCGTCACCTGCGCCCACGGCTCCGGCGGCGTGCTGGTCGACAGGCAAGGCGCTGCGTTGCCGATGATCGACTATGAGCAGCCCACGCCCGCCGACGTCGATGCATACTACAGGAAGATTGTCGGCTCCCATCGCGAAAGGGCGAGCGCCATCATGCTCGGTGCGGCACATCTCGCGCGGCAGATGCTGTGGCAGGAGATGCACTGGCCCGAGACTTTTGCTGGAGCCTCCGCCTATCTTGCCACGCCGCAATATTGGGCCTTCCGCCTGTCCGGCGTTCTCGCAAGCGAGGTGACGAGCCTGGCCGCGCAATCGCATCTCTGGGCATCGGCCGACGGGCGGGCGTCTGCTCTCGTAGCAAATCGCGGCTGGCAGCGGCTCATGCCGCCGATGCGACGCGCCTGGGAGACGCTCGGCCCCATAAGGCCGGACATTGCCAAGCGTACCGATCTTAAGCCGACGACCCGCATTCTGTGCGGCGTGCACGACTCCTCGGCCAATTTCTATCGCTACCAGGCGGCGGATCTCTCCGACGTCACGGTCATTTCGACGGGAACCTGGATCGTGGCGCTGACCGATCGTACCGGCGTCGATTTCAATGTCGAGCGTCCGGGGCACTCATGCAATGCCGATGTGTTCGGCAATCCGATGCCCGGCATGCTGACCATGGGCGGGCGCGAGTTTGCCGCTGTCGCCGCGACTGCCTCCGGCCCGGCCTCGCTGCTGGCCCTTCAGCAGATCGTCGCATCCGGGGCTTTTGCAGTGCCGACATTCGGTTCGGATGACGGGCTTTTTCCCGGCACGGCAGGCTGCGGCCATCTTGAGGGGCCGCTGGCCCGTGAGGAGAATATCCGCTTCACGCTTGCTGTCCTCTATTCGGCGCTTCTGACTGCGGCCTGCGTGGATGATCTGCCGCCGGCGAAAACGGTGGTTCTGGACGGCAATTTCGTCGTCGATCCCCTTTATGGTGCCGTCGTCGCGGCGCTGTTGCCGGATCGGCGCGTGCTGGTCAGCCGCAGCACGACGGGAACGGCGACGGGTGCCGCCATGCTCGCCGCGCACGAAACACGGGCATCGCCCGTGACGCTGGCGGCCGAAGCGCCGGATATATCAGGCCTTCCCGACCTTTCATCATACCAGAGGCGCTGGCGTGCCCTGGTCAAGACAATGGAGCAAGCATCGTGACGACATATGACGACAATAGCCTGCGCGAGGACATGGTGGCGGTCTGCCGCCGGATGAACGCCTCCGGCATCAATCAGGGAACGGCCGGCAACGTGTCGGTGCGCAATCCCAAGGGGTTTCTGGTCACGCCGACTTCCCTGCCTTACGACATGATGCGGCCCAATGATCTGGTGCAGATGTATTTCGACGGCAGCTACGAGGGTGAGCGCCGGCCATCATCCGAATGGCGCTTTCATCGCGACATTCTCGCTTCCCGCCAGGACATCGATTGCGTGCTGCATTGCCATTCGGTCTATGCGACCACGCTTGCGGTGCATCACAAGACCATTCCGAGCTTTCACTACATGACGGGCGTTGCCGGCGGCACGACGATCCGCTGCGCACGCTACGCCACTTTCGGCACCCAGGCGCTCTCGGATGCGGCGATCGAGGCCCTGCAGGACAGGCTTGCCTGCCTGCTCGGCCAGCATGGCCAGATATCGCTTGGCAAGACGCCCGCGGCTGCACTCGCCTTGGCGATAGAGGTCGAGACCCTGTCGCGCCTCTATGTTCAGGCGCTGACGCTCGGCGAGCCGCCCATTCTTGATGACGAGGAAATGGCGCGCGTGATCCAGCAGATGAAGAATATGAGCTATGGGCAGGCGCCGGATCTGGATGGTGTCAACGACGTGGCAAGACGCAAGCAGTAATTCGAAGTCGCAAGGCAAATCTCGTCCAGCGTGTCCCGGTATATCGGTTCTCAATGGTGTCCTCATGCCGAGCGGGGAGGCGCCTGCGATGATCTTCCGTCGATATCTCTTGTGAAATCAAAAATCCTGATATAAATGAAGCTTATTGATGGGGCTTTCAGGATTCGATGAAGCGCGGCTTTCTGACAATTTATGCGGGTGAGAATGCCGCGGTTTTGCGGGCGCTTTCGGCGCCGGCGCGCGTCGACATGTTGAAGCTGCTCTGCGCCAAGGGCGCCATGAACGTCAACGAGATCGCCCGCGAGCTGGATCTGCCGCAGTCGACCGTCGCCACCGGCATCATGATCCTGGAGGAGGCCGGTCTTGTCGAAACCAAGGCGGCCAAGGCGCGCAAGGGTTACCAGAAGATCTGCACGGCGCTTTACGACGAAATCCTTGTGAGCTTCGAGGATACGGCCTTCAAGCATGATGAGGATGTGATCGAGGTCGCCATGCCGATTGGCCTCTATACGAGCTGCGAGACGCATGCGCCCTGCGGCCTGTGTTCGACCGAAGGGGTGATCGGGCTTCTCGACGTTCCCGACTATTTCCTCGATCCGCAGCGTATGCAGGCCGGCCTTCTCTGGTTCGGCCGCGGCCACGTGGAATATAAATTCCCCAACAATGCCAAGATCTTGAACAAGGCCGTCAATGCCATCGAATTCTCGATGGAGCTGTCGTCCGAAGTGCCGGGCACCAATCCCGACTGGCCGTCCGACATCACGATCTGGGTCAACGGCGTTGCCGTTGGCACCTGGACGTCGCCGGGGGATTATGGCGACAAGCGCGGGGCCTTCACGCCGGGCTGGTGGAAGCTCGAAGGCTCGCAATACGGCAAGCTCAAGACCTGGCGAATTTCGAAGAAGGGCACCTTCATCGACGGCGTCGTCGCATCCGACGTGACCGTCGACGACCTCGCCATCAGCCAGCATTCTTCAATCCGCCTGAGGATCGGCATCGCCGAGGACGCGCGCCACACGGGTGGCGTCAACATTTTCGGTCGTGGTTTCGGCAATTATGGCCGAGATATTCTGATGCGCATCGACCTGACGTGAAAAGAAATCACATTTTCTGATATATAGCGCGCAATCGGGCCGAATCTCGAATTTGTCATATTTTTTATAGATAATTGTTTTATCATCATATTTCTGCATTCGTAGACTGCGAATACACGATTATTTACGCGGAATGCTCCCTCAATGGCGTTGACGACCCTATAAAACTGTATCAAGATCAAGGTATAAGAACGAGATATATGATACATAAGGGAGGATAGCCGTGAAGGCGGACGTGGTCATCCATCGCGATTTCCGAATTGCCGACATCGACGATCGACTTTACAGCTCGTTTCTGGAGCATCTGGGCAGGGCGATCTACGGAGGCATCTATGAGCCCGGCCATCCGACCGCCGATGAGCACGGCTTTCGCCGAGATGTCATCGAACTGGTCCGCGAGCTGAATTCACCCTACTGCCGGTATCCCGGCGGCAATTTCGTCTCCGCCTATAATTGGGAAGACGGTGTCGGACCTCGTTCGGTGCGGCCGGTGCGCCTCGATCTTGCCTGGCGGACGCGCGAGAGCAACCAGATCGGCGTCAACGAATTCGTCGATTGGTGCAAGAAGGCCAATACGAAGCCGATGCTCGCCGTCAATCTGGGGTCACGCGGGCTGGATGATGCTCGCAACTTCCTCGAATACTGCAATCATCCCGGCGGCACCTATTGGTCGGATCTGCGGCGCAAGCACGGTTGGGCTGATCCCCATGGAGTCAAACTGTGGTGCCTCGGTAACGAGATGGACGGCCCATGGCAGGTCGGCCATAAGTCTGCCTATGAATATGGCCGTCTGGCCGATGAAACGGCAAAAGCCATGCGCGGTTTCGACAAATCGCTGGAACTGGTCGTCTGCGGCTCGTCGAATTCCGACATGAAGACCTATCCCGATTGGGAAGCCCAGGTCCTGGAACAGTGCTACGACAGCGCCGACCATATCTCGCTTCACATGTATTTCGCCAACCGCGAGAAGAACACGCTCAACTATCTCGCCAAGGCTGAAAAGCTTGACCGCTACATCGTCACCATCGGCGGCGTCATCGACTATATCAAGGCAAAGAAGCGCTCGAAGAAGACGATTGGCATCTCCTTCGACGAATGGAACGTCTGGTACCATTCCAACCAGCAGGACAAGGATATCCTGGCGCGCGACGAATGGCCGGATGCGCCGCACCTGCTTGAGGATGTCTATAATTTCGAGGATGTGCTGCAGGTCGGCGGCATCCTCAACACCTTCATTCGCCGCTCCGACCGCGTGCGCATCGCCTGTATCGCCCAACTCGTCAACGTCATCGCGCCGATCATGACGGAGGATGGCGGCCCGGCATGGCGGCAGACCATTTATTATCCCCTTTATTTCGCCTCGAAATACGGTCGCGGTTATGCGCTGCGCCTGGTCGCCGACGGTCCGACCTACGACAGCGACGAGGCCGACGACGTGCCCTATCTCGATGTCTCCGCGGTTCACGACGTGGCGGCCAATATGGTCACGCTGTTCGCCGTCAACCGGCATCCGGACAGTGCACTCGACCTCGACACCCGGCTGGAGGGCTTTGCCGGCGCCCGCGTCGTCGAGCAACATGAGATGGTTCATGAGGACTTGGCGGCGGTCAACACGGCATCGCGGCCGAATGCGGTCGTTCCGACCAGCACCAGCGATGCGAAAGTCGAGGACGGCCGGCTTCGCGCCACATTGAAGCCGCTGTCCTACACGGTGATCCGGCTGTCGGTATGACAGCTGGCGGCCGCAAGATCGCGAGGAGGCGGTCCCGGTCGGCCTAGGCAGCGTAAGGAGAAGAAAGTCGCGGTCCGCCCGGCAGTGTCCGGGCGCAACGCGCAATTGATAACAACGGGAGGAGATCATGCAACAGTGGAAGAAGCTTGCTTTCGGCGTCGCACTGGCCACGTTCGGCCTCATCGCGGCAGCCAAGGCTCAGGATTATACCGCCTTGCCTCGCAAGGAGACGCTGATCGTCGAAAATCCGGAGGGAACGGTCAAGAATCCCGGTTGGTTCAACGTCTGGGTCAATGGCGGCGGCGGCGTTTCGACCGGCCTGCAGCAGTTGACCATGGACACGCTCTGGTACATCGACCCCGAGAAGGGGTTGGGCGGCTCGGCGTGGGACAATTCGCTCGCCGCCGACAAGCCGCAATATAATGACGACTTCACCCAGATGACGGTGAAGCTGCGCAAGGGCCTGTACTGGAGCGACGGCGTCGAGTTCACAGCCGACGATGTCGTCTACACCGTCAAGACGCAGATGGACCATCCGGGCATGAACTGGAGCGCGGCTTTCTCGGTGCAGGTCGCAAGCGTTGAGGCGCCGGATCCCTATACCGTCGTCTTCAAGCTGAAGAAGCCGAACTCGCGCTTCCACGCCATTTTCACAGTGCGCTGGAACGGCGCCTGGATCATGCCGAAGCATGTCTTCGAAAAGGTTGCCGATCCGGTTCGCTATGATTTCGCCAATCCGGTCTCGCTTGGCGCCTACAAGCTGAAAACCTATGATCCGCAGGGCAAATGGTATACCTGGGAAAAGCGCGACGACTGGCAGCGCACCTCGCTTGCCCGCTTCGGCGAACCCGCTCCGAAATACGTCACCTATGTTGATCCCGGCCCGCCGGATAAGCGCACCATCGCTCAGCTCGAGCATAATCTCGATATCATTCACGACAACACGCCGGAGGGCATGTTCACGCTGAAGGAAAAATCGAAGACGGTCGACAGCTGGTTCCCCGGTTTTCCCTTCGCGCATCCCGATCCGACTTTGCCGGCCGTGATCTTCAACAATCAGGATCCGTTGTTCCAGAATGCCGATGTACGCTGGGCGCTTGCCTTGCTCATCGATATCAAGGCTGTGGATATGGCGAGCTATCGTGGCACCGCGACGCTCTCCGCCCTCGGCGTCCCGCCAACGGCGATTGCCATGACGGACTATCAGGCGCCGCTGCAGGATTGGTTGAAGAGTTTCGAGATCGATACTGGCAAGCGCAAGATCAAGCCCTATGATCCGACGATCGGCCAGCAGATCGCCGATATGCTGCGCAAGCAGCCGAAATATAAGGATCAGATCCCGACCGATCCGGCCGCCATCAGCGCAGCCTTCGGCTATGGCTGGTGGAAGCCCGATCCGCAGGCTGCCGCCGAACTGCTGGAAAAGGCCGGCTTCAAGAAGGTCGGCGGCAAGTGGATGACGCCGGATGGACAACCCTTCAAGATCCGCTTGACGGTCGAAGGTGATACGCGCTCTGTCTTCACCCGAGCTGGCACGTTGATCGCCCAGCAATGGGCGGCTTTCGGCATCGACGCCAAGGCAGTTCCGACCGTCAATCTCTGGCAGGTCGCGCTCCAGCCAGGCGATTTTCAGGTGGCTATCGCCTGGAGCGTGGAGACCTGGGGCGGCGATCCCGATCTGTCCTTCTTCCTCGACAGCTGGCATTCGGAATTCGTTGCCAAGAAGGGTGAAAACCAGGCGCCGCGCAATTGGCAGCGCTGGTCCAATCCGGAACTCGACAAGATCATCGAGAACGTTCGCCGCGTCAGTGCCGATGATCCGAAGGGCGTCGAGCTCGGCAAGGACTATCTGAAGCTCGTTGCCCGGGAAATGCCGACCATCCCGTTGATGTCCTATAACGTCTTCACCTCGATGGATACGACCTACTGGAAGGGCTATCCGACCATATCGGACCCCTACACCGACCCCGTTCCCAACTGGGCTAACTCCCGGTTGATGATGGTCAAGCTGAAGCCGGCTCAGCCGTAGATCTCCCAACCCTGATGCGGCAGCCGCCGCGTCAGGCACCTTTCGCCGGACACTAGGCACGTCCGGCGAATCTTTTCAGTAAAAGATGAAGCGCAAGCAGCAAGGAAGACGGCCGGCATGACGTCCTATCCAGTTTTCGTATTGAAGCGATTTGGTCAGTTCCTGCTCGTTGTCTTCCTTGGCATTTCCGCGACCTTCTTCATCACCCATATGACGCCGATCGATCCCGTCGAGGAAAGCATCGGCGCTATACAGCAGATGGGGCAGTCCGATCCCCGTGCCGTTGACTTGATGCGCCAGTCGCTTCGCGAACTCTATGGGCTCGAAGGCTCCGTCTGGCAGCAATATCTTCACTTCTGGGGCCGTCTTGCCACGGGTGATCTCGGGCCGTCGCTATCGGCATTTCCAACGCCCGTTTCCACCATCATCGCAAGAGCACTGCCCTGGACAATCGGCCTGATGACCGTCTCGGTGATCATCACCTTTATCCTCGGCAACATGATCGGTGCGCTTGCGGGCTACTACCGCAAGAGCATGGTGCTGAAGGCCGTCAGTCTCGTCTTCATCGCCATGCAGCCGATACCTTATTATATCCTCGCCTTCGTGCTCATCATCCTCTTCGGCTATCTCTGGCCGATCCTGCCGATCAATGGCGGCTATGAGATGAACACCGATCTGCGGCTGTCCTTTTCGCTGGTGCTCGACATTCTGCGCCACTCGATCCTGCCGGCGCTGTCGCTGATCCTCGTAGGGACTGGCAGCTGGCTCATTGGCATGCGGGCGCTCGTCTCCAATATCATCACCGAGGACTATGTCGTCTTCGCCGAACTCGGCGGCGTGCCGAAGCGCAAAATCCTGCGCTCCTACATCGCCCGCAATGCCATGGTGCCGCAGTTTACCGGCCTTGCCATGTCGCTCGGAGCGGTCTTCAACGGCACCGTCATCACCGAAATCGTCTTCGGCTATCCGGGCATCGGCAATCTGCTGATCTCGGCCGTGCATGCCGGGGACTACAGTCTCGTCCTAGGGCTTAGTGCGCTGTCGATCGTCGGCGTCGCTGCCGCAGTCTTCATCATCGACATATTGGGTCCGCTGATCGACCCGCGCATCAAGGTGGAGTAGGGCCATGCTGACGATCGTTCGCGACCTTGCCCGCCAGAATACCGAATTCCTTTCTGGCCTCCTGCTGCTTGCCATCATTGTCGGGCTGGTGATCCTGTCCTACTTCTCGCCCTACGGTCCTTCAGATATCTATGTGTTGCCGCCCGACATGCCGCCCGACGGGCAATATTGGCTGGGCACGACCTCGCGCGGCCAGGACGTCTTCTGGCAGCTCACGACGGCGCTCCGCAATACGCTCTATTTCGGTATCGGCGTTGCGTTCCTGTCGCGCATCATCTCGCTGGTAGTGGGACTGGTGGCGGGCTATGCCGGCGGCATCGTCGATCGGGTGCTGATGGCGATCAATGACAGCATCATGGTCATTCCGCAGTTCCCGGTGCTGATCCTGTTCTATTTCGTGCTGAAGGACGGAATGACGTGGACGGTGCTCATCATCGTCATGGCTTCGCTCGGCTGGTCCTATGACGCGCGCCTGATCCGCTCGGTGGCGATCAGCCTGAAGACGCGCCCCTTTACCACGCAGAGCGTCTATTCCGGCATGAGCATGTCCAAGATCCTTGTCCAGGAGCATCTGCCCTATGTGCTGCCGATCGTCTTCGCCACGACCATGAACAACATGATCTGGTCGATCGGCATGGAGATCACGCTCTCGGTGCTCGGCTTCACCGATATCGAGACACCGACCATGGGCATGATGATCTATTGGGCCAACGCCCATTCGGCGCTGATCGCCGGAACCTGGTGGTGGGTCGCAGCACCCGTCGCCGCCATCATCGTGCTTTTCATGGCGCTCTTCCTGCTGTCGATGTCGATGAACGAATACAATGATCCGCGCAGTCGCTTGAACCGGATGGGGGGCTAGGAATGGAGCCTGTGGTCGAGGTCAACAACCTCAAGGCATATTACCGGGCCTTCCTCTATGGTGTCGATCGTGAAGTGCGCGCTGTCGATGATGTCAGCCTGAGGATCGGTCGCGGCGAGATTTATGGCGTCGCCGGCGAATCCAGCAGCGGCAAGACGACATTGATCAAGACGATTGCCGGCGCCATCCGTCCACCGCTTCGGGTGGTTTCCGGTTCGGTGAAATTTCACTTCAATAGCGGCACGCAGGATATCTACGCCATGGCGCCGGAGCAGCGGGCGGCGCTTCGGTGGCGGCATCTGTCCTATATCATGCAGGGCTCGATGAACGTGCTCAATCCCGTCCGGCGTATCCGCCATTCGTTCACGGATTTTGCCTTTCGCCACATGAAAGTCGATCGCGGTGCCTTCTTTGATCGGGTCGGCGCTCATCTGCAGCGCCTGAAACTCGATGCCGATCTCCTGAATGCCTATCCGCATGAGTTGTCCGGCGGCATGCGCCAGCGCATGACGATTGCGCTCGCCACCATCTTGACGCCGGAATTCATCATTGCCGACGAGCCGACGACCGCGCTCGACGTGATCGTGCAACGCGATGTCCTGCAGATGATCCGGGAGATACAGCGCGAGATGGGTTCCTCCTTCCTGTTCGTCACCCATGACATGGGGGTGCATGCCGCCGTCTCCGACCGCATCGGCATCGTCTATGCCGGCCGGCTGGTGGAGGAAGCGCCGACGCGCAAGCTCTTTCACCTGCCGCTGCATCCCTATACGCAGCATCTGGTGGCGAGCCTGCCGCGCATCGGCGATCTCTCCACGCGCCCCTCGCTGGAGGGCAGGCCGCCCAATCTCGCGATGCCGCCGGAAGGGTGCCGCTTTCATCCGCGCTGTCCGAAGCGCATGGATATCTGCAGCCGCGAAGCGCCGCCGATGGTGAACGTCGAGCCGGATCGTCGCGTCGCCTGTTTCGCCGTGACAGGAGCATAGATTTGAGCGACCTGCTTTCCCTCTCGCATGTCACCAAGCTTTACCGTCAGGGCGGAATGCTGAGCCGCCGGCATGTCACGGCTGTCCGCGACGTCAGCTTGAGGCTTGGCGAGGAGCCGGAAATTCTCTCCATCGTCGGTGAATCCGGCTCCGGGAAATCGACCATCGCGGCGATGATCCTCGGCCAAACGGCGCCAACGTCGGGCATCCTGAATTTTCGCGGGCGGCCCGTTGCCGTTCATGGAAAGGTTGAACGGCGCGCCTTCATGCGCGAAGTTCAACCAGTCCTTCAGAATCCGTTCGAAGCGTTCAATCCGCTTAAGAAGGTTGATCGATATCTCTTTGAAACCGCGCGAAATTTTTCACCTGATGGTATCAGGCCAAGCCAGGCCGATATCGAACGCATGGCCGACAGGGCGCTTGTCCATATCGGCCTGACGCTTGCCGAAGTGAAGGGCCGGTTTCCGCACGAACTGTCGGGCGGTCAGCTGCAGCGAACAGCGATCGCGCGCGCGCTCATACCGCAGCCCAGGCTGCTGGTGGCAGACGAGCCCGTTTCCATGGTCGATGCGTCCCTTAGAATGGCAATCGTCAACCTCTTCAGCCAGCTGAAGAAAGAACTCGGTCTGTCGATCATCTATATCACCCATGACCTTGCGACGGCCTATTACATCAGCGACCGGATCATCATCATGAAGAAGGGGGAGATCGTCGAGGAGGGCGGGGCGCGTGCCGTTCTCGACAATCCGCAGCATCCCTATTCGCGCGCCTTGAAGGAGGCGGTGCTATCCGCCAGCCCGGATATGGAGCCAGCTTCGCTAGTGTGATCCCACAGGCACGGGTTTGCTTTCAGCGCGCAATCCGCGTCGAAAGGATGATGGACGATAGCGTCCGCTCGACGCCGTCGATCTTGCCGATCTCATCGATCAGATGGTCAAGCTCGGAAATCGACGGAGCCGCGACGATGGCGATTAGATCGAAGGTACCGCTGACGGAGTGAAGCGTCGTCACCTCATGGATCGCGTCCAGCGATGCCGTCACTGCCGAGAGCGCCTTCGGCGCAATGGTGATCAGAATGTGGGCGCGGATGAGACCTGAAAGATAGGCCTCCGACAGTCGCACGCCATAACCCGCGATTACGCCTTCCCTCTCAAGCCGCTCGAGCCGAGCCTGAACTGTCGTTCGCGACAGCGACAGCTTCTTGGCCAGTGTCGCCACCGGCACGCGGGCATTCTGGCCGAGCAACGACAGCAGCTCGCGATCCTTCCCTGTTACCTGCATGGCTCATCCTGCATTCTGTTCAAATGGATAGTCATATTGCTTAGATTTATACAACGAAACGCGTTTTCTGTCGCTATGAATCGTCCAGCTCCTGCCTACACTTATAAAAATCCTATAGTGAAACACAGGGGAAATATATGAAAGAGATAGTGGTGATCGGCGCAGGCAAGATCGGCGGAGCGATCGCTCTGATGCTGGCCGAGACCGGCGATTACAAGGTTATTGTCGCCGACCGCAGCCAGGAGCAGCTTGCCAAGATCGACCACCATCCTGCAATTTCCACCGCAGCCGTCGATATCGCCGATAGTGCAGGGCTGGTGGCCGTTCTGACCGGGAAGTTCGCCGTGCTGTCAGCCGCGCCCTTCCACTTGACCGGCTTTGTCGCCGAAGCTGCGCTGGAAGCCGGCGTTCACTATCTCGATCTTACCGAGGATGTCGCCACGACGAGGAAGGTAGAGGAGCTGGCCCAGGGCGCACGCACCGCCTTCATCCCGCAATGCGGCCTGGCGCCAGGCTTCATCTCGATCGTCGCAAATGATCTCGCCAAGCGTTTCGATAGCCTCGATAGCGTACGCATGCGGGTCGGCGCGCTGCCGCAATATCCATCCAACGCCCTGAACTACAATTTGACCTGGAGCACGGACGGCCTGATCAACGAGTATATCGAGCCGTGCGAAGCAATCGTCGAAGGCAAGCTCGTGACGGTGCCGGCCTTGGAAGAGAGAGAGGAATTCTCCCTCGACGGCATCACCTATGAGGCTTTCAACACCTCCGGCGGCCTCGGAACGCTCGCCAAGACGCTGGCCGGTCGCGTGCGCACGATGAACTACCGCACGATCCGCTACCCCGGCCACCAGGCCATCATCAAGGCGCTCTTGAATGACCTGAACCTCAGGAATCGCCGCGATGTGTTGAAGGATCTGTTCGAAAACGCGCTGCCCGCGACGATGCAGGATGTGGTCGTCGTCTTCGTCACCGTCTGCGGCTGGCGCGACGGGCGGTACATGCAGGAAACCTACGCCAATAAGGTCTATGCTGGTGTCGTTGCCGGCAAAAAGATGAGCGCCATCCAGATCACCACGGCTGCCGGCATTACGACCGTGCTTGACCTGCTTTCCCATGGCAAGCTTCCCACCAAGGGCTTTGTTCGTCAGGAGGAAATCGATCTCGGCGACTTTCTCGCCAATCGCTTCGGGCAGGTCTACGGCCTGGAGAAGCTCAGGGTGAGAGAAGCGGTGTAAGCCGAAGTCATTGCTTGCCAAACAAGTGGCGCCTCAACGGGCGCCACATTCCCTTTGGCGACGAAGCTATGGTCGCAACGCCGCGCAAGCCCGCTCGATGCGATCGAGAGCCTCTACAAGATCGGCTTCCGAGGTCGCATAGGAAATTCGGAAATAGGGCGACAGTCCGAATGCCGAGCCGGGCACGACTGCGACATGGGCCTCTTCGAGCAGATAGGCGCAGAACTTCGCATCCGTTGCGATCGTCTTTCCGGACGGCGTTGTTTTCCCCAGCACGCCGCCGCAGCTCGAGAACGTGTAGAAGGCGCCTTCCGGCAGCCGACAATCCAGGCCTTCGATGCCATTGAGCCGGTTGACCACCAGATCGCGCCGGCGTTGGAAGCTTGCCGTGCGACCTTTCAGAAAATCCTGCGGGCCGTTCAGCGCCGCAACGGCCGCTGCCTGGCTGATGGAGGAGGGGCAGGACGTCGCCTGGCTCTGGATGACGGCCATGGCCTTGATCAGTGCCCTCGGGCCGCCGGCATAGCCGATGCGCCAGCCGGTCATGGCATAGGCCTTGGAAACGCCGTTGACGGTCAAGGTCCGACGCTTGAGGCGCGGTTCTATCGCGACCGGCGTCGTGAAGCGGAAGCCGTCATAGACGATATGCTCATACATATCGTCGACCATCAGCCACACATGCGAATGGCGCAGCAGCACCTCGATGAGCGGATGGTAATCGGCTTCCGAATATGCCGCACCCGACGGATTGGACGGCGAGTTGAGCAGGAGCCAGCGCGTCTTCGGGGTAATTGCGTTCTCGAGTTGATCCGCCTGGAGACGGAACCCGGCCTCGGCATCGCATGGGATCAGCACCGGCACGCCGCCGCAGATCTCGACGATATCGGAATAGGAAGTCCAGTAGGGCGTCGGGATGATGACCTCGTCGCCCGGATCGATTGATGCCATGAAGGCATTGAACAGGATCTGCTTTGCACCTGTCGCCACGGTGATTTCATCGAGGGCGTAGTCGATGCCGTTCTCACGCAGGAATTTGCCGGCGATCGCCTTCTTCAGCTCCGGCGTGCCGTCAAGGGCGGTGTATTTCGTTTCGCCGCGATCGATGGCGGCTTTCGCAGCCTCTTTGACATTATCAGGCGTATCGAAATCAGGTTCCCCCGCTCCGAGGATGATGACAGGCAGACCGTCCCGCTTCATCGCATTGGCGCGCGCGCCGATCTGCAGGATCGTCGAAACGCCGATGGAGGCGATGCGCGAAGCGGGCCGAAAACCCGCCTCCTCGGTGTTGGTGGCGACCGTCATGAGTCTTACTCGATGTCGAAGGAAACGCCCTGCGCCAGCGGCAGGGCCTTGGAATAATTGACGGTATTGGTCGCCCGGCGCATGTAGGCTCTCCAGGCATCCGATCCGGATTCGCGGCCGCCGCCGGTCTCCTTCTCGCCGCCGAACGCGCCGCCGATTTCGGCGCCAGACGTGCCGATATTGACGTTGGCGATGCCGCAATCGGATCCATCAGCCGCAAGGAAGCGCTCGGATTCCTGCATGTCGCGGGTGAAGATCGACGACGACAGGCCGGCCGAGACGGCATTGTGTTCGTCTATAACAGCATCGAAATCGTCATAGGGCATGACGTAGAGAATGGGAGCGAAGGTTTCCTCGAAGACCGGGCCGGCCTGCTTCGGCATCTCCACAAGCGCCGGCTTGGCATAATAGCCATCGGCATGGCCGACATCGACGCGCTCGCCGCCGGTGATAGTGCCGCCATGCGACTTTGCTTCTGCAATCGCCTTCTGCATGGCGTCGAATGCTGCCTTGTCGACAAGAGGCCCGACCAAGGCCGAGGAATGCAGGGGATCGCCGACCGAAACGCTCTGATAGGCCTTTTTCAGGCGCGGTACGAGTTGGTCGTAGACGCTCGTATGCACGAAAAGTCGGCGCAGCGTCGTGCAGCGCTGGCCGGCGGTGCCCATGGCGCCAAAGGCGATGGCGCGCAGCGCCATGTCGAGATCGGCCGACGGGCAGACGATGCCGGCATTGTTGCCGCCGAGTTCGAGGATGGCGCGGGCGAAGCGCTTGGCAAGCCGCGGCCCGACATCGCGGCCCATGCGGGTCGAGCCGGTCGCTGAGACCAGCGGCACCTTCGGATGATCGACCAGAACTTCGCCGATCGCGCGGTCGCCGATCAGAAGCTGGGACAGGCCTTCCGGCGCATCGCCGAAACGGGCGAGGGCGCGGTCGAGGATCGCCTGCGAGGCCAGCGCCGTCAGCGGCGTCTTTTCCGAGGGCTTCCAGATGACGGCGTCGCCGCAGATCAGCGCCAGAGCCGCATTCCACGACCAGACCGCAACCGGGAAATTGAAAGCCGAGATGATGCCGACGACGCCGAGCGGATGCCAGGTTTCCATCATGCGATGGCCCGGGCGCTCGGTGGCGATCGTCAGGCCATAAAGCTGGCGGGAAAGACCGACGGCGAAGTCGCAGATGTCGATCATTTCCTGCACTTCGCCGAGACCCTCGGAACGGATCTTGCCGGCCTCGATCGAGACCAGACGGCCGAGGTCGTCCTTGGCGGCACGCAGTTCTTCGCCGAGCAGGCGGACGAGTTCGCCGCGCTTGGGTGCCGGCACCAGCCGCCAACTCCGGAATGCGGCATGAGCCTTCTCGATCCGCTGTGCGGCCTCGTCTGCCGAAACGGTCTTAACGTCGGCAATCTTTTCGCCAGTCACCGGCGAGTAGGAGGGCATGTCACCCTGCGTATAGAGCGCCTTGTCGACGCCGAGCTTTTCGAGGATGGCGGCGGTCTCGGCCGCGACGGAAAGGTTCTTTGCTGCGATGTTCATCTCATAACTCCACTTGTCTCTGATCCGGATCTGCGGCGCGACCGTAAAGGTTGCGCGGTCTCACTCGGCCGCGTCTCGTTGGGATAGTGCCCGCAGGCAGGCGTCGATCGATGCCTGCTCGATGCCGGCATAATGGTCGAATTCGTTCAAGACCTTCATTCCAAGATCGGCTTCGAACCGCTTCTGGTTCGGGCTGGCAACGAATTCCTGCTGCGCGCTGTCGCCGAGGTTGGATTGGAAGATGCCGGCGGCACTGACGGGCAGGAAGTCCTCGTAGACGATCGGGTCGAACTGGATGTACCCTTCTTCGATCAGGGTTTCGAGGGAGAGATCGCCCCTTGCGGCTGCGGTCTTCCCCTTGTCCGTCAGCGAATAGCCGAAATAGCCAAGTTCTTTGCCACGGATCGCTGCCCAATCGTCAGGGAATGCGGCAAAGCTCTGCACGAGCGCGGCCTCGTAGTCGCGTGCGTTCGATCCGTCGGCCGCGGGCCGCACGATCTTGCGCGACTGATCAAGCAGGCGATCATAGAGCGCGCGACCCTTGGGTGTCAGCGCGATGCCACGCTGCTCGATCTCGCCGAAGCGGGCGGTGTGCGAGCCGCTTTCCCATACGCCGTCGGCATTGCGGAAGGATACCGGCTCTTCGAGCGCCTTGAACGAGGTCTGGCGCAGCAGGATCGGGCAGGCGCGCGTCGGCGGGCCTTCGACGATGGCCTTCGGCGCGATGCCGTAATCGGGCATCAGCGCCTGCACTTGGTCTATATCCAGCGTGCGCGGCGTCAGATGGTTGATATGCGGGCCCTTGAACGACACAACGTCGGCGATCAGGCGATGTGCGTCATGAAGGCGCTCGTACATGGCAGCATCGACATTGGCTTCGTCGTGCCAGCGGAAGGTCTCCAGCACTTCGTCCACGAAACGGCTGGCATCGGCCATGGTCAAGCCGCCGCCGCGTTCGGCCTTTTCGGTGAGAGCGATGGCGTCCTCGGTGAAGATTTGGCGCTTCGAGAGAATCTGTGCCGATGCCTCACGCAGGTCTTCGTCGGCGATGAGATCGAGCCGCAGCAGCGAGGTGAAGACGCGGAAAGGGTTGCGCTTCAGTTCGGCATCGCCAATGGGCCGGAATGCCGTTGAATGCACGGGCACGCCTGCCGTGGAAAGATCGTAGTAGCCAACGGGATACATGCCCATGACGGCGAATACGCGCGCCATCATTGCGAGTTCCGCTGCCGTCCCGAGCCTAATTGCGCCGTGTCGTTCCTCGGAGATGCGGTCGAGATAGTCGGTCGCCTGCAGGCGTTCCTTCAATTTGGGCTGGGCAGCCAGCGTTTCGTCGTTGACGCGGCCCACCAGCTCCATGAGCGTGCCATAGGCGGGAACTTCGTCGCGATACATGGCGGACATGGCGGCCGAAAAGGCGCTGCGTATATCGCTGGTCGAGACGTGATCAGACTTCATGGGCGATGTCTTCCTGAAAGGCTATATCATTCCTATCTCGCAGGATAACTCTTGTCTGGCGCTCGGTCTTGTGAGAGAAAATTCTAACTTGATGCTGAAATGGAATGATCATGCGCCGACGCCTCGTCCCCGATATCGTCAATCTGCAGGCGTTCGAATGCGCGGCGCGGCACCAGAATTTTTCGCGTGCCGCCGAAGAACTGAATCTAACCCAAAGCGCCGTCAGCCGGCAGATCAGCGATCTCGAGCAGCAGACCGGGTTGAAGCTCTTCGAACGCGTGAGGCAGCGTGTCGTGCTTTCGGAAGCCGGGCTTCGTCTGCTGCCTGAGGTCAAGGACCTGCTCCTCCGCTCGGAGCGTCTGATGATCGGCGCCGTCGCGGCAGGCCAGATGAAATTGTCGCTGAAGGTTGCGACCTTGCCAACCTTCGGCACGCGATGGCTGGTGCCACGCCTCGGCCATTTTCTCGAGGAGCATCGCGATGTCGCGATCACGGTGGAGTCGCGCTCCAAGCCCTTCAGCTTCGACGAGGATAGTTTCGACCTCGCTATTCATTACGGCCTGCCGGCCTGGGCTGGCGCTGTTGCGACATTTCTTTGCAACGAGACCGTTCTGCCAGTCGCTGGCCGACAGCTTGCCGAACGATTGAATCTCGGCGATCTGGAGGATCTGTCGCATGCGCCGCTGCTGCATCTGACGACGCGCCCCAAGCTCTGGGCGCAGTGGTTCGATCTGCAGAGATTGCCGACGGAGCATGCCTATCCCGGCGCCCGGTTCGATCAGTTTTCGATGATCATCGCCGCAGCCATTTCCGGGCTCGGTGTTGCGCTCCTGCCCACCTATCTGATCGAAGAGGAATTGAAGACGGGCGTGCTTTTACCTTTGTTCGATCTGCCGATGCCGACCGAGAACAGCTATTATATCGTCATGCCGGAGAAGAAGCAGACCAACGAGATCGCGATGCTTTTTCAGGATTGGCTGCTGAGCCAGGTGACGCCTCCGTCACGAGCAGCGGCCAATGCGACATAGTCTTGTATGGCGGCCATGCAATAAATTTTAGGCTTGAAATTCTTTTCGGCGCGCGTCACACCTTTGCTTGTCGCATCGTTGCCGGCTGCCGGGGCGCTGCAAGATGAGGTCGGAGGAGAGGCCAGCATGAAGACGCATCCGCTGAAGGGACCGAACCGGCTGAAGCTTGGCGTGTTTTCGGCGAACGCCGATGGCGGCCTGGCGATTACCGACGTACCGGAGCGTTGGACGGCTGGCTGGCAGGACAATCTGACCGCCGCACAGATCGCCGACCGGGCCGGCCTCGAGTTCTTCCTGCCGATCGCCCGCTGGCGTGGCTTCGGCGGCAAGAACCGGGTGCGGGAATGGTCGTTCGAAACCTTCACCTGGGCAGCAGCCCTTTCGGCCGCGACCGAGCGGATCGGCCTGTTCATGACGGTGCATGTACCGCTCGTCCACCCGCTTTATGCGGCAAAGTCGCTTGCGACGGTCGATCACATCAGCCAGGGGCGGGCAGGGCTCAATATCGTCTGCGGCTGGAACCCGAAGGAGTTTGGCATGTTCGGCGTGCCGCTGGTCGAGAAGGGCTACGATCAGGCGGCGGAATGGCTTGAGATCGTCGAAAAGCTCTATGCCTCCGACGAGCCGCTCGATTATACCGGAACCTACTACAGTTTGAAGGAGGCCGTCAGCCGGCCGGCGAGCCTGCAGACGCCGCGCCCCGTGACGATGAATGCCGCATTCGGCGGTCCCGGCCGGGATTTCGCTGCCAGCCATTGCGACTATCTCTTCACCACCTTTACCGAGATCGCCGAGGCCGGAAGGCATGTGGCCGATATCGGCGAGCGCGCGGAAAGGAACGGCAGGCAGGTCGGCGTCTATACGGTGTGCCATGTCGTCTGCCGTGAGACACAGGCTGAGGCAGAGGACTATTACACCCGCTATGCCGTCACCATGGCCGATCATGCCGCCGTCGACCAGCACATGGCCGGCAAGAAGGAGTTTTCGCAATCTCATGATCGCGAGGCCTATGAGCGCTATCGACAGCGCTTCGCCGGCGGGGCCGGCAGCTATCCCCTCATCGGCAAGCCGGAGCGGATCGCGGACGAGATGATCGCGATTGCCGAGCAAGGCTATGCAGGCATCGCCTTGTCGTTCGTCAACTACACCCAGGAGCTCCCCTATTTTTGCGATCGGGTGCTTCCGTTGCTGAAGAGGGCCGGGCTTCGGGCGGAATAGAGCCGCGGAGCCAGCTTTCGATCGCAGTCGCCCTGGAGAGCATCGGCGATCCCAGGCATTGTCATGATGTGCGGCAAATGTGCACCGCAGCGAAAAACATGAGCCCAAGGGGTTTACAAGCGTGGTGGTGGATGGGATCGTTTAAGCGAAGGTGCTGCTGGTTTGCAGTGGCGACGTTCCTTCGACCGGACGCCTAAGCTATGGGATCCGATGCGCTTTGATTTCGGGCGCTTAACCGAGAAAATCAATCCGAGGCTGGAATGCGGCATCTGCTGCGCGTTCGGCTGTTGTCTTACTGCGCCCTCAGCGTCGTTGCGCCAGGGCAGAGATAAATGGGATTATGAATGAGTTTTTTTGCACAGCGCGCCTTTCTTGGCGTTCTTGCAAGCGTGATGGCGCTGTCGCAGGCCGCCAATGCCAGTGATCTTATGATCTGGTCGCCGGTAAAGGTTGCACCTCAGACCTACAAGACGACGCTGGGCTTTCGACTGCCGATGGCGTGGGAAATGAGTGCAGGTGTCGATCTTGGCTTGGGCGGCACGGCAGGCGGAACGATCTTGCGCAGCAGCGAGCTTGCAACCCTCTGGGGAAGAGCGGTCGACGATCGCAGCCGCTTCGCCACCGTCTCGCGGCGTGAAGTCGCCTTGCGGGTGGATGCGCTCAATGGCAGTGGCATGCTCTATCTCGGCCGCTCGCGAAATTGGATTGTGTCAGACAATCTGGACATGCGCACATCGAGGTCTCTGAACGTGAACTATGTGGGCGCAAGGAATGGGCCGACGTCGATCACCGCGACGCAGGCGGTGGCGATTGCCGTTCCCTGGACGGGGACGTCCATCTCGGCGAGCGGCAATCTGATGGATGGCGACAGCGTCTTCTCGAGCACGGTTGTGTTCCAGCAGCCGCTGGCATCGAACCTCAATTTCTCCGCTTCCTTCACGAATCCGCTGACGTTGGCGCCAACTGGCGATGTGCGTTTCGACTACCGCATCAAGTGGTAGGCAAGGACGTGCGCCGCGGAATTGGTGACACCTGCGGATTTTGAGTGCGACGGGAACAAATATCTCGCGCTGCAGTTTAGGGACAGCAAGATCGCTTGATCCTGCACGGGGTGCATTTGCCCTATTAGAGCCTGCCGTTGGTTCAACTCCCTGCCGGCGGCAGGCTCAATCGTAAAACAACCGACCCGAAAAACCGCGGATCTGATTGGCAGGCCGCCTGCGCCGGGCATTCGCTATTTGATCGGGATATCCGCCGCCGCAAGCCGTGATTTAAGATGCGCGATGATGTCATGGCGCGTTTGCGTCCAGACGGCGGTGATCGTCCAATATTCGATTTTCATCACCGTTTGATCGGCGGCGAAATCGTCGAAATAGACCACTGGCGCAGGCTTGGTCTGGATGCGTTGATCCGCCTTCAGAACATCGAAAATGGTTTTGCGAGCGAGATCCGTGTCGACCTCATTGCCAAAAGCGAGCGACAATTCCTGGCGGCGATTAGGCTCACGGCTATGATTGATGATGGGTGTGTTCCAGAGCGTGGAGTTCGGCGCCATGAGATAGAGACCGTCGGCCGTCTTCATCTCCGTTGCGAAGAGCCCGATGTCCCTGATGAATCCCTTGACGTTAACCGTCTCGATATATTCGCCGACCCGAAACGGACGCAGCACCAACAGCATGATACCCGCGGCAATGTTTTGAAGCGTGCCCTGAAGCGCCAGGCCGATCGCCAGACCGGCGGCACCGAGAGTGGCGATAATGGAAGCGGTCTGAACGCCGAACTGACCAAGGACGGTGATGAACACCAGTATAAGCAGGCTGTAGTGCAGGAGGTTCTGGAAGAAGCTCGCCAGCGTTTCATCGATGCCACGGACACGCGAGATAACGCGATAGGCCGAGCGGCTGATGGCTCCGGCGAGAATCCAGCCCCCAATCAAGAGAACGATCGCGCCCAGGATCGAAAAGCCATACTGAACGGCAAGTGCCGAGGCCTGGTTAAGGGCAGTTCGAGCGGCGACGACAACGTTGGCCGTTTGATCTTCCATTTGAGAGCTCCATCTTTTCCAAAAAGCCAAATGATACGTGGCGGCTTTTGTTCCTGAGCGATCGACGGCTCCGGGATGGGCGCCCTCGGCCAGCACTGCGGAGGGGAAATCGACGCCGTTACGCTAGACGCCATGCTTTGCGCGATGAGCACTGCGAACGGCTGCGGCGGCGTGGTGGGTCTTCTTATCCTCATACATGCCGAGATCCGCGCGCTTGATCATCGCTTCCATGGTCTCTCCGCTCTGACTCGTTGCGACGCCAACGGCAACGCTCAACGGCGCGCTGGAATAGAACTGATTGTTGATTTTCAACAGCTCATTGATCGTCTCGACCATCGAGGTAGCCGCGACTTCGTCCGCGCCGGGCATGAGAACGGCAAATTCGTCGCCGCCGATCCGAGCGGCATGGTTCGGCAGGGAGACGACGCTGCTCAGCACTTCTCCCATGCGACGCAGCAGGGAGTCGCCGGCATCGTGCCCGCTCTCGTCGTTGGCCTCCTTCAGTCCGTTCAGGTCGATGATGACGGCCGACACCGGCCGAAGCGATTTGCGTTCCAGCCTATTAAGCTCCTCCGTGTAGAAGGCGCGGTTGTAGAGCTTGGTCAGAACATCGTGCTTGCCGAGATATTCGAGATAGGCTTCCGCCTTCTTGCGGGCGGTGATGTCGGTCAGGGCGACCTGAACCAGCGACCAGTCGCGTTCATAGCCCGGAAAAACGGAAAACTGGAGGAGAACGTGGCGTTCCGAGCCATCAAGGGCATAATTCAGGACTTCACGCTGATGGAACAGGTGCCCGTTCCACAATTCCACCAATTGACCGCGAAAGTGTTTTTCCATGTCGTCACGGAACACTTCACCGATCCGCTGGTGCAGGCTTTGGCGATCCGGTGCGCAGAAAAGATCGAGCGTCGCCTGATTGACATCAAGCACGCTGATCTCGCTCATGCATTGCCGGACGAATTCCGGGTGAACGTCGAGAAATACCTGGAAATCGACGATGCCGCGGCCGCGGATTTCGTCGAGCAGAACCTTGATGCGGCTGAAATCCTCGACCCACAGGGATACCGGCGAATGTTCGAACATCCCTTCCGCGTAACGGCGCTGCCGTTCTTCCTGTCGCCGTGCTTCTTCGCGTGCGGTCACGTCCTCAGTTGTCAGCAGCAATCTGTTCCATGACGTTTCGTGTCCCGGCAGAATGATGCCGCGAAGCTGGATGTCGAGTCTGCGGCCTGCCAGCGTGTAGTTGACGGCCGTGCCGGAGAATTCGCTCTTGCCCTCCCAAAGCGCGAGCAGTTCGTTCACATGGCTTTCGAGCATTTCGTCCCGGAAGACGTTCGAAAGCCCGCCGACCAGTGCCTCGAAGGACTGCGCCTCGAACAATTCCAGTGTCTTGGCGTTGACCGCAAGGACCCGTATCTTTTGCGAGCATGCCTCGACGCGCCTGATATCGGCGAGCAGATGGGCGCGCAGGTCAGTCACGCCCTCCGTGCGCCAGAGTTCGAACTGTTCCTTGACGCCGCTGAAGTCTTCCAACCACATGGCGACGGGAGCAAGATCGAATACGGTGGCGCTGAAATTCTGGGCGTTCATTTCTAATTCCCTGCGCCGGCAATAAAATCAGTATATCAAGCACGAAGACCGGCAATTCACCAAGTTCTGCTTAGCGACCATTTGTAAAGCTTGCGTTGACACTGGATGATTGGTCAAGCCTGCAGATCGCGGGCAAGCTATTTTCACACCCATCTCAGCTCATTCCTGCCGGAACGGACAGGGAAGGGAATTCAACCCCATGGCTTGCCAAACTCAGGCGATCGGCGGCCGCACTACGGCCTGTTGAGTCTTGAGAAAGCGTTCGAATGCCTCGAGCGTCTTCTCGCTGACATGATGTTCAATGCCTTCAGCATCGTTTCTTGCGGTATCGGGATCGACGCCGAGACGGCATAGCACGGCCTCGACGACCTCATGGCGGCGACGGGTGGCCGCCGCGAGACGTTGTCCCTCTTCTGTCAGGAAGACGCCGCGATAAGGGCGTTGGGTGATCAGATTTTCCTCGGCCAGACGCTTGAGCATCTTGGCGACCGTCGGCTGCGTGACCCCGAGACGCTGTGCGATATCGGTCTGGCGCGCTTCGCCCGCATGCTCTATCAGATCGGCGATCAGTTCGACGTAGTCCTCCATCAATTCCGTACGTCGGTCTTCACGGCTTTTCTGGAAGGCCTCGGCATGCGACTCGATTTCTGTCGATGCAAGTCGGCTTTCCGGGGTTGCGGGCAGTTTCGTCAAGGCGGCTCACCTCCAGAAGATTAAGAGCAACGTGATAATGTTTAGCCTCGACTATAAATAAATCACATCCGTTATGAAACCCCGACCGGCATGCGATCAACGACTATCCGGTACAGGAATCGGAACATTGCTCGGGGGAGATGTTCCGCGCTGAACAACCTCCCTGAGCAATTCACTCTCCAAAATGGTCAAAGCCATGTCCGTCGGACGACAGTTCAGCCGTCAGAACGCGCTATCCAAAAATTGATGTCGTCTCGTCGCGTCAGCCGCGCAGCAGCGGCAGGAGTTGATCGCCTTGCCGAGCGATCTCCGACAAATACGGTGTGTCGGAGAGGACGAAATGGGTGATGCCGAGGTCCCGATATTTGAGCAGCGAACGGGCGACGTCGGCGGCCGAACCGACCAGCCAGGTGGTGCCGGCACCACCGCTGCCGAATTTGCCAGGCGCCGTATAGAGATTGTCATCGAGGACATCGCCGCGCGCATGCAGATCGAGCAGCCGCCGCTGGCCGACGGCGATCGACTGCCGATGGTCGTTCCAGCCGGCCCCCTTGATCTTCGCCATTTCGGCGACTTTCGCCTCGGCGTCGGCCCAAGCCTGTTCGGTGGTGTCGCGCACCAGCGTGGTGATCCGCAATCCGAATTCCAGCGGAGCGAGGTCGCGGTCCAACTGCCTGCTTAATATCTTCAGCCGCTCGATCCGCTCGCGAACATCGTCCAGCGGCTCGCCCCAGAAGAGCTGGACGTCGGCCTCGGTGGCGGAAACCCGCTCGGCTGCCTCCGAGGCGCCACCGAAATAGAGCTTGGGATGTCGACGATCGCCGCGACTTTGGATACGCGGTGCCACTGTGGATTCGGTGACACCAAAATGTTCGCCTTCATAGGTGACGTTCTCTTCGGTCCAGAGCCTGCGAACCAGCCGCATGAATTCCTTGGTGCGGGCGTAGCGATGCGCCTGGTCGCCCTCGCTGTCACCATAGGCGGAAAGATTGTCCTTGCCCGACACGATGTTGACTCGTACGCGGCCACCGCTCAGGTGGTCGAGCGTGGCAGCGGCGGAGGCAAAGTGCGCTGGCCGCCAATAACCAGGACGGATTGCGATAAGAGGTTCAAAGGTGGTTGTGGCTGCGGCAAGTGCGGTCGCGACGGTAAACGTATCGGGCCGGCCCCAACCGGTGCCGATCAACGCGCCTTTCCAGCCGTGGTCTTCCAGTGCCTTTGCGTGGGCTGTCAGCGTTTGCAGGCTGTTGTGGTTTTCGACTGCTGAATCGCCACGGTGGCCGGGTTTGACGTCATTGGGAATATACCAAAGAAACTCGCTATTGCTGCTCATGTCTGGGCCTGCAGGTCTGTATGGATTGGATGGGAGATCCCCGGGGAGAGCCGCCATGGATCAGTCCTTTGATCGTGCCGAGATCATTCGGTTAGAGCTTGCCTTTCCACGGAACGAGAACGGCCTCCAGAATGCGGATGCCAGCCGTAAAGGCGAAGGCGCAGATCGCGATGATGCCGATGCCGACGAAGACGACGTCGGTGGCGAGGAACTGCGAGGCCGACATGATCATGAAACCGATGCCGCGAGTCGAGGCGATGAGCTCGGCGGCGACAAGCGTGCCCCAGCCGATGCCGAAGGCGATCCTGACACCCGTCAGGATTTCCGGCAGGGCTGAGGGCAGGACGATGGAGATGAAGAGCTGCAACCGGCTGGCGCCGAGCGAACGGGCCGCGTTGACGCGCTCGAGCGGAAGCGACCGGACGCCGGCCTGGGCCGAGAGGCAGATCGGCGCGAACATGGCGAGAACCAGAAGCGTGATTTTCGAGGTCTCGCCTATGCCGAGCCAAATGATCATCAGCGGCAGGTAGGACAAAGGCGGCAACGGCCAATAGAACTCGATCGGCGTGTCAAGGATGCCTTTTGCCCAACGATTGAGACCCATCAGCAGACCGACGGGGATGCCGACCACAATTGCGATTGCTGCGGCGACGACGATGCGAAACAGGCTTGCGAAAATATGCTCGGATAGTGACGCGCCGGCATAGCCGTCACGATAGACGACGCCGATCTGCGTCCATACCTCGTCGGGCCGTGGCAGGAAGAGATGGGAAACCAGACCGAGCCTGGAGACAAGCCACCACAGACCAAGACAGGCGATGGCGGCACCGATGCTGATGGCAATGGTCGGCTTGTCGGCGACACCGAAGCTCGGCATGCGGACGAGCTTCGGTTCCGCCTCCCGCTGAGAAGCCGTGATTGGGCGCGCCTCGATGATATCGCTCATGCCGCGCTCCTGAAATCATCCGCATTGTGAAGGATAGCGCGAATTTCTTCGCGCAGATTGGTAAATTCGGGCGATGCGAGGATCGACTTCGTGTCGCCGCTGGCGGCAAAGCGATGCACGAAATCAAGCTCGAAGCGGGCAACGACGCGGCCCGGTCGCGGAGACATGACCAGCAGCTCGGTACCGAGGAACAAGGCCTCCTCGATCGAATGGGTTATGAAGAAAATACGTTTGTCAGTTCTGGCCCAAACCGAGACCAGCAGTTCCTGCATCTGCTCGCGCGTCAAGCTGTCGAGCGCGCCGAAGGGCTCGTCCATCAGCAATATGTCGGGATCGGGGGCGAGCGCACGGGCAATGCCGACACGCTGCCGCATGCCGCCCGAAAGTTCGTAGGGAAAGGCATTGGCGAAGTCGGTCAATCCAACGAGCCGCAGCAACTCGAAGGCGCGATCTCGGCGTTCTCGTCGTCCCAACCCCGCAAACTGCAAACCAAGAGCCACGTTATCGACCACGGATTTCCAGGGGAGCAGTGAATCCTTCTGGAAGACGACGCCGCGATCGGCTCCGGGGCGGGAAACGGATCTGCCGTCGAGCGTGATCGTTCCTTCTGAAAGCGGCAGGAAACCCGCGATCGCATTCAGCAAGGTGGACTTGCCGCATCCCGATGCACCCAGCGCAACGACGATACCGCGCTCCGGAATATTGAAGGATACGCGATCGAGCGCGTGAACGGTTCGGCCGTCGCGCGCTGCAAAAAATACGCTGGCATGATCGACTTGAAGCATGTCTTCTCTCGGACGTTCGACGCCGGCGCGCCTGCCGCACCGGCGTTGGGGAGGATCAGTTGCTGGCGCTGACAAGCGCGTCGGACGTGACGAAGGCGCTGTAGCTCGGCAGAACTTCGGAGACCTTGCCCTGGCCCTTCAGGAAGGTCGCGGTGTCCTTCAGGATCTTTGCGGCTCCCGACTGGTCGCCGCCACCGAGCCAGGCTGCCGACGCCTGAACGTCTGGTGTCAGCAAGGTGAGGTTCTTCAGCGCCGCAGCCTGTTGTTCCGCCGTTCCGCCAAGAAGCTTGGCAAGGGCCTTGGTGTTGTCGCTATCGGGTCCCCATGCCGCTTTGTCGGTTGCGAAGGAGGCGTAGTACTTGTTGATCACGGAAGCGAAGGCTTTCAGAAATTGCGGATCGCTTGCGGCAAATTTCGACGTTGCCACCCAGGCGGAAAAGGTGGGTGCGCCCTTGTCTGCCACATCCTTGGAGGTCACCAGCACCTTGCCGTTCTTCTTCAGCTCGGTCAGCGCCGGGTCCCAGACAAAGCCGCCATCGATATCGCCGCGATTATAGCTTGCGACGATTTCCGGCTGCGGAATAGCGAAGACCTGCACGTCCTTTTCCGTCAAGCCGAGAGACTTGATAAGGGCGAGCAGCTGGTAATGGTCGGTGGAAACCGGTGCTGCCGCTAGCTTCTTGCCCTTGAGATCGGCGAGCGTATTGATGCCCGAGCCGTTGCGCACCACAAGCGCTTCGTCGACGCCCGAGATCGACGACAGGTAGAAGGCCTTGACCTCGAGGCCTCGCGATGCGGCCGCCGCAAACGGGCTGGAGCCCACGTAGCCGATCTGAACATCACCCGAGGCGATGGCCGCAAAGATTTCCGCGCCGGAATTGAACCTGCGGAAATCGATCTGGTATCCGGTCGCCTTGGCGAAATCGCCGTTGGCGATGGCGACGGAAGAAGGCAGAGCATCGGTCTGATAGCCGACGACGACTTTCTTGTCGGCTGCGGCTGCAGCCGTTGCCGTTGAAATGCTGGCGAGACCGACGACGGCCGCAGCGAACAGATTCTTGAGGTTCATGTTTATCCCTTTGGCCGGACCATACTTTCCGGCGCTCCCTGAGTTCAATGATCCGAGCCTAGCGAAGAAGGGTGGAATATCGATAGAAATAACAAACTATTTTTATAGACTATAAGGGGAATTGTTTGTCTGAAATGACCGGCGCTGCAGCGTTGGCATCTTTCCGAAGGCAAAAGCGCGGGTTGATGGGAGCCTTGCTTCCCATGGATGTTGCCCCAGTCGACCTCTGCAAATCCGCTTGCCGCCCCTTTAATCGGCTGCTTATTTTTTCCGCATCCGCATGAAGAAAAAGAAAGCTGTTTCTTAAATTCCGTAAAATCTATGTTTTTTATAGATTATGGCGCCGATGATCGTCATTCGGCGCAAACATGGATGAAACGGAACGGCATGTCCTATCTCCTCAGCCTTCTCGACAAGAGCCCGATCGAGCAGGGGCTCAGCGCCACCGATGCGCTCGGCACCACGACGCGATTGGCCGTCAGAGCCGAAGAACTCGGCTATCACCGCTTCTGGGTCGCCGAGCATCACAACATGGCGAGCCTTGCAAGTTCGGCACCGGAAGTGCTGATCGCCTATCTTCTAGCCAGAACCTCGAAGATCCGCATCGGCTCCGGCGGCGTCATGCTGCAACACTATAGTTCCTACAAGGTCGCCGAGGCATTCAATCTCCTGGCCTCGCTCGCGCCCGGCCGCATCGATCTCGGTGTCGGCAAGGCGCCAGGCGGCTTTCCGCTGTCAACACGCGCATTGCAGGTCGCCATCGATCCGGAACGGAAGCCGAGTTTTGCCGAGCAACTCTCCGACCTGAATGGCTATCTCGCTGCCGATCCCCATTCTGATGGCGCTTTGGCGACACCGTTTCCGCCGCGCTCGCCGGAACGCTTCCTGCTCGGCGCCAGCATCGAGAGCGCCGAGCTTGCGGCGGAGAAGGGCTGGAAGCTGGTTTTCGCCGGCCATCTGAACGGCGACCCCGAGAATCTGAATAAGACCTTCGAGGCATATGGGCGTGCGACAGGTGGCAAGGTTCCGATCCTGGCGCTCGCAGCCTTTGCCGCTGAAAGCGAGGCCCATGCTCGCGAGCGCGTCGGCCAGCTTCGCATCGTCAAGCTTTTCCTGCCCAACGGCCAAAGCGTCAATGTCGGCAGCCTGGAGCAGGCGGCGGAATTCGCACGTCAAGCCGGTGTCACGGACTATCGCACGGAAGAAAAGGTCCCGAGCGTGCTGCATGGCACGGCCGCGCAGATCCGTGACGAACTCGATGCGCTGCACCGCCGTTACGGCGTCGAGGAGTTCGTGCTCGATACGCCGGCGTTGACGGCGGCGGAACGGCTCACCTCAATTGAACTGCTCGCCAAAGAGCGGCTTTCCCTCGTTGCCTGAACAGCTTGTCCCAGGAGGATCAATCATGGCTCAAAAACACGTCACCTTCGGTATCATGCTGCAAGGCCCAGGCGGCCACATGAATGCCTGGAAGCATCCGAGCGTCCCGGCTGATGCCAGCACTAATCTCAACTTTTTCGTCAAGACGGCCCGTAAGGCGGAAGAGGCCGGCATCGCCTTCGCCTTCGTCGCGGACGGGCTTTACATCAACGAGCAGTCGATCCCGCATTTCCTCAATCGGTTCGAGCCACTGACCATCCTGTCGGCGCTTGCCGCCTTTACGACGAAGCTCGGCCTGGTCGGCACGGTTTCGACGTCCTACAGCGATCCCTTCACCATTGCCCGTCAGTTCGCCTCGCTCGACCTCATCAGCGGCGGCCGCGCCGGCTGGAATGCCGTGACCTCGCCGCTCGAAGGCTCCGGCCGCAACTACAGCCGAGAGCACCCCGAACACGAGCTGCGCTATGAGATCGCAGACGAATATCTCGATGCCACCAAAGGCCTGTGGGACTCCTGGGATGACGATGCCTTCCCGCGCAACCGCGAAACGGGCGTTTACGCCGACAAGGCCAAGCTGCATCGCCTGAATCACAAGGGGCGCTTCTTCCGCATCGAAGGACCGCTGAATATCGGCCGATCCAGGCAAGGACAGCCCGTGGTCTTCCAGGCCGGTGCGTCCGATTCCGGCATCAGGCTTGCCGGCAAGCACGCCGATGCCGTCTTTACCAATGGCGGCCCGCTTGAGGATGCCAAGGTCTTCTACAAGCAAGTCAAGCAGAGCGCGATCGCCCATGGTCGCAGCGCGGCCGAGGTCGGCATTTTTCCCGGCATCGGCCCGATCGTCGGTGCGACGCAGGAGGAGGCGGAGGCCAAGTATCAGGAAATCCGCAATCTCGTTACAGTCGAAGAGGCGCTGGCCTATCTCGGTCGCTTCTTCGACCACCATGATTTCAGCGCCTATCCGCTGGACGAGCCATTTCCGGATCTCGGCGACATCGGTCGCAACAACTTCCGCGCCACGACCGATCGCATCAAGAAAACGGCGCGGGAGAAAGGGCTCACGCTTCGCGAAGTGGCGCTCGACGCCGCAACGCCGCGCACCGCCTTCATCGGGACTGCCGAACATATTGCCGATGAGATCATCCGCTGGGTGGATCAGGAAGGTGCCGACGGTTTCATCCTCGGCTTCCCGGTCATCGGGGAAGGCTTCGACGACTTCGCCAAGCATGTCCTGCCGATCCTGACGAAGCGCGGCTATTTCGATCCTGAGCTGAAGGGCGAGACGCTGCGCGACCATCTCGGCCTGCCGTTCCGCGAGAGCCGTCATGTGGCGCAATCCGATCATATCGAACCTGCAAAGGCCGTTGGCGCCTGAGCCCGGACCGATCCCCATGAACGTCATCGTCAATGCCGCTTCGCTCAATGATCCCGTCGAGAAGGGGATTGCCGCTTATCTCGACGAGATCATCGCGCTGCGGCACGATCTGCATCAATACCCCGAACTGGCCTTTCAGGAGCACCGCACCTCCAAGCGGGTGGCGTCGCTGCTGACCGACTGGGGCTATGAGGTCGCCACCGGCATAGCCGGAACCGGTGTCGTCGCTACCCTGAAGCGCGGCAATGGGCAGCGCAGTCTCGGCATCCGCGCCGACATGGATGCCCTGCCGATCGATGAGGCGACCGGGCTTGACTATGCGAGCAGCAATCCCGGTGTCATGCATGCCTGCGGCCATGACGGACACACGTCCATCCTGCTCGCTGCCGCGCGCTATCTCGCCGAAAGTAGCCAGTTCAACGGCACGCTTCGGCTGATCTTCCAGCCGGCTGAAGAGATCGGCGCGGGCGCCCGCAAGATGCTGTCGGAAGGGCTTTTCGATCGCTTTCCGGTCGAGGCCGTCTTTGGCCTGCACAATTGGCCCGGTGTTCCCGAGGGGCAATTCGGCTTCGTTGCCGGTCCTGCCATGGCCTCCGTCGACCAGGCTGTGATCAAGATCGTCGGCAAGGGCGGTCATGGTGCCGAGCCGCATCGGGCCGTCGACCCCGTGCTGGCGTCGGCTTCCTTCATCACGGCTCTGCAGAGCGTGGTCTCGCGTAACATCGACCCGCAGGACATGGCTGTTGCGACTGTGGGCTCCATTCATGCCGGCTCCGCATCGAACGTCATTCCGGAAAGCGTCGAGTTGAAGCTCACCATGCGCGCCTTCAGCGAACAGGTGCGCGTGACGCTTCAGGAGCGTATCCCCGCGCTTGCCCGCGCGCAGGCGGAAAGTTTTGGCGCGGTGGCGGAGGTCAACTATCGCCTGGGCTTTCCGGCGCTGGTCAACCATGCCGACGAGACTGCTTTTGCCCGCGGCGTGGCAGTGCAGGCGCTTGGCCCGGCCGCCGTCGAAGCGGATTTCCGGCCGCGCACGGCAAGCGAAGATTTTGCGTTCCTGCTGGAGGCCAAACCCGGAAGCTACCTCTTCGTTGGCAATGGCGACAGCGCCCCGCTGCACAGCGCCCAATACAATTTCAATGACGCCATCATCGCGCCCGCCG
>Ga0209233_1000276_pt1 | contig 72708 bp, 68 predicted proteins | sample AraplaCL_Cvi_mCL_FD_184269 | JGI IMG/M metagenome (GOLD analysis project Ga0209233, IMG submission 184269) | Arabidopsis root microbial communities from the University of North Carolina, USA - plate scrape CL_Cvi_mCL (SPAdes) (version 2) | ecosystem: Host-associated > Plants > Roots > Endosphere...
GCCAGCCTATTTCAACGGCTTGATACCGAACGAGAAATAGGCCGACGACGACGGCGCGAGCGCGAAGCGTTGGATCGTCTTCAGCCGGGGCTCTTCGCATGAGCGAATTTCCCCGGACAGCAGTGGGCCTTCGCCGGAATGACGTAAGGCGGAAAATGTCTTGCGGCTAGCGTTAAGTTCGGAGCATTGGCCTTAAGCGCCCCTTACCCTGCTTGGGTGTTAGGGATCGCTACGAAAGCGGCGATTTCAAGCTTTTCCAGCGGCGTTTATCGGCGTCGTGAAAAAAAGGCCGCCACTCGGAGGCTTTTGCAGAGTCACTTGGTTTCCTTGGAGACCTTCAATTTCAATGAAAGAGATTGAACGAACATAAGGTCGGTAGCAACGTTTTCCATGTCTTCGCCTTCTTGTTCTAGGAGTGCCAGCTCGTATTTCTGCAGTGACAGCAGAAGATAGGCCAATTCCTTTGGGGAGAATTCGATATTAATCATGAGCTGTTCCTCAAGTGGCCGTACCAACAAAAGCGATCCCTCTTGGGGCCTGTTTACACTATTGTCGTGGCTCGCGCTGGGAGCTGTTTGCGCGCCAGACAAGGAAGAGCGAAGGAGTGTACGTCGGTACACGACTGAGCAATGATGCGGTATGGGGCAAACAGACCCAGTCCTTCGGTTTGCCGTTGCGTAGCCGCCATGCGGTAGCGCGCGGCTTGACTTGGCAACCAGCCAAGCCAGCGCCACGCACTACCGCATGGCGGCTACGCAACGGCAACGCGAGCTACGCCAATAGGGTAAACAGGCCCTAGGATAAGGGGCTGTAGTTAGTTACGGTATCGCATCGACCGGGGCGGCAATGATTCTGCACTGACCAATTCCACTTCCATCGTCCAGATGGATAAGGATGCCGGAGGTAGTTAAGGCGACGTTGACGAATCCCTTTGCCCTTGCCTCTGAACATCGAGCCATTTCTAATACCTCCCTCCGGCTGGTCCAGTCGCCGAGGCTTTCATCATGGTGCAGTGTCAACAAAGGCGCACCCGCTCTCAGGAGGAGCAGCATGTTCAAGTGGTTCGGTGCAGCCGCAATGGCCGCCCTGTTGGCATCGCCAGGCGCTTTTGCGCAATCGGCGCCGTCGTATTTCAAGTTGTCGAGCAACCCGGACTTTGCCAAGTACCGCCCAGCGCTGGTGGATTACCTGCATAGCCAGCATTACCACAAGGCGACTCGTTTCTGTGTGTTTGGCACCAAGGATGATGGCAATGTCACCGCCACGGTGATCTGGCCGGATGGTCAGCAGATCATCGACTGGGGTGGCAACGATTCGGCGTTGGCCGATTCTACCTCCATCGTGCATTTGAAGACCGACGTGGTGCCCACTGAGAACGACCTGCATGGCAGCACTTATCTGGTCACCCGCAAGTGGGTGAATGACCAGCAGGCCATTTGCAAGAAGAATGGCGAGACAGTGCAGATCAGCGCGGCAGATCTCAAGCAATAGACCAGTGATATTCTCGCTATCGCCAATGACCACGTGATCAGTGTTCGGCCGGCCATAAGGATTACGTCAACAAGGTGCTGACGGTGGCCAACGCCACTAGCAATACTGACCCGTCGCCTGGCAAGCTGGTTAGCGTGACGCACGCATAACCATTCGTCGCCCGGCATGGGTCTTGTGCTGTTCAAGACGGTATTGAAGAACGATTTTTACTACAAGGTCGGCTGATATGGACCTGCGAGACTTCAAGATCAACGTCCCCGACGCGCAGATCGGAGACCTCAAGCTTCGCCTGCGCAACACGCGTTTTCCGGCCTCCCTCAATGCAGAGGGGTGGGAAGACGGTGCGAGCCTCGCCTTCATTCGGCGATTGACCGACTATTGGTTGAATCATTTCGACTGGCGCGCGCAGGAGGCGCGGCTAAATCGTTTGCCTCAATTCCAGGCGACGATTGATGGGCTGGACATTCACTTTGTCTACCAGGCCGGCAACGGGCCGGCGCCGATGCCGCTGGCCCTGACGCATGGGTGGCCGGGTTCCTTCGTGGAGATGGAGCACGTTATCCCGCTGCTGACGGACCCCGCATCGCATGGTGGCGATGCGGCTGATGCGTTTCATGTGGTTGTGCCTTCGTTGCCTGGCTTCGGTTTTTCGGCTGCCCCTGCGGGCTCCAGCATGAGCGCGCACCGTGTTGCCGGGCTCTGGCTCAAGCTGATGAACGGTCTGGGCTTCGATCGCTTCGCTACGCAGGGCGGAGATATCGGGGCTGGGGTGTCGATGTGGTTGGCGCGCCGCTTTCCCGAGCAGATCATCGGTGCCCACCTCAACTACATTCCCGGCAGTTTCCGGCCATCGCTGGCCGGCAACCTCGCCCCGGTGACCGCAGACGAGCAGGCGTTTCTCGACACGGCCGCTGCCTGGGCTGCTGCCGAAGGCGCGTATGCGGCGGCGCAGGGCACCAAGCCGCAAACCTTGTCGTATGCGATGACAGATTCGCCTGTGGGCCTGGCCGCCTGGATCGTGGAGAAGTTTCGCAGTTGGAGCGATTGCGACGGCAACGTGGAACGCGTCTTCACGATGGACCAGTTGCTCACCGATATTTCCATCTACTGGTTCGGCCACACGCTTGACGCATCGTTCCGCATTTACAAGGAAAACCGGCTGCGTCCGCTTACCTTCGGCCCCGGCGAACGGGTAGCTACGCCGCTAGGCGTGGCATTATTCCCCAAGGAGTTGCCAACGCCACCGCGTTCCTGGGTCGAACGCGTCTTTGACGTGCAACGATGGACTCCGATGCCGCGCGGGGGGCACTTCGCGGCATGGGAGCAACCCGAGCTGCTGGTCGAGGATATCCGCGCGTTCTTCCGTCCGTTACGTAGGGCTCGTGTGCTGTCAACGGAGATGTGATGTCTTGTGGACAAGGGCGGCGGAGGCCACTTGCGCCACTCTCACGAAATTAGCTTCGCTTTCCATGACGATGACCGAGGAACGCCATGAAAGAAACCGGGGAGAGATTGATGCGTTTTCTCTTGTTTTTATTGATGCTGATTCCGTTCACGGCAAGTGCCGTTGTTATCCGTAGCGACGTCGACGACGCCAAGTATCGAGTTCCGCTTTCGGAGTTCCCTGCGTTGGTCGACATGCCTGGCGAAGCGCATGGCGTTCTGATTGCGCCGCAATGGGTGGTTACCGCGGCTCACGCAGCACCCATGCAGGGGATGGAGGGCGACGTATTCATTGGTGGTGTGGCGCGCAAGGTCAAACGCGTCATCACGTATCCCGGATACAAGAAATTGCCTGACCAGCTAGTCAAGGATTTCCTGGCATCCAAGGATCCATCCAAGGTGTATGCGTTTCTCGGCGCTTCTAATGACATTGCGCTGATCGAACTTGCGTCGCCAGTCACTGATGTGAGTCCTGTTCCTCTCTATCGCGGCAGCAAGGAAATGGGGCTGACCGTAGAGCTTGCTGGCAAGGGCGCCACGGGCAATGGCGCCGCAGGCCAGGAACCTCACAGCTCGCATCGCACTGTCTTGCGTCGCGCCTTCAACGTCATTGTCGGTGACGATGCGCGTTATGTTTGGTATCGATTTGATCCGCCACCCTCGGCGCTGCCACTTGAAGGCATCACGGGAAGTGGTGACAGTGGTGGCCCCCTGTTCATCCAGGATGGGGGTTCAAGACAACTTGTTGGTTTGGCCTCTTGGAGCAAATATCCGCCGGACCATCCGTTTTGGAGCAACTATGCACCGGGCCGTCCGCTTGTGGAGGGCCTCTACGGCGAAATCGTCTACGCTGTTCGCATCTCACGCTACATCCCGTGGATAGAAAGCGTTATATCCGCACCAAAGAGTAACCTTCCTTCAGCCAGCGGAGCCCACAACTCAGTCCAGCGGACGCGCTCCATGCGCCACTGATTTCAGGCGTCGGCGCACGGCCGTCGAGAAAGCTGACCACGGATGGTGCATTCGAGCACTCATGTGCCAACTCTGTGGTACCCACCGAAAAGGACCATGCAAATGGCAGTGAAATCGATCCTGATGTTGTGCCTGGTGTTTCTCTTGACGCCCCATCCAGTCGAAGCTGCGCCTCCCACGCCCGCCGGACACATCACCGGCGTAGGCGGCGTGTTTTTCAAGGCGAAAAATCCCAAGGCGTTGGCGGCGTGGTATCGCGACGTACTGGGCTTGCCGGTGGAAGCCTGGGGCGGGGCGGCGCTGCATGACGATGCGCCCAAGCATCCGCCGGTGGTGGCCTGGAATGCATTTCCCGCCTCGACGGATTACTTCGCGCCATCGACCAGTTCGTTCATGATCAACTATGCAGTGGACGACATGGACGCCATGCTCGCGCGCTTGCACGCAAAGGGCGTCAACGTTCTTAAGCGCGACGACAGCGATCCGAACGGACGCTTTGCGTGGATACTTGATCCCGAGGGCAACAAGATCGAGTTGTGGGAGCCAAAGCGTTAGGCGGCTACTCGTCGCTATGTCGTCGCCACCAGAAGCTCCTGCGCATTGTTCGGCGGGCGAAGGCCAGCTGTTCTGTGCGCAAAGTAGCGCTGGGTTAGATCGGCGGCCGAGACGTGCCGTGCTGCTCCAAAACCGGCTTCGCGGGCCAGCGCCACGATATCCGATGGCGTATCCGGCCGCCGTTGCGCGAAGCTGTCGAGGCCGGCGCCAAGGATGACGTACTGATCTATGAGGCCGCGGTTGGCCTGCTCCACGAGCAGGTCTTCGATAAAGCGAGCACGGGCCACGATGGGGCGCGGAAGGGGCGCGTGAATTGTGGATCCATATCTCCGCGTTGGCGCCAATCCTCGTCCGGGGCGCATTAAAGTCCGCGTTTTAAGCCATTCCAAAGCGAGTCGTCATTCCGGCCTTTCGTCGGAATGACGACTCGCTCTGAAATAACACTGGCGAGAACTTCGGCTTTTTGGCCGGAATGGCGGGCACTCACCGCCAACCTGCGCTTCGGTTCCAGCTTGAGGTCCGGTGTTGCATTGACAAATCCTTCACGCCTCGTCTTTGCACGCCAGGCGCTTTCATTTCTGGATAAACATCAAGCTGTTAGATTCGGGCCGTCCGGTAGAAGGGCTACCGGCTTTTCGCAGAAGGGGATATACGATGAATCGCTTCTCAATAGTTCGCAGAGTTTTACTCGCCGGTCTTGTGGCAGCCGGTTTGATGTCTACCGCCTTTGCACAGAACGCAACACCTAGTTCGGGTCTCGCTTGGCCAAACGTGGCCGATTTCAGCGCAAGCCCGAACTGGCACGTCGGCGTGTTTGTGCTCAACGGGACCAAAACGGCGGTAGCAGTGCCGTCGGCAGCGACGACATTCAATTGCCAAGGCGGGTACAACTGTGGCGGCGGCAGGGTTACTTATTGAGCCGAACGTCCGGGTGCGGCGATAACCTCAATGCACCCACAGCCGCGCGGCACCCAATGGGTGCGTATGCTCGATCGACGATAGGTGCGAAAGGTCGTGCACCAGGATCGTCAACGTAAAAGTGCCATCCGCCTGTTTGACATGCAGCGTGCCGCCATAAAGGGCTACCTGGTCTTTTATGGCTTCGACATTCATGCCCTGCGCCCCCAACAGCGCAGCGATGCTCTGGTGACCATTCACGGCCACCGGCGTATCGAAAGTCAGCGGATCGCCGCTCGCCGCAATCCGTAACACCGCCCAGCGATGCCCATTTGCACGTCGGCCACCGCGGAGTGTCAGCCCGATATGTTGGCAACGGCGCTTGGCGCTGACGAAGGAGACGCCTTCGACCGCAAACCGGTAGATGGCCTGATGAATGGGCATGGGCAGTTGAGAGAGGCCGCGTCCGTGTATCTGGCAAGCGTAGGTAACGCCGATTTCGTCGACGGCGCGGCCGATGGTCTCTCTCAATGCCGCAGGCAGGCCGCGTTCCCGCCATGCGCTCGGGTGCAGGCTTTCTGCGATCCGATACAGGCTGTTTTGGGTAATCGACGCCTGGCGTAAAAGGATCTGCCTATCGGAATCGGGCAGGAACATTTTGACGCGCTCGACCACGCGCCCCTGGATAATGGACATCGAGCCGCTGACCAGTTCAAGGGATTGCGACGTGCTGCGCAAGCGCATGTCCGCCTGGTGCACGCACTGCTGCGCAACGCGCATGGCGGCTTTTACCGCTTCGCGCTCGCGCTCCGCCACATGCAGTTGCGAGGCGATGCGCGCGCCCATGATGAAAAGGCAGGTTACGGCGAAGGCGAGAAACCCTTGCGCCTGGATGACAGCGAAATCCGGAACGGATCGAGTCAGCAAACACACGCATGCCACGGCAACCGGTGCGCACGCGGCCACGCCGCGCCATCCATATTTCACGGCCAACCACGCCACAGGCAGGAACAGCGACATTTGCAACATCGCATTGATGGGCGCCATCGCAAAGGTACTGATGATGGAAATTGCCGCCAGCGACGGCAGTGCGACAACGATCGTATCCTTGCTGAGTGGGGAGGCCGCCGCCGCGATGAGCTGACGCTTCCAGTGCCCGTCCTTAAAGCCGAGCTTTAACAGCAGCGGCCACGTAACCATGGTGAGAATGGCCACATAGTTGCCGGCCAGCAATCCGGCGACCATGACAGGGCTGATGTGATCCAGTGCCCGCTGCGGTTCGATCTCGACATACAGGCCGGCGTATGTCACGCCGGTCCAGAGCAGCGACACGGCAAGCGCGCAGGTGAGCAGCACCTTGACGTCCACGATGCGTTTGGCCGGAAATAATCCGAGCTTGCTGCGGCAGAACCATGCCACAGGCATCGCTGTCATGATCGGCGGCAACGACCAGATCGCCACGGTCGCGGTACCGAATATCCCGGCGTACTGGATGATCGAATAGAGCAGGGGAACGGCCTCGCCAATCGCCAGGGCCGCCCAATAGCGATACGGGATGAGTAGCAGACAGGCGAAACGCAGGCCGGATGTCAGCGACCAGTGAGCATCGGAGAACGGACGAATGGCGCAGTAAGCCAGTGCATAGCCGAGAGCGATGGCGAGCTGAACGCTCCAGTCACGTCCCCGGAACCGTATTCCCTTCCCCATGCTCCCTCTCCCCAAAGATCGAGATGTGGTATCGCGTTATCGTCCCCGGCTGGCCAGTCGAATAGCGGCCAATGCCCATCATGATTGAATGGGCGGCGTGAAAGGATTGTATAACCCGCCGGCAAACGCACCATGGCCAGTATAAAGGCACAAGCCGAAGGTGGTAGGAGGGCGGGGCCCACCCGTACCATGCGCCTTATCCGGCACGCCTTTTGCCGTGCCGGCGATCTCCCCCTACGGGCAGACCAAATTTGATATTGACGGCCGACACCCGGAAGTCGTCACTGGTCATGGTATTCAACCAGGCAAGTGCCGCCATAAACGTGCATATGCTTGTTGGTCTTTGCCTCGTAGAAATCTACTCCGCTACTGTCGATCGACAGGGGCTGTCCGGCTGCGGTGTCGCCGTCATAGATGCGTGTCGAGAAATACTGCATGACCCCATTCCAACAGATAACGTGAGCGTACTGGGTCGAAGCAGGCGGCTGGTCCGCATCGTCGTGATGGCAAGCGGCAAGAACAAGGGTGGAAAGCGCGGCGATAGCAATCGAATGACTTTTCATGCTCATCTCCTTCAGATGGCCTGTTGAGTATTCTTTCGTGTGTTCGCTTGGTTAACTTCAGTATGAGTAATCGGATATTACGAAATGCGTCATTCCGGCGTTCGTCGGATTGACGAATAGCTGCCGAAGCAGACCTCAACTTTGGTCCCGCCCTTGCATCCCCGTCTTTACCTTCACCACGTAGGCATTCACCAACGCATCAAAACACCCGCCACCGACAGATGGCGAGACATGTTTTATGCGATGGTGCGGCTGTCGGGCGTGCCCATCCAGTGAGATGACGGCGACACGCCCGACATGAGTGAAGTAAGCGCGGATCGCCCGAGTAGGCGCTCAGACGATCCGCTGGCCACAAACAACTAAGAGAGAGTTGATCATGGTTGTCCTCGATCATACGGCACCCGCACGCCTTCGTGCTCCCGCCCTGGTGCATTTTCCCTACTTCACCGCCGCGCAGGCTGCGCCGCGTCGAGCCAAAGTGGGCATTCGTCGAAACGGAAGCAGCTGATTCCGACACAGCGAGCAGGATTTTTCCTGAAAGCCCTTCACGCCGCGCGCAACACGCGGCGTGACCTAAGCGTGTGGAGAACCCCTATGAAAGACATGCAAGGCGGCCGCTGCGGTCCGCAGCTGTATCTATTGTCCAGCGATGGCTACGAAGACCTGCGGCAGCTGCAGGACATGCTGAGCCTGATGGCGCACATCACCTACAACGAAGACAACGCGGAGGACGGCCACGCCACCATGACCATCGGCCGCGCCGAGCTGTATTTCATCTTTGAAGCGATCAACGCAAAGATCGACGAGGTGCTGGAGCGCCTGGGCGATGAGAATTGGCTGGGCGCAGGAAGCCATACGTGGCAATAGAAGGCGTCCTGCGGTGCGGCGTGCGGTGCTTGTTTACCCGCTATCCCGCTCAAGCTTCCGCCGCTTCACGCCCCTGCTGGCGAATGATCGCTTCTTCGCGCGCATCGATGATGGACTGCATCACGCTGTCCACATCAACCGTCGACTCGTCGAATTCGAAATGCCCGGTCAGCAGGCTGTCCGGCCGCAGCTCGCCCTGCTCGAACAGAGCCCACATTTCTTCGGCGTAATACGTATCGAGCAATTCGGGTGCGAAGCGCGACAGGCTGATGGTGATGTTGCCCACGTCCCGGCGCAGCATGGTGCGTGCATTGTTGTTGCCGGCCGCGCTCACCACCTGCGGCAGGTCGATGATCACGGGGCCGTCGGGCGCTACCAGCACGTTGTATTCGGACAGGTCCCCGTGGATCAGCCCCTGGCACAGCATCAATGCGATCTGGCGGATCAGCACGGCGTGGTATTCGCGCGCGGTCTCGGCGGACAGTTCCACTTCGCCCAGACGCGGTGCGGAAAAGCCGTCTTCGTCGGTGACCAGCTCCATCACCAGCACGCCGTTGAAATAGCCGTGCGGCTGCGGCACGCGTACGCCTGCAGCCACCAGTTGATAGAGCGCGTCCACCTCGGCATTTTTCCAGGCTTCTTCGGCTTCCTTGCGGCCGAACTTGGTGGCCTTGCCCATCGCACGCGCCTGCCGGCTGCCGCGCACCTTGCGCCCTTCCTGGTACTGCACGCGCTGCTGGAAACTGCGCTGCCCCATGTCTTTGTAGACCTTCGCGCAGCGCACGTCGTCGCCGGAGCGCACGATGTAGACGGAAGCTTCTTTGCCGCTCTTGAGGGGGCGCAGCACTTCATCGATGACGCCGTCGTCGATCAGGGCTTGAAGGCCAGCAGGGGTTTTCATGCAGGGGAGGGTAACGATGGGCAAATAAGCGCCCATTATGGCTGATGGGCTGGCGCGGGGCGTTAAGGATGCGCTCAACGCCAACCTACAGGGCTGCGACGGTGTCGATTCGCCGCGCACTCGCTCGTCGTGAGGAATAAGGTGGCCATACCGGTCACCCCTTCCCCCCAAGGAGACAGCCATGTCCTATATCGATGGTTTCGTGATTGCCGTACCCAGCGCCAACCGCGAGCAGTTCATTGCGCACGCCAGGACGTTCGACTCCCTTTTCGTGGAGTTCGGCGCCACGCGCGTAACCGAATGCTGGGGCGATGACGTGCCCAACGGCAAGCTCACCGATTTTCGCCGCGCCGTGCAGGCCAAGGACGAGGAGTCCGTGGTGTTCTCGTGGATCGAATGGCCGGACAAGGCCACCCGCGATGCCGGCATGGCGAAGGTCATGAAAGACCCCCGCATGCAGGCCGCGGGCGACATGCCCTTCGACGGCAAGCGCATGATCTTCGGCGGCTTTGCGCCGGTGCTCAGCTTGCCGGCTTAGCCGGCGCGGTTCGCTCAGGCTATTTGCGGCAGATAGCTGGGCCTGGCGGCTGTCAGGCCCAGCTTCACCTGCAGGGTGGTTTCATCGGCCAGCACCTCGTCCAGGCCCGATTCGAGCCCGTCGAGCGCGCGCTTGACGATCTGCTCCGGCGTGGACTTGGGGGCATCGAAGCCGCGCGTGAGGTCGGTATCGACAAAGCCCATGTGCAGCGCCAGCACCTGCGTCTGCTGCGCCGCCAATTCATGGCGCAGGGCGTTGGTGAGCGACCATGCGGCGGACTTGCTCGCCGAATAGGCGGCCAACGCGCCGCTGTTCACCCACGAGACCACCGACAGCACATTGAGCAACCCACCGCCGCCGTTCGCGCCAAGGACCGGCGCAAAGGCCTTGCTCATGCGCAGCATGGCGAAAAAATTGGTTTCGAAGATGCGTCGTGCGGCGTCTTCGCTGTCCTCGGCAAGAAAACCTCCCACTTGTGCGATGCCGGCGTTGTTGATCACCAGTGTCACGTCGGACGCCTGTTTTGCGGCGGCCGCCACGTCGCCTGCCTGGGTAACGTCCAGACGCAACGGCTGGACACCGGGTTGGGTGATGACGGTAGCGGGATCGCGCGCGCCGGCGTAGACCTTGCGCGCACCGCGGGCGAGCAATTCGCGCGTGAAGGCCAGGCCGATACCGCGATTGGCGCCCGTGACTAGGGCAACAGCATTTTCAATCTTCATGGGACACTCCAGGGTTGAAAAACAGGCTCACTTGATTTTGATGACGACTTTGCCCTTCGCACGGCCCGTTTCGACATAGGCCAGGGCGTCGTTGGTGGCTTCGAAGGGAAAGATGCGATCCACCACCGGGCGGATCACGCCAAGCTCGACCAGCGCGGCGATCTCGCGCAATTGCGGCCCGTTGGCGCGCATGAAAAGAAAGGTATATTTCAGATTACGGCGGCTGGCTTTTTTTCTGGCGCCGGCGCTCAACAGGCGAAAGATCAGGTGCACGAACCACGGCGCCTTGATGTCGTTTGCAAACGCGGGATCGGGCGGCCCGGAGATGGAGACGAGTGTTCCGCCGGGTTTGATTACTTGCAGGGATTTCTCCAGCGCCGCCGCATCCTGGCTGTGCAGGACTACGTCGTAGTTCTGCAGCGTTTTCTCCACGTGTTCTTTCTTGTAGTCGATGGCGATGTCGGCGCCGAGGCTTTTCACCAGCTCGATATTGGCGCTGCTGGCGGTGGTGGCAACGGTGGCCCCCATATGCTTCGCCAATTGGATGGCAAAGCTGCCAACGCCGCCTGAGCCGGCCTGGATGAAGATTTTCTGTCCTTTCTTCAGCTTGGCCTTTTCGACCAAGGCTTGCCAGGCCGTCAGGCCGACCAGCGGAAGCGATGCGGCTTCTTCCATGCTGATGTTCCTGGGCTTGGGTGCGACATCGTTTTCATTCACCGCAATGAACTGCGCAAAGGCGCCGATGCGGTGGTCGGGCGGCCGCGCATACACTTCGTCGCCCACTTTGAATTGCCGCACCTGCGCGCCAACCTTCGTCACCACGCCAGCCACGTCATGGCCCAGCACCAGCGGCGTGCGGTAAGGCAGGATCAGTTTGAACTCGCCGCTTTTGATCTTGGAATCCAGCAGGTTCACCGCGGCGGCATGTATCTCGATCAGCACATCGTTGTCGCGAAGCTCGGGCATGGGCACGTCGCCCAGCCGCATCGGGTCTTTCTTGCTGTATCGATCAATGACGAATGCTTTCATGGTGTGTTCTCTGATGGATGTGCCGAGTTGCGGCGACGCCGGCTGGGGTTCGCCGGGATCGCTCCCTCCCCTGCGGCAGTAGGGGAGGGCTGGGGTGGGGTTGCTGGTGCTTTAGCGTGCATTCGACGGTCGCCGTGTCTTTTATATGATGATCGTCATATTGCTGGGCAAACAAAAAACCGAGGCAGGCGCGCCCTGGTTCAAGCAGGAACAAGGTGCTTCAACGTCGCCTTCAGCAACGCGTCGGAAAGCTTGGGATCGTCGACCGCGCGCGCCATGATCAGTGCGCCCACCATCGTGGCGGACGTGACCAGCGCGCGATCGTGCGCACCGGGCTGGCCCCAGTCGGGCGATTGACGCGCCACCAGGTCGATCATTTCCTTGATGCGGCGGGTAGCGGCACGGCGTACTTCGGGCACCTGGCGGGGCATTTCCGAACCGAGGGCCGCCACGGGGCAGCCCAATTCCGGGTGTTCGCAATGCTCTTTCGACAGATAGGCGCGCAACAGCCATTGCAAGCCTTGCTCGGGCGGAGCATTGGCGGCGATGCGCGCGGAGCTGGCGACCGCCTCGGCGCCGGCCCGATCCGCCGCCTCGGCAAGCATCGCCTCACGCGAGGAGAAGTGCGCATAGAAGCCGCCATGCGTGAGCCCGGCCTCCTTCATGATCTCGGCGACGCTGGCGCCGTCATAGCCGCTGCGGCGGATGGCACGCGCGGCGGTTTCGACGATGCGGTCGTGGGTGGCTTCCTTGGAGCGGGCGGGGTGGCGTTTCATATGATGATCATCATATGGATTCTGGCGCCAAATGCAAGTCGGGGCTGCCAATGCCCGGAACTTAAACCGCAATCGATATGGGTAGGTTGGCGGTGAGGCAACGCCGAACCCCAACATCGCCATCTGCATGACAAGGTTGGGGTTCGCATACGCTCACCACCAACCTACAAAGCCGCGATGGCTTGGCCCATCACGCAACGATGACTTCGGCAGCATCCATTGCGACGTCGTCGCCGCAGATATCGCGCCATATGTGGTAAATCACCCCGAACATCGCCGCGAACACGACGAGAAAGAGTGCGACATAAAGCGGAACGAGCAGCACAAGCGCCAGCCATTGGCTGATCAGTTTTCCCAGCAGGATGATCACCATGGCCGCGATCCCGATGCAGATGGACATGGCGATCCAGGCAAGCAAGCCGCACACGGCAAGCATCAGCAGCGGCAGCAGGTTCTTCATTGCGCCGACCACGCCATCGCCGATGGCGCCGACCACGCCGCGGTCGTGAAGGGCTACCTGGCCAAGGCCGATCGAGTAGAAACCGATCATGAAAATGCCGAGCAGGAAGGTCAGTAACATCGTCATGCCGAAGCCGTCGGGCAATGTCGTCGGCGGCGGCAGGTGATTGGCTTGCGCGGTCAGTGCCTGCATGTACCAATCGGTGATGCCGTTCCCGCGCAATGCGATGATCAAGCCAAACAGCGCGATGTAGACCAGCGTCATGGCAATGCCGTAGCCGATCAGGCGCAGTACTTTTCCTTCTCGATAGGGCTTGATGATGTCGCCGGCGCGCGCGGACAGCCCGGCTTCTGCGGCAGCGATCACTTGCAGGTAACCCGCGTAGAGCGGCAACACAAGCAGCCCGAGCAGCATGGATACCACCATGATCAAGCCGAACGAGGCCGCCGAAGGCGGCGTGCTCGAACGCAATAAATAAAATTCCATGGGCAGCATAATGAGCGTTACGCCAAGCACTGCCAGCATCAAGAATGCCGCGCCGCCCAAGGCAGGCTTCGGGTGGCGAATGCTCACGCCGATGCCACGCTTCAGCCAGCCAAAACCCGCCAAGAATCCCCTGGACCGTGTAGCCATGATGTCACTTCCCTGATTGAGCGGCGCCCCCGCGCCGTGCGGGCCAAGCATAGCAAGCCTGGATGGCAGGCTTCATAATTCTTTACAGGCGATACATACCTCAGCCAAACAGGTGGCCTAGCTTGGCGTCCTGCACATCCCGTGCGCTTGGACAACGCGAAAGGGCCACCATGAACACCTGTACCGAATCGTTGCAACATCCTTCCCATCAACCTGCCACGGTCATGCCGTCCGGTAATGATGCGCGCCTTGCCGGACTTGCCATCCTGGCCAGTGCCATTGTATCCACCGCCACGGTTGCGCTGGATCGGGGCGCCAGCGGCAAGACCACGCTGGAAATCCTGCAAAGCATGGTGCAGATCCAATCCTGGCACCAGAACGTGCACGTGGTGGCGATGGCCTGCGTATGCGGTTTGATGTACGGCTACACCGTGCTGTCCCAAAGGCTGGATCTGCGGCGGCCGCCGGTGCTGCTCGGGCTGGTGACCTACGGCCTGGGCAGCGTACTGATGCTGTTGGCCACCCTTCTCGACGGTTTCGTCAGCACCGGCATTGCGGCGGATTTCGTCAACGGCACGCCTGAAGCGGCGCAGGCCGCGCGCTGGATGATCCACGTGGTCGAATCCATCGTATTGACCGACACCGCACGCGTGGCATGGGTGCTGCAATCGGTGGCGGCCATTGCCTGGTCGATGGCCTTGTTGCGCGATGCGGGCACGCGGCGCGTGGTGGGCTGGATCGGCTTGGTCGCGGGCGGCTTGCCCGCGGCGATGGTGATTATGGCGGGTGCCAAGATGAACCTGGGCGTCGTCATCGGCACCCTGTTGCTGCAAGCCGTATGGAACCTGGCCGCCGGCGTGCTGATGCTGCGCGAGCGGTCTTCGGTCTGACGAGCTTGTCGCCGCGCCGCGCACTCATGTGCGCGGCGCAGGCGATGTCCGACGGCTATGATGCGGCTGGGGCACAAGAGCGGGGCATGATGAGCGAACGCATTCTGGTCGTGGAAGATGATCCGCGTCTGGCCGGCATGCTGGACGAATACTTGCGTAACCATGGCTATGCGGTATCGCAGGCGGCTACGGGAGCACAAGCGCTGGAGCAGTTGGGCGCGGATGCCCTGGGTGCCGTCATTCTCGACCTGATGTTGCCGGACATGGACGGCCTGGATGTCTGCCGCAAGCTGCGTGAGCAATCCGACCTGCCGGTGCTGATGCTCACGGCGCGAGGCGATGCGATTGACCGCATCGTTGGCCTGGAGCTGGGCGCCGACGACTATCTGCCCAAGCCGTTCGAGCCGCGCGAATTGCTGGCGCGCCTGCGCGCCATCCTGCGCCGGCGCGCGACGCCCGCCAGCGGTGCGACCAAAACGCTGCTGTTCGGCCAGTTGGAGATCGACCCCGATGCGCACACGGTAAAGGTCGCGGGCAGGGCGGCGGAACTGACTGCCTACCAGTTCGAACTGCTGCTTGCGCTGGCGCAGCGTGCCGGACGCGTGTTGTCGCGCGACATGCTGATGGACCTTGTGCGCGGCGCGCCGCTGGATGCGTTCGATCGCTCCATCGACGTGCATATCTCACGCATCCGCGCGGCCATCGAGGATGATCCCAAGTCGCCTCGGCGCATCATCACGGTGCGCGGGGCCGGTTATCTGTTTGCGCGCAAGCAGGATTGAGCCGCATGCGACGTCTTTATTTGCGTATCTACGTGACCGTCGTCGCCAGCCTGATGGCTTTTGCGGTGGCGCTTGCCTGGGTCTGGCACAGCAGTGGCGGCCCGTACGAGACGACGATGCATTCGCTCGCGCCGGTCCTCATGCATGCGCTGCCACCTGCGCAGGCGCCCATGGCGGAGCAGCAGCGGGCGCTCGATACATTGGCCCAGGGGCAGCCGCTGCGCCTGGCATTGCTGGACGATACCGGGCGGCTGATGGCGGAGTCGGGCGCGCAACCGGCGCACGCTTTGACGAACCAGGGCGATGCACTCTGGACGCTGCACCTGCCCGATGGCCGCTGGCTGCGGGCCAGCCTGCCGCGTGGCGGGCATCATCCGCTGCATGTCCTGTTGCTGAGTCTTTTTGGCTTGGGCGCCATTATCGGCCTGCTGGTGTTGCCGGTCGTGCGGCGCATTACCCGTCGTCTGGAGCGGCTGCAGCAGGCGGTGGAATCGCTGGGCGCAGGCGATCTGCATGCCAGGGTCGCAGTGGAAGGTCGCGACGAGGTGGCGCGCCTGGCGGTCAGCTTCAACCAGGCGGCCGATCGGATCGAGGCGCTGGTCGATCATCACAAGACCCTGCTGGCCCATGCCTCGCATGAATTGCGCACGCCGCTCACGCGCATCCGCCTGGCGCTGGAACTGCTCGGGCCTGGCGTTGACCCGCGGCATCGCGACGGCCTGCAGCAGGATGTTGGCGAATTGGATGCCTTGATTGACGAGATCCTGCTTGCCGGCCGCCTGGAAGCCCTGCCGCACTTGGAGGTGGCCGAGCCGGTCGACCTGCTTCCGTTGGTTGCCGAAGAGTGCGCGCGCCACGCTGGCGTCGACCTGGAAGGGGATTGCGCGACCGTGAAGGGCGACCCGCGCTTGTTGCTAAGGCTGATCCGCAACGTGCTGGATAACGCCAGCCGCCATGGCTTGCCGCCGATACGGGTACGGCTGCGGGCGGCAGCAGGGCATGCCGAACTCGTGGTGAGCGATCACGGTGCGGGGTTGCCGGAACACGAATGTGCGCGGGTGTTCGAGCCGTTCTATCGAGGGAGCGCCGCACGCGAGCGTTCCGGCACCGGCTTGGGGCTTGCATTGGCGCGACAGATCGCGCACCACCACGACGGCGAGCTTGGCTGCCGCTACGAACCGGATGGAACGTTTGCGTTCGTGCTGTCGATACCGGCGGTGAGGTGACGCGGCACATGTGCGCAAGCCTCGCCATTACGTAGGTTGGGATGAAATCCCAGCTTTCGTCGGCATGATGAAGCTGGGATTTCATCTCCGCCTACCATTTCATCCCAGCAACTTGTCGAGCAGGTACCGAAAAGCCATGCCGCGTTGGATTCTTGTCGTGCTGTTGTTGCTGGTCGGCTGGGGCGCGCTGCACTGGTGGCAGCGGCGGCCCGTGACGCAGTCGCCGGGCATGCTTGCGCCGGATGCGCCACTGCAGGTCGATATCGACCATGGCGCGCAGCTGCAGCGGGGCGATACCACACTTACGACGCGCGCCCGCTTCACCTTGACGGCGCGGGTGCTGTCGCGGGAAGACTATCGTTTCGACGCTGGCGCGTTCCTTGCCCCGGAGGATCTCGCGCTAGGCTGGGGCCGCATGTCCGACAGCGCCGTGCTGGCAAAGATCACCATCACCCAGTCCAACCGTTTTTACTATTGGCATGTCGACCAGTTTCCGATTCCGCGTCGGGAAATCGAAACCTCCAGCGCCAACATGCACATGATTCCCGCCGACACCGCGGTCCGCCATGTGCTGGAGCGGGTGCGCCCCGGACAGCTCGTGCACCTGGAGGGTTTTCTCGTCGACGCCCAGCGGCCGAGCGGTTGGCATTGGCATACCTCGATGACGCGCGAGGATACCGGCGATGGCGCGTGCGAGCTGGTGTATGTCGAAAATGCCGACATCGTGGCGCCGTGAGGGGTAGGGCACACCGAAGCGGGCGGCAACCGCCCCCTTCCACTTACGACGCCACGGCATAAGCGGCCAGCGGCTTTAATCTCGCACCGAAGCATGCCTAGAATCGGGGCTCCCGCGCGGCGCTGCCGGCTCGCGCGTTCATTGTCCGATCCCTGGAACCACCATGCCCGACTATCGCTCCAAAACCTCCACCTTCGGCCGCAACATGGCCGGCGCCCGCGCGCTGTGGCGCGCCACCGGCATGAAGAACGAGGATTTCAAGAAACCCATCATCGCGGTAGCCAACTCCTTTACCCAGTTCGTGCCGGGCCACGTGCACCTGAAGGACCTCGGCCAGTTGGTGGCGCGCGAGATCGAAAAAGCCGGCGGTGTGGCCAAGGAGTTCGACACCATCGCGGTGGACGATGGCATCGCGATGGGGCACGACGGCATGCTCTATTCCTTGCCCAGCCGCGAAATCATCGCCGATTCGGTGGAGTACATGGTCAACGCGCACTGCGCCGACGCGCTGGTGTGCATCTCCAACTGCGACAAGATCACGCCTGGCATGCTGATGGCTGCGTTGCGCCTGAACATTCCGGTGGTGTTCGTGTCGGGCGGCCCGATGGAGGCCGGCAAAACCCGGCTGGCCGAACACAAGCTCGATTTGATCGACGCCATGGTGATTGCCGCCGACGACAAGGCCACCGACGAGCAGGTGCTGGAAATCGAACGCAGCGCGTGCCCCACCTGCGGTTCCTGCTCGGGCATGTTCACCGCCAACTCGATGAACTGCCTGACCGAGGCGCTGGGCCTGTCGCTGCCGGGCAATGGCACGGTGGTGGCCACCCACGCCGATCGCGAAGGGCTGTTTAAGGAAGCCGGCCGACTGATCGTGGAACTGTGTCGCCGCTACTACCAGGACAACGACGAGCGCGTGCTCCCGCGCAGCATTGCGAACTTCAAGGCGTTCCAGAATGCGATGACGCTGGACATCGCCATGGGCGGCTCCACCAACACCATCCTGCACCTGCTGGCGGCGGCCCAGGAAGCCGAGCTGGATTTCGACATGCACGAGATCGACGCGCTGTCGCGCAAGGTGCCGCAGCTGTGCAAAGTCGCGCCGAATACGCCGAAGTACCACATCGAAGACGTGCACCGTGCCGGCGGCATCGTCGCCATCCTGGGCGAACTGGCTCGCGCCGGCCTGCTGCACACCGACGTGGCCACCGTGCACAGCCCGACGATGGGTGAGGCATTGGCCAAGTACGACGTCACGCAAACGCAGGACGAGGCCATTCACACCTTCTATAAAGCCGGTCCTGCCGGCATTCCCACCCAGGTCGCCTTCAGCCAGGCCACGCGCTGGGACAGCCTGGATCTTGATCGCGCCGAAGGTTGCATCCGCAACTACACGCATGCGTATTCCAAGGAAGGTGGCCTGGCCGTGCTCCACGGCAACATCGCCGAGGACGGCTGCGTGGTGAAGACCGCGGGCGTGGATGCCTCCATCCTGGTGTTCGAAGGCAGCGCGAAGGTGTTTGAAAGCCAGGACTCTGCGGTCAAAGGCATCCTCGGCAACGAGGTAAAGGCTGGCGACGTGGTGGTGATCCGCTACGAAGGCCCGCGCGGCGGCCCGGGCATGCAAGAGATGCTTTATCCGACCTCGTACCTGAAATCCAAGGGCCTGGGCAAGCAATGCGCCTTGCTGACCGATGGCCGTTTCTCCGGCGGCACGTCGGGGCTCTCGATCGGCCATGTTTCTCCCGAAGCCGCTGCCGGCGGCGCCATCGGCTTGATCCGCGAGGGCGATCGCATCCGCATCGACATCCCGAACCGCAGCATCAACCTGCTGATCAGCGACGCCGACCTCGCCGCCCGCCGCGCCGAGCAGGATGCCAAGGGCTGGAAGCCGGCCGAAACGCGTGCGCGCAAGGTAAGCACGGCGCTCAAGGCGTATGCGTTGCTCGCCACCAGCGCCGACAAGGGCGCGGTGCGCAACAAGGCGTTGTTGGAAGGCTGAGGTTGCCCGAGTTAGCTCCCTCTCCCCTTTGGGGAGAGGGGCGAATCTCGCGGGAAAGCTTGCGTGGGTTCGTAGGTTGGCAGTGAGCTAAGCGAACCCCAACATCACGGGCCGCATGACAGCGTTGGGGTTCGCGTGCGCTCACCCCAACCTACGCGGGCTCACTTGATGGAATTGCACTCAAGCGAAGCAGAGCCTGGATCATCGCGACAAACGGTCCCCTCCCCTACTATCGCAGGGGAGGGAGCGCATCCATCACCGATGCAAACGCGAAAGCAGCCCCGGCAGCGGACAACGCCCTTGGCTATCGGGTACGCAGCCTGGCAACAGCAACGTAAGCGTAGCCGGCTGCGCCTGCACGCCCAGCGGCTGCAACGACCGCAACTGCGCCAGGCTTTGCGCCTGATAGAACACCCGCACATAGCGCTGGCCATCGGCACGGTTGCGCCAGAGTTCGATGCCCATGGCGCCGCCGATCGGTGGATCGTCCTCGGCATAGCCCGGCAGCTTGAAATGCAGGCCGAGCAGGGAAGCCAGGGCAACGATGTTGTTGTCGCTGCCGACCAGCACGCTCAGGCGAGGTGCGTGTTCGTCTTGCAGCACGTGGATGATTTTTTGGCGCATCACCGAAGCAACGCGTTCGGCCATGTAATCGGGCCGCGCATAGATACCGAACAGCAAGGCATGCAGTTGCGAGAGCTGTTCCAACTGTGCGGCGCTGGCACGTCCCCAGCCGACGTCCTGCATCGAACGTCCTTCCGCATAAGCCATCAGGATCGCTTCGGCGGTACCGGAGGTTTCGGCGATCGGGCCGGTAAGCTGCATCTGCTTGCCATCCGGTGACACCCCGAGCGTGCCGTGCCACTGATCCGTGGCGCACCACGCCGGATCGCGTGGCGAACCGCAACCCATCACCTTGGCCATGCTGGCAAGCGCATCGCGATGCGCGGCCATCAGCGCATCCGGGCCGCCGGTGCTGGCCTCGATCGAAGCCACCGCCTGCTGCGCATGCCAGTCGGTAGCGCCGGCTTCGATGGGATGGAACAGCGGATCGTCGCCGCCTTGCGGCAGATGGCCGACATCGACGTTGCAGCCGGGCGCAAAGCCTTCCGCCAAGGCTTGCGCGCTGGCGATGGTGCGTTGATCGGTGTTGGCCCAGAACCAGAGTTGGGTGGGAGCAGGGCAACCCTGCGCGGGAAACAGGCCGGCGGCTGCCAGGCGCTGCCGGTCGTACCGCCCCATCAGGCGCGCGCCCGCTGCGCCGTGCGGCGTGAGTTCGCTGGGTGCTTGCGCCCAGGCAGGCCAAGGTTTGCCGGTGACCTCGTCGAGCTGGATTTCACCGGGAAGCGGCGTGCGCACACCATGGCGATAGAGCAGGATGACGCGTTCCAGTTGCAGCTTGCCGTTGGCGTACGCAGGGGCAGCCAGCACACATAGCGCGAGCAGCACGGATGCCAGGCGTGGAAACTGTTTTGCGCTCAAGGCGAAAGCTCCGCAGAGGTGCAGCGCACGTGCATAAACAAGGGATCGCACCGTGCATGCAAGTGTGCCGGAAAGCTCACCACATATCCCGTTGCAGCAGGTTCGCCATCCGGATAATCGGTGCTCAACAATTGCGCGCCGCTGGCGAGCATCGCATCGCGGCGGGTAGTGTCGTTGCGCGCGGCCTCCTTGAGGTCGGCATCGGTGCGCGTGCGTACCAGATAGCCTTGCTTGACCAGGTTTGCGATGCTGGCAGCATCGCCGTCGTTGCGTTCGGTGAAGGCGGCATCCTCGGCGCCTGGCATGGCGTTGGTAAAAAAGACACGGCCGCGCAGCGAAGGATGGCCCTGCAGATACGCCGGTCCCACCCAGCGCTGGTCGAGCAGAAAAATCACCTTGCCGCGCGCACGTTGCAGCGTGGGCCAGCCTTGTTGCCGAATGGCGGCGTTGAGCGTGACGAACCGGCCACGCACGTCGTCCGGGCTAAGGTAGGCATCACGCGGAAATACCGCGCGCACTTCCGTATCCAGCGCATCCAGCGCCTTGCGGTCGAATGGCTCCGGCTCCACCACGGGATACGGCTTGCGCGCCGGCGACAGCACGGTTTCCACCAGGATGAAGATCGGCAGGTGCGTGGGATGCGCGCGTGACCAGGCACGGATCTCAGCCAGGCACGCCTTGAACGGCTGGCAATTGCTGCGCTGGTCCAGATCCTGGATGTGCATCACCTTGAAGCCCGGCCGCTGCATCACGGCCGGATCGGCGAACGGCGGATCGGGTGGCAACCCCGCTTGGCGTACCAGCTCGTCAATGGCCGGATGCGCATAACGGCTTCCTTTGGCATCGCTATAGACGTCCAGTTCGAGTTGGCGCACGCCGTCATCGAGCTGCTTGGTCAAGGAAGGATGCGTGTAATCGAGCATGGCGAAAGTGGCCGGATCGAAACGCTTCCAGATCACCGCTTCGCTGGCGCCAAGCCCGGCGTGATAGCTGTTGTGGCTGCCGATGTATTGCAGTTGGTTAAGTCGCAAGTCTGCGCTTTGCATGGCAAGCGCCGCTGTCGAGCAGCATGCGAGCATCGCGGCAAGCAGCTGCCCCGCAATACGCGCAGTGGTGGTGTGGCGCGATGCAAGGAAGTGCATGGTGTCATTTCGGGACATGCATGGCCCATCGGGATGGTGTGTGCGATTCAATCGATCTATATAGGTGTTTTTTGATGCAGGAAGCTTGCACGTACATGACACGTCCATGAATGAAGCGACATGTCATTTAGACGTCTAAATGAAATCGTGCGAAAGGTGGTGGTCATCGTGCCGTGCGCAAATGCTTCATGTTACTGCCATCGAATTTTCATGCACGCTCCCTAGTTTGGCCGACTTTCGCTTGCCGCTTTGGCGGCAGGCGCTTGGGGTTCCTACTTGGAGTGCGTTGCGATGTACCGTACAAAAAAGCGTTTGTTGGCGTATTCGATTCTTGCCGCCATGGGAGGCCTGCTGCTGGTGCCGACCGTGCAGGCCGGCGATGTGACGGGCCTGCTTGCCGATCCGGCCACGGGCAAGCCGCTGGCCGGCGCAACCATCGCCATTGCCGCAACCGGGCAGCGCGTGCAGACCGACGCGGCCGGTCACTTTGTGTTGAAGGACCTGCCTGCCGGGCATTACACGCTGTCGACTGCAGCGGGTGCATCGCGCAGCTTGACCGCGGCGGTGGATGTACCGCAGCAAGGTACGGTGACAGCGGTCTTCAACAATGCCACCTCGCTGACCAGGATCACCGTAGCGGCGAACCGCTACGACGCCAGCCAGCTGCAGATGGACGCCACCAATACGGTGAACGTGTTGTCGGCGGACGACCTGAAATACACTGCCGTGCATAACGTGGCCGAAGCGCTGGGCCTGCTGCCCGGCGTGAATGTGTTCAACACGGGGCAATCGTATTTCGGCGGCATCGACGGCGCATCGCGCGGCGAAGGCATGTTCACCTCGGTGCGCGGCTTGAATGCCGAGTACAACGTCAACCTGATCAATGGCGTGGACGTGGCGCAGGGCATGGCCTATAGCCGCGGCGTGCAGCTCAGCCTGCTGCCGCCCTCGGGCTTGCAGACCATCGTGCTCAACAAAACGTCTACGGCTGACATGGATGGCGATGCCATCGGCGGCACGATCGATTTCCGCACGCCGACCGCCTTCGATTTCAGCGCGCCGACCAGCGGCAGCATCACCGCCAGCGGCCGCGTGGAAAGCCGGGCGCGCGATTACGGCGACAACGGCCTGGGCGGCGGGCTGGCCGGCCAATTTCAGACCAAGCTGGGTTCGGCACAGCAGTTCGGCATCTACGCCAGTGCGTATTACGACAGCCGCAGCTACGTGAACAGCGAAGCCGCCGCAGCCACGGCGGCGCTGGGAGACGGCACGTGGGAGTTTGCGCGCACCACCGCATCGGGCGACAACGCAGCCGGTTTCGATCCGCTGCGGAACCTGGAAAGCACCGGCATGTACATGGGCACCTCCTCGGGCTACACGCATCGCTACGGCGGCAACGTGGCGCTGGATTGGAAGGTAGACGACACGCTGACCACCTATGCGCGCCTGAGCTACGCCTACGCCAAGACCGAACAGGACACCACCTACCTGCAGCTGATTCCGGCCAACGTGAAATACGCACCGATCGGCACCACCGGCCTCTATCAGCCGGTGATCGGCCGCATCGCCACGCGCTTCTGGTACGAAACCAATCCGGAGAAGGCAGACCTGGGCACCTTGCAAGTCGGCGCCGACAAGAACGTGGGCGGCTGGACCTTCTCGCCCAATCTTTTCTACAGCTGGGGCCACAACGATCGCCCGGATCACGTGGAAATCTCGGCGCGCAACGACGAGTATTCCTCTGCCAATTTCCCTTATGGCGCCAGCACGGTGATGAGCTATGGCGCGAACGGCTTTCCGTACCCGATGCTGACGCCGGCGATGACGGCGCAGTTCAACAGCGTATCCACCCTGTACGCGCGGCGCGCGGGCGAATTGACCGAATCGTACAGTGGCCAGGAAAAAGGCGGCGCGAAGTTCGACGCGCGTTACGACTTCAACGACGGCGCACTCACCTCGCTGCAGATGGGCGTGAAATACATCGACAGCCACCGCGAGTTCACCAATCGCGACTGGACCACCAGCAAGTACACCGACCAGCGCAGCTTCGGTTCGTTGGGGCTGATCGATGGCTACTACGCGTCGGTATTCCCGGGCGTGTACAGCTATGACGTGCCGACCATCAACCAGGCGGCGCTGAAGCGGCTGATCGCGGCGAACGTGGTGCCCGGCGATCTCGACACCTGCAGCAGCCTCTACATCAATAACTGGAACTGCAACACGCAGCGCGCTAACGAATCGGTGAGCTCGGCCTATGCCATGGCGACGCTCAAGTGGGGCGACCTGGAAGTGATTCCGGGCATGCGCTTCGAGCATACCGACATCCGCAACAATTTCTGGGTGATTCCGCAGGACGCCTCCGGCAACGAGCTGCCCGGCTACTTTGCCAAGAACTTCACCCATTACGACGAGCCGCTGCCCAGCCTGTTCGTGAACTACCGCCCGAGCGACGGCGCGGTGTATCGCGGCGCGATCTGGACCAGCTATACGCGGCCGGCCTTCGTGCAGTTGGGTGGCGGTTCGCAGGTGAGCGTGTCGGCCGATGGCCTGACCACCATCACCGAGGGCAATCCGGAACTGAAGCCGATCGAATCGCTCAACATCGATCTGTCTGGCGAGTGGAGCAATCAGCACGGCGGCCACGCCATGCTGGCCGGTTTTTACAAGAAGCTGTCCAATTACATCTATGAAGCGGGCAGCAATCCGGTCAATGCCGGCACCGTCGACAGCGGTTCGATCCAATACATCAAGCCCATGAATGGCGGCGATGGCCGCGTGTACGGCATCGAGGCGGCAGTGCGCCAGAAGTTCCAGGATATGCCGGCGCCGCTGGATGGCTTCGGCGTGGGTTTCAACCTGACTGGCCAGCACACCTCGGTGGATCTGGGTATGGCGGGTTTTCACAACGAGCGTATCCAGAACGCGCCGGACCTGATGGCCAACGGCGAGCTGTTCTACGAAAAGAACGGTTTTTCGCTGAACCTGAGTTACCACTACGCTGGCTCGTATATCTCCACCTACGATTATCTGGGGCAGGGCGCAAGCTGGGACGATTTGTGGGTGCGGCCGATGACACGGGTGGACCTGCATGCCGGTTACGCCTTCTACGACAATTTCCAGGTGGACCTGTCTATTTCCAATCTGACCAAAAACTATTCGTATTGGTCGCACGTCGGGAAGAACAACCTGGCGCTGTCCGATATCGTGGATTCGGGCATGACCACCCTGGTAACGCTGAAGTACTCCTTCTGACAGAAACAATAAAGGCGCGGGAAACCCCGCGCCTTTTTGTTTTTTCTTATCGGGCAGTTCGGCCTCTCACCCCTCCTGCTGCCAAAGGAAGCAGGACAGAGGCCAAACCTGGCATCAACGGCGCTTGACCCGGCGACGCGTTGCCTTTTTCGCAGCCTTCCTCGCCGGCCCAGCCTTCTTGGCGGAAGCGCCATCGATCAGCAGGCTTTCCGCCGTGACGCCGCGCTTTTTCAGCGCCGCCACGAACCACAGCGGGCGCTTGCCGCGTCCGGTCCAGGTCTGCGAAGGATCTTCGGGATTGCGGTATTTCGGCGCCACCGTGCGCTTGCCGGCTTTGGCTGCGCCACGACCGCCGCGAGTGGGATAGACGTCGGCCAAGGTCAGCCCGGCGTTGCTGAGCAGCGCATCGATTTTCTGGCGAATGCTCTGGACTTGGCTGGATTTGGCTTCCTGCATTTGTGCTTCCGCGTTGGCAATGAGCGATTGGAGTTCTTTCGGTGAAAGGGTTTTCAGGTCAATGGCCATGACTGGTCCTTATAGTGGTTTTATGGGCGAATGCCGGGCATCAAGCTAGTCAATATGAACGGATTTTGCAAATCCTTTTAACGAGATGGCCTGCAAGCCTGTCGATGTTTTTTTTTAAGTAAGCACACTGGGGCGTGCAGTATTTTCATCGATTTAGGTCGTGACGCTTCGGATAAACCTTATTGAAAAGGAGAACGGCGTCTCCGTTATGCGCGCTTTTTGCGCCTATAACCTGGATACGGCGTGGGCATTAGCGCACTACACGCCTTATACACACCCTGGTGTTAGATTCGGCCAGACGACGGCGCTTTCAAGACAGATAGGGGAATCACGCATGTTCCGCAAATCATTCGGTTTTGCTTCGCGTAGTGGCGTTGCCGCCATGGCGCTTACAGCGCTGCTTTCCACCGCGGCCTTTGCACAGGCACCGGTAACCGGCCTCGGGCAATCGTGGCCCAATGCGGCGGATGTCAGCGTCAGCCCGCATTACCACGTGTATGTTTTCGTTCGCGACGGTATTCGCTATATCCAGGTCAACGATTTGAATGGCACGGTGCGTGCCGCAGTGGCCGTCGCCGACGATGTGGTGCTGGTGTTGCCGGTGGGTGCCGATGCGCAATCCGTAACGACGCGGCACGGCCTTGCCCAGTTGGCTGGAACGCAAAATACAGGCGCGGCCGAAACCGTTTATAGCGATCGTAGTACGCGTATTACGGCGACGCCGACGAGTACGGGGGCGTTGCAGGTCAATGTGGCTACGACGCCGGTTATTGCGCCGGCGATCTGCACCAGTCCGGGCAATTGCGGCAACCTCAACTGACCGGTTGCCATGCGTACCTTCTTATCGAAGGTACAGTTCATGTAAGGCAGCAGGAGCCGCACCGGCTGGCTCCTGCACGCGCGAGCTGACGTCGTGCAGCAGGGCGGTGATGCGCAGTGCGTCTCGTTGGCTGGACGTATGCAATTCACCGCTGTAGAGGCGAGCGTAATCGCGCAATGCAGCCGTGCCAAGCTTGTTTGCGCCCAGCTTGGCCGCCAGGTGTTGGCCGTCTTGCGCAATAAGTGGCGTCTCTGTGGCGGCGTCGCCTTTCGCCTCAATGCGTAACACGGCCCAGCGTTGCCCGTGACTGAATCCGCCGCGCAGCACGATGGTGATGACGGGCCACGCGCGTTGCTCAAATACGTGCACGACGGCTTCGCAGGCCAGGCGATAAATGGCCGCATGGACGCTGGGAGAGAGCTGGCTCAGCCCGCGGCCCTGCAATTCGAAGCGGTAGGCAATGCCGGCCTCGTCCAAAGCACGTCCAATGGTTTCGCGCAAGGCGGCTGGCAAGCCGCGTTCGCGCCAGGCGGTGGGATGCATGGATTCCACCAATTGATAAACCTGGTTTTGTGTGGTGGCCATTTGCTTGTAGTAACTCTGGCCTTCCATGGCTGAAAGCATATGTTTGAAGCGATTGAGCAAACGCATTTGCGTCAGCTGGAGGGTGCCGGCGATTCCTTCGAGTGTCTGCGATGCGTGCCGCATTCGCAGTTCGCACAAATAAAGCCCTTGTTGCGCAAGCTTGATGGCTGCTTTTGCATCGGTGCGCTCCTGCTCTTCAGCGGCGTTCTGGATGCTGACGCGAACGCCAAGTGCGAACAGGCTTGTGACCGAGAACGCAATCAGGGTCTGCGCTCCCATGACGTCCAGGTCTCCTATGAACGAATCCATGTTCAGGAAGATGCAGATGATGGCTGCCGTGGCGCCGACCGCGGCGCCACGCCAACCGTGCTTCATGGTGAGCCACGCTGCCGGAAGCAGCATGGCCATGCGTACTACCGGTTTGATGTTTGTGGGCGCATGCAGATTGAGCCAATAAAGCACGGCCAGTGATGGCAGCAGCAAAATAAAGAATTCCTGCGAAAGCGGATTGCCGATCAAGCCGGTAAAGCGGGCGCGCCAGGGCTGCGGCCGTTGCAGCTTGAACATCAAGGCGAGAGGCAAAATGGTGAGTATCCCTATATAGCGCCCCAGAAAAAGCTGCGCGCCATCGATGCTGTGGAAATGATAAGGATTGGGCGTTCCAGCGGGTTGCACCACAACAAGCAGCAACGCAGTAGCGATGGCCGAAAGAACAACTGTCGACAATGCGACGCATGTGAACAGCGCTTTGGCCCCCACCAGATGCTTTGATGGGAACAGGCCCAGCCTGCGTCTGCACCACGCCACGACCGGCATGACATACAAGACCGAGGGAATCGAATTGCCGATGCACCATGCCAGGCCGAAAGGCGCTTGTGCTGGCGAGGCGTAATAGATCGATGGCCCGAGCTCAGCCAGCGCAAGCGCCGGCCAATAGCGGTAGGGCAATAGCAAGAGGCAGCTCAGCCGCAGGCCGCTGACGATGTGCCAGATACCTACCGAATAAGGCCGCAAGAGGGTAAAGGCGCTTCCGTACACGACGAAAACCGCCAACTGCCGCAACCATTTGTTTTCCATGATCGATTTCATCGTCGATGCACCCCTGAGCTTTGAGTTAAGCGCGCCCCTGCCGTCCGTTGCGATGTGACATCCGATGGTGCATTACAGGTAAAGCTTAGACCGTGCCACGGGTGCCTCCACGTGGGTCCAGAGGCCGCAGGCTTGCTGTTTAGCGGCAGCGGTGGCGTTTTTAATCATCATACGCGCCCGGGTCTGGGAAACGTGAAAAACGCGGAACGTCAGGGTTTTTTCATGCGTTCCCAAGGACTGGCGATGGCCCGCGCTGACAGGCATATCCATCCCGTTGGCCGCTGAACGATGCGGGCAAAAGCCGCGCGGGCGGTGGAAGGCGCATTTGCCTATGAGATAATGGGCAGTCCCGTCGCACACTTCGTTCCCATGACCCTCCCGAAAGACGCTTTCCGCCGCTTCCAGGAAGAGCTTGCGGCTCTTGATAAGGAGATCGAGCAACGTTCGCCCAAAAGCAGGAAAGAGACGGCCAAACAGGCCGCCCTGAGCGCCATGGAGAGGGCCAAGGAAGAGTTTCTTGCATTGAAAGCGCGCCACAATCTGACCATCGCGGACGTGGTGTCCTTTTTCCCGGAGGAAGAGGGGATTGCCTATCTGCAAAGCCTGATTGCGCAGCAGGCCGAGCCCAAGCCGCGACGGGGGCGCAAGCCGAAGGGCGGCCAGGTGCCATAGCCGCCTGGCCCCATGGCAGGTCCGCATCGGCGCTCCTGGCCTCTCCTGGGAACAACCTGCCCTATCAGGGCACAAGCACGACTCGCCCGGGCGCGCCTTGCGCAGCGGCTTCATAAGCCGTTCGCCCCTGCGCCAGCGGATAGCGATGGGCGATCACCGGCGGATCGAATTTGCCATGGTCGAATTCCCGCGCGATGGCCTGCATCAGCCGCGCCGATTCGACCACGCCCAGCTTGGCGCTGTCGGCGCCAAGCAACTGCGTTTCATTGTGGTAGAAGTCGATCAGGTCGAACGTTACCCGGCGCTGCCCGGTGGCGCTGATTTCCACCACCCGGCCGCGGCGCCTGGCCAGCGCCAGCGCCGTTTCGAAAGCCACCCCGCCCACGCTGTCGAACACCACGTCCACGCCATCGGCCAGGCCATCCAGGCTGCGCACGGCGGCGGCGACGTGTTCGTCGAACGGCACGAAGGCGTGGATGCGTTTGCCGGCCGGCGAGCTGGCGTCGACCGGATGCCGGTCGATGCCGATGATGCGGCAGCCCAGCGATTTGGCAATTTGCGCCACCGCGCCACCGACCCCGCCACCGGCGCCGATCACCGCGATCGTTTCGCCTGCGCGCAGTTGCGCATAATCGACCACGCCCAGCCACGCCACCACGAAATTCACGCCGATGGCCGAGGCTTGCGCGTGATCGAGCGCAGCCGGTTTGCGTACCAGGGCGGCGACCGGCACCTGGACGTATTCCGCATGCGTGCCATCGCGGACAAAGCCGATATCGCCACCGGTGCCCCACACTTCCACGCCGCGCCACGCCAGCGGCCCTTGCTCCACCACGCCGCTGAAATCGCGCCCAGGGATGCGCGGCAGCGAGGTCTGCGCAAAGTGGCCCGCTACGTTCTTGACGTCGCTGGGATTGACCGAAGCGCTATGCACGCGCACCAGCGCGCTGCCGGCATCCGCGCCGGGCGTGGCCACGTCGACATACTCCAACACATCCGGGGCGCCGTGGCGGGTGAATCGCAGGGCTTTCATGCGGAGCTCCAGGCTGACAGAGGGCGGACGGAGGTGAGGCGGTCTCCATGCATACCGGTAAGACCGCCCTAAGCTAATCTGCGCAAAATGGCCAACAGGGACAATAGCTCCCGCCAGGTGGGACGAAGGTAAACGGCAGCATGCACATCATTCTGGTCGAAGACGACCTACCCTTGGGCGAAGCCATCAGGCAGGCGTTGGAGCGGCTTTCCTACGCCGTGACCTGGCTGCGCGACGGACGCGAGGCGCTGACGGCCATGCGCGACCAGACGGCCGACCTGGTGCTGCTCGACCTGGGCCTGCCCAACAAGGATGGCCTGGACGTGCTGGCCGAAGCGCGGCGCTCGCAGGTGAACACGCCAGTGATCGTGATGACGGCGCGTGACGGACTGGAAGCGCGCGTGCGCGGCCTGGATGCCGGCGCAGACGATTATCTGGTCAAGCCGTTTCACCTGGAGGAGTTGAGCGCACGCATCCGCTCGCTGACGCGCCGTGCGCAAGGTTTGGCCGCCAATCGCATCGACGTGGGTGTGATCAGCCTGGATATCGGTACTTGCGAAGCGGAGTACCGCGGCAAGCGCGTCGAACTCACGCGCCGCGAATTTTCCCTGTTGCGCATTCTGATGGAACGCGCCGGCCGCATCGTGCGCCGCGAGCAGCTGGAAAATTCCCTGTACGGCCTGGATAACGCGGTGGGCAGCAGCGCCCTGGAAGTGCAGATTCACGCCTTGCGCCGCAAGCTCAGTTTCGATGCCATCCGCACCATTCGCGGCGTGGGCTACATGATTCCAAGGGATCCCACGTGAAGCGGCTGAGCCTGCGCGGGCGACTGCTGTGGATGATCATCGCCGTGCTGGTTGCCGTGCTGTTGCCGCTTGGCTTGTACAGCTATCACCGCACACTGAAGGAAACGCGCGAATTGCTGGACGGGCGCCTCGCACAATCGGCGCGCACGCTGGATGTATTGATCCGGCACGCCGGCCTGGATGCGTTGCGCCTGCCGACGCAGGGTGCCCTGGTAGTGCCGATCCTGAGCCGCGAGGAAGAAGAACAGCTCCTGCACACGCGTACCTACGAAACCGAGGTGGGCTATCAGGTGTTCGACATGCACAACCGCATGCGCATGTCGACCGCCAACCTGGCGCAGCTGCCGTTGCCGCCGGCGCCGGTTTCCGGTTTTGAAAACCGTTTCTTCGAGGGTTACGGCTGGCGCATCTTTACCCTGGTGGATGACGTCAACGATGTGGTGATCCGCGTTGGCGAGCGCGACGACAGCCGGCGGGATATCACGCATGCCTTGCAACTGGACCTGGGCTTGCCGCAACTCTTCGGCCTGCCGCTGCTTGCGCTGCTGGTGGGCTGGGCGGTCAAGCGCGGCTTGCGCCCACTTGAACGTTTGCAGCAAGCGCTGACGTCGCGCTCACCGGGGAGTCGTCAGCCGATCCATTTGGATAACTCGCCGCGGGAACTGCAACCGGTAGTGGATGCACTGAACACGCAATTGGAACGCCTGGAGGATGCGCTGGAACGCGAGCGCCGCTTCAGCGCGGACGTCGCGCACGAACTGCGCACGCCGCTGGCTTCCACCATGATCCACCTGGATGGCGCCATGGCCGCGGCATTGCCTGTCGATGCGCAGGCTGCGCTGAGCAGTGCGCAGTCCGGCCTGGCGCGCCTGGCTCGGCGCATCGAACAATTGCTGGCGCTTGCACGGCTGGAAGCCGGTGCCGCAGCCGGCCAGCGCGGCGTGGTCGACTTGATTACGGTGGCCATGAACGTGATCGACGAACTCGCGCCGCTGCTTGGCGAAAGCGGCGTGGAATTCGCCTTCGCCGAACACGACGACAGCTTGAAGATCGACGGTTACGAAGCTGCACTGGCGGCGTTGCTGCGCAACCTGATCGAGAACGCCATGCATCATGTGCCGATGGGCGGGCAGGTGCAGCTCTCCATGCGCCGCTCGCAAGGCGCCGTCGTGATCGAAGTGATCGACAACGGCCCCGGCATTCCCCCGGAGCGGCGCGCCGCCGTATTTGCACGCTTCCACCGGGAAGGCAGCAGCGGCGACGGTTATGGTTTGGGGCTGTCGATCGTGCAACGTGCAGCGCAATTGCACGATGCCGCGATTGAGTTACTTGATGCGCCGTCGGGGAGGGGGCTGCGTGTGCGGGTCGCGATTCCGGGTACGCCGCTTGCGTAGACGATTCGAGTCGCCATTTCGTCGGCGATGAAGGCATGCCGACATATCGAGCGGGGAGTTGATCAGATGCGTTGGTGCCCGGAGCCGGGATCGAACCGGCATGACCTTGCGGTCGAGAGATTTTAAGTCTCTTGCGTCTACCTGTTTCGCCATCCGGGCGGGAGGGGCTGCCGAATGACCGGCTGCAGGCGCGCGGATCGTAGCATGCACCTTGCGCAAACGGAGCGGGTGGCTCCGTTTTGGTTGAATCGATCTCAAGCCACCGCGCTTTCCAGCGGTTGGCCCGGGCGCGCGTATTGCGCCAGGCGAATGGTGGAAGCAGGGCCTGGCATTTCCACGCAGGTGCTGCGGCCCGAGCGGTTGTGCTCGTCGCGGGCGGCTTCGCGCGCCAGTTGAATGGCGGGTCCCAGGCGCAGCTGACTGAACAGCGTGGCCGAGTCCCTTCGAATGCTCCAATCACCATCGGGCGACTGTCTGAGCGAGTAGATCACCATCGATACACTCCGGCAGGGGGTGGAGGAATGCGTGACTTACAATAGCTATTTCGTTAATGATGGCACCAAAATTAGGACGTGTATGTAGGCAATTTCCTACCTTGAGTGTGGGTGCCGTCTTGAGATGGAAATTCCTTTTGGAACGCGGGGTTATCGACTTGCAATGTGTCAGAGACCTGCCTACTTTGCGAAGGCACAGTTCCTAACCAAGGAGGGCGCCAGATGATTGACGTTGTACTAGTAGACGACCACGAGCTGGTAAGAACCGGCTTCAGAATGATCCTGCAGCAGCCGGACATGCGCGTTTGCGGCGAAGCGGCCAATGCCGAAGATGGCCTACGGCTGATTCGCACCAGCAAGCCGCATATCGCCCTGGTCGACGTGCACATGCCCGGCATGAGCGGCATTGAGCTGACCGAGCGCATCGTGCGTGCCAACCTGCCCACGCACGTGATCGTGGTGACGGTAGTGGAGGATGCCCGCTTTCCGAAACGCCTGCTGGATGCCGGCGCGCATGGCTACCTCACCAAGAGCTGCGCGGCGGAAGAGCTGCTCAACGCCGTGCGCCAGGTCGCCGGCGGCCGCCGCTACCTGGCGCCAGCAGTGGCGCAGCAACTGGCGTTGGCGACGCTGGATGGCGATGGTTCGCCGTTCGATGCGCTTTCCAGCCGCGAGCTGGAAGTGGCTATGATGCTGGTGCGTGGCAAGGCGTTGACTGCTATCGGCGAGCAGTTGAATCTGAGCCCGAAAACGGTCTCTACCTACAAGCAACGCCTGATGGAAAAACTGCAGGTCGATCATGTCATCAGTCTGGCGCACCTGATGACCGTGCACGGCTTGCTGGATACGCACAACAACCAGGTTGGGAGCTGAGGTCAGCCTCAATACGTATTCAAAGTCATGAAAAAAGGGCCGGACGCGACGTCCGGCCCTTTTTGTTTGTGCGCGTTCCTGCTGGCGAAGTCAGGAAAGCCTGCTGTCCCGCTGTTGGCCGTCATGCAGGTTTTCCTCATCTGCAGAGGATGGCTCCTTGGCGCTGGCGTGCTCGGCAAGGCCGTGCGGCGGTTCTGCCGGTGCTTGCGGATGCAGAGGCGTGGAGAGCAAGTCGCCTTGTTCGGGCTGATGGATGATCGGCGCCGGCGTCACCGTGACCGGTTCTTCGTGAACCACGATGGCAGCCGGGGGTTCGACGAGCATGGGTTCGTCAGCATGCTTGGCCTCGGTGACCATCACCGTGGTTTCGTTTGCTGCCGGCTCCACCTCGTGTGGCACCGTGACGGTGACAACCTCGGCTTGCGCGACGGCAGTTTCTTCGCGGGCTTGCGCAGCGCTAGCTTCGACCACCGCGGATGTTTCCGCTTCCGCCTCGGCTTCGCGCACCGGAATGGGCGGCAACACCGGCAGGTTGAAGGATGACGGTACGGGAGCTGGGGCAATGATCAGCGGCGCGGGGGAGGGGTCGTCTTCGACTGCTGCGATGACGGGATGCGATTCCAGCGCCGTCACCTTGATCGGCTCGGCATCGGCAACCGCCTGTTTCACCGTGGCCGGCTCGTGGTTTTCGGTCAGCGGCGTAGCGTGGGCAGCTTCCGGCGTGAATGCCGGCGCCGGCGTGGGTGCAGGCGCCGCAATCACGGAATGAGCCGCTTCAGGCTTTTGGGCCTGTGCTATGTCGGCTTCCGGCGCGGAAGCTTCGTCGTCGCGATCCTCATCGTCCAGATCCAGCGCATGAGCCTGTTCGTTCTGCACGCCATCGGCCGCTGCACCTTCGTGACGACGACGGCGACGGCCACCGCGACGGCCGCGACGGCGGCGTGACTGGCCCGTGCTTTCCGCCGATGCTGCTGTTTCGCCGGTAGGTGTGCTGCCTTCAGTCACCGTGGCGACGACCGCATCGGCTTCGGCGGCCGGCTTCGGCGCTTCCACCGGCTTGGCCGCCGGCGGATTCACCGGCTGCTGTTGCGCCTGACGCTCCGCTACCGGTTGACGCGGCGGGCGCTCTTGCTGGGGCTTGGCGGCCTCGACGTTCTGCGGCTTGTTCGTGCGCGGTTCGGCGGAAGCCGCTTCGCTGGCTTGCGCCGCTTTTGGCTGCCGCTGCTGTTGTTCCTGCTTGCCTTGCTGCGGGCGCGCCGGCTGCTCCTGACGCTGGCGCTGCTGCTGGTTCTTGGCCTGTTGTGGCGTACCGCCGCCGCGGGCTTCGCGTTGCTGGTTCTGGCGTTGCTGCTGGCCTTCACCGCGTGTGCGTTGCTCGCCGCGGCGATGGTCCTGTTGTTGTTTGCCGCGTGCGGCTTGCGGCGGCGTGGCCACCGGGGCGGGGACAGGGGCGGGGGCCGGCGTGTCATTGCCGCGGAACAGGCTGAACAGCTTGGACAGGAAGCCGCCTTGCGCTGGCGCGGGAGTCGGTGCAGGCGTAGCAGCGGGCCGGCGCTGCGGCCTGGCTGGCGGTGCGGCGACGACGGGTGCGGCGGCGGATTCTTCTTCTTCACGCAGCGGCGCGGGGCTGCTGGGCACGATGCCGCTCACTGCCGGCTGCTCGCTGCTGCCGAGCATCTGGCCCATCTTGCGCACCACGTTGGCTTCTTCGGCGGTGAGGCGCTCGTAGCTGGGCTTGCTGTGCTCGCCCATGTCGGCTTCGCGGATGCGCTGGATTTCGATGTGCGGCGTATCGAGTTTGTCGTCCGCCACGATCACCACGTGCACCTTGTTGCGCAGTTCGATCTCGACCACGCTGGCGCGCTTTTCGTTGAGCATGTAGTTGGCCACGCTTTGCGGGGCCTGCACCAGCACCTGGCCGGTGTTGTCCTTCATCGCGTGTTCTTCGATCAGACGCAGCGTGGACAGCGACAGCGATTCCACGCTGCGGATATGGCCATGGCCTTCGCAGCGCGGGCAGACGATCTGGGTGGCTTCGCCCAGCGAAGGGCGCAGGCGCTGGCGCGACATCTCCAGCAGGCCGAAGCGCGAGATGCGGCCGATCTGGATGCGCGCGCGGTCGAGCTTGGCCGCATCCTTCAGGCGCTCTTCCACTTCGCGCTGGTGCTTGGGGCTGTCCATGTCGATGAAGTCGATGACGATCAGGCCGCCGGCGTCGCGAATGCGCAGCTGGCGGGCGATTTCCGTCGCCGCTTCCAGATTGGTGTTGAACGCCGTCTCCTCGATGTCGCCGCCCTTGGTGGACTTGGAGGAGTTGATGTCGATGGCGGTAAGCGCTTCGGTCTGGTCGATCACGATCGAGCCGCCCGAAGGCAGGCGCACGCTGCGATCGAACGCGCTCTCGATCTGCGTTTCGATCTGGTAGCGCGAGAACAGCGGGGTGTCGTCCTTGTACAGCTTCAGTTTGCGCAGGGCGTTGGGCATCACCTGCTGCATGAAGTCGCGGGCGTCCTGATACAGCGATTCCTCGTCGATCAGGATCTCGCCGATGTCATTGCGCAGGTAGTCGCGCAGCGCGCGGATGAACAGCTTCGATTCCTGGTAGATCAGGAACGGCGCCTTCTGGGCGCTGGCGGCCTGGGAGATGGCTTTCCAGGTGGCGAGCAGGTAGTCCAGATCCCACTGCAGTTCTTCGGCGTCGCGGCCCATGCCGGCGGTGCGCACGATCAGGCCCATGTCGTCGGGAACGGTGAGATGCTCCAGGGCTTCCTTCAGCGCCTGCCGGTCTTCGCCCTCGATGCGACGCGAGACGCCGCCCGCCTTCGGGTTGTTCGGCATCAGCACCATGTAGCGGCCGGCCAGGCTGATGAAGGTGGTGAGCGCCGCGCCCTTGTTGCCGCGCTCCTCTTTCTCCACCTGGACGACCACTTCCTGGCCTTCCTTGAGCAGTTCGCGGATGTTGGACTTGTAAGGGTCCAGGCCCTGCGTGAAGTACTCGCGGGCGATTTCCTTCAGGGGGAGGAAGCCGTGGCGTTCGGCGCCGTAATCGACAAAGCAGGCTTCGAGGGAGGGTTCGACGCGAGTGATGCGGCCTTTGTAGATGTTGGCTTTTTTCTGCTCGCGGGAGGGGATTTCGATATCGAGATCGTAAAGGGTCTGGCCATCCACGATGGCCACACGCAACTCTTCACGCTGAGTCGCGTTGATCAACATTCTTTTCATTGTGTGTGATTCCTCGGCTTGGCCGCGCGTCGCGCGCCGCGGTGGCGCCTGGTGTGGCGGCCTTTCCGGGATCGCGCCGCTGCGGTAAAGCGGCAAAAATAACGGTAACGTTCCCGATACCGGGATGATTCGTTGCACGCACGCCGCATCGTCAGGTCAACAAAACCGGACAAGCGGCTACCCGAACCGTTACGATGAATGGGTGTTTGCAACCGGCTGCCAAGACGGCCGACCGGAGCAAACCTCGCCGGCGTAACAGGCGGGCGCCTGATCCTCAACGGGATGTCGGTGGACCGGGCTGAGCGCTGTGCGAGTATCCTCTCAACCCAGGTTTTTTTCAATGCAGACGGCAACTTCCCCCGATGTACCTCAAGGGGTGCGTCAAGTAGAGATCGGTCCGGAGCGGGACGGTCAGCGCATCGACAACGCCCTTGTGACCCTGCTCAAGGGGGTACCCAAAAGCATGATCTACCGGCTGCTGCGCACCGGCCAGGTGCGCGTGAACGGCAAGCGCGCCAAGCCCGATACCCGCCTCAGCCAGGGCGATATGGTGCGGATTCCGCCGGTGCGGGTGGCCGAGCGGCCGGCAGAAGCCGGGGCGCCCCAGGCTGCCATTGCGTCGGCGGCCGAGGCGGTGATCTTCGAGGACAAGCACTTCCTGGTCATCGATAAACCGGCCGGCATGGCCAGCCATGGCGGCAGCGGCGTGAGCTTCGGCGCCATCGAGCTGTTGCGCCAGGCCCGGCCCAACGAGCACCTGGAACTGGTCCACCGCCTGGACCGGGACACCAGCGGCGTGCTGGTGTTCGCCAAGACCCGCGCCGGGCTGACCGGCCTGCAGGCGGCGATCCGGGCCGGCGAAGTGACCAAGCAATACCTGTGTCTGATGGTGGGGCATCCGCAGAAAGCCAAGTTCGACGTGAACGTGCCGCTGAAGAAGTTCGTGCTGCAGGGCGGCGAGCGGATGGTGCGGGTGGCCGATGACGGCAAGCCGTCGCTCACCTTCTTCCGCGAAATGGAGCAATACGCCGGCGCGCGCCTGATGGAAGCCACCCTGGGCACTGGCCGTACCCACCAGATCCGCGTACATGCCGCGCACATCGGCCATCCGTTGGCTGGCGATACCAAGTACGGCGACAAGGAAGCGAACAAGCGCTTCCGCGACCGGGGGCTAAATCGCTTGTTCCTGCACGCCTCTCACCTGTCGTTCGAGCTGGATGGGCGCGCCTACGGCTTTTCCACGCCGTTGCCGGACGAATTGAAGTCCGTGCTCGATGCGCTGTCCACGAAAGGCAAAGGCCGGCGCCGCTGATCCAGGGCCGGGCGTTCATTCCCACCTTATAAGAAGAATCGCGCGCTGACTTCGAGCGAGCGCAGCAGTGCGCCTCCGGCGAGTGCCGATTCCACCAGCAATGCGCAGACCGCGTGCGCCAGGGCCACCGGCAACACGCTGCGCGAGCGCAGAAAGCACCACGCCCACCACAGCTCGCCGACCAGGCACAGCTGCATCAGCATGCCGTTGGGGGTGTGCAACAGCGCGAACACCAGCGCCACCGGCACGATGGCCCAGCCCGGCCGGGGCAGGATCTGCTCGAAACGGCGCAGCAGCACGATCAGCATCAGCCACTGCTGCAGCCAGGCCCAGGCGAAATAGGCCAACACGTGGCCCAGCAGCAAGGCGCGCGGCGCGTGGCCATAGCAAACCACCAACAGCAGCGTCAGCGGCAGGGCGGCCAGCGGCCAAAGCCAATGGCGTCCGGCGTCGGGCCAGCGCCATAGCCGCGGCAGATGCCGGCGCTCGATCGCCAGCGCGTAAGCCAGGCCGCCGGCAAAGGCCGTCACGCCGAGCGGGGTCGGGCGGAGCCCCCAATGCAGGCCGATGATCAGCCACATCGGGCCGAGCAAGCAGCCGGCGATCTCGATCCATGGACGCAAGCGGCCCTGCACGGGGTGCAGCACCAGCCACAGCAGCGCCAGCAGATAGGCGATGTAGGCGCTCCAGCCCCAGCCCGGATGGGGGCGCGCCACCGGTTCGGCCTGCGGTGTGTCGCCGGCGGCTACGATCAGCGCGGCCGGCCAGCGTTCGCGCAGTTGGTCGCGCCATGCCAGCATGGCTTCCGCGTTGCCGCCGGCAGGCAGGCGGAACAGCGGCATGGCCCAGTTTTGCGCGCGGGCGGTAATGCGTTCGATGTCCTGCTGCGTAGGGTGGCTGGGCAGGTCGACCGCAACGTCCTGCAATCGCAGCATGGGTTGGGTCGTCAGCAAGGCTGCCGAGGAGAGCCGCAGGCTCCCGCCCCGTGGCAGTTGCAGGCGCAGGCGCAGCATCTGCGCAACGCCCAGCTTTGCGCAGGCGCCAGGTTCGGAGCCGTTCCACGTCAGGTTTCGCAGATCGATGCGCAGGCTGCTCATATCTGCCGTCAGCGCATGGGCAGCAGGCGCCAGGCAGGCAGATGCGTGGCTATCGCCCTGCCACACCAGGCCAACCGTGCCCGCCATATTGCTCTGCAACGCCAGCTGCAGGATGGGCCAGTGCTTGAGATCCACCGACCAGGCAACCGGCAAACCCAGCTCGAACGGCGTGCCATCCGCGCTGGTGACGCGCAGGGCATCGCCATCCCGCACCACCGTCGCGTTGCCGAACGCCCGGCCTGCCACCAGATCGCGGGGTTTGCGCAAGGGCCAATGCCACAGCGGCTGGCCGGATTCGACGCGCGCAAGCTGCTGCCGGGCCTGGTCCAGCAACGCCGCCGCGGTTATCTGCGCGGCCAGACGGCCAAGCGCCAGGCAGGCCACAAGCGCGACCAGCACATAGCCGGCGCAGATCAACGCCGCGCGTGAACGCCTGGTTTCGCTCAACGTTCGAGCAGAGCGTCGACGCGCGCAGCGCAGATGAAATCGTTCAACGACAGGCCGCCCACGTCATGCGTGGACCAGCGCAGCTTGCAATGGCCGTAGCCGGCCTCGATGTCTGGATGGTGATCCTCGTGGTTGGCCATGAAGCCCACCGCGTTGATAAAGCCCAGCGTGTGATGAAAGTTCTCAAAGCGGAAATCCTTCATCAGGGCGTCAGCTTGCGCGCTCAGCTTCCAGCCCGGCACCAGCGGCAGCAGCGCGGCCACGGCCGCTTCGTCCAGCGCATGTTCCTTGCCCTTGCGCGGCTGGCAATGCTGGGCGGATAGCGGTTGGGCAGTCATAGCGATCTCCGTCGTGTGCGCAAGCGGTGGAACTGTACGCGAAAACGGCGAAAGCGAACATTCGCCAGGAAACAGGACTAAAATGGTGCGGTATCGCCCAAAAAGCGCGTCGTGCGCAGTTCATCAGGGCGTTTGATGGTTCCGGAGCAGGCATGATCGAGATTTCCGAACGCGCGCAGCAGCATTTCCTGCGCTTACTCGCCCAGCAAGGCATCGACGGACTGGGCATTCGCCTGCGCGTCACCGCACCGGGCACGCCGGCTGCCGATTGCGAACTGGAGTTCTGCGAGCCGCCGGAACTCAGCGGCAACGAATGGACGGTGGAATGCCAGGGCTTCAACTTCTACATCGAAGGCGACAGTGCGCCGTGGCTGGAAAACGCCACCATCGATTACGAACCCAGCCAGACCGGCGGCCAGTTGAACATCCGCGCGCCGAAGATCAAGGGTGAGCTGCCCGGAGCGGAAGCGGGCCTGGTCGAGCGCGTGCGCTACGTGCTCGAAGCCGAGGTGAATCCGCGCATTGCCGCGCACGGTGGACGCGTGAGCCTGCTGGAAGTGGATGCCGATGGCGTGGTGCTGTTGCAATTCGGCGGCGGCTGCCATGGCTGCGGCATGGTCGACGTCACGCTCAAGCACGGCGTGGAAAAAACCTTGCGTGAGCGCGTGCCGGAAATCACCGCTGTGCGCGATGCGACGGATCACAAGGATGGCGCCAATCCGTATTACCGCAAGAAGGAAGGGCAGTCTGCGATGGGTTGACTTATCCCAGGGCACGCATCGGCTTCAGTCGCCCTGCACGTGTCCCTTCAGCGTATCCAGCTTTGTCGGCAGCGACGAATAGTACGTCGCGATATCGTCGATATCCTGATCCGACAGCGTCGCCGTAAAACCCTTCATGATCGGATTGTTGCGGCGGCCATCCTTGTACTCGTGCAAGGCCTGCTGGATGTAGCCGAAATACTGGCCGGCCAAGCGCGGGTACTGCGGATCAACCGCATTGCCGTCCGCGCCGTGGCAGGCAAAGCAGGCTGCGGCCTTGGTTTTGCCGTTTTCGGCGCTTCCGCCAGCCAGGAGCGGCGCCGAAGCCAGCGCAAGAGCCATACCGAACGAGAGCAGCGTGAGCGCGCGTTTCATGCAGATGGAATCCTTGGGCCGTTACTTGGTGGCAATGCTGGAAAGATAGGCGGCGATGTCCTCGATCTCCTGATCGGAGAGGCTCTGCGCCTGCGCCATCATGGTCGGATGCGTGCGATCGCCCGACTTGTACTCATGCAGCGCGCTGATCAGGTATTGCTCGTTCTGCCCGACAATCTTCGGCACTGGATACTGCGGGTACGCGTTGTTGGTGCCAGGAATCCCATGGCAACCGTTACACGTATAGACGAGGGTACGGCCGTTTTTCTTGTCGCCCGTGGCATGGGCGGGGCTGGAACACAATGCAATGGCAGCAGCGATGGCGGCCAGGCCAAACAATTGCAGTCGAATCATCAAAAGGATCCCCAAGGTTCCAGCGGATGCGTGCAACGTACTCGGCCGAGTATAGGGGGTGCTGCGCGGCCGTCACAATGGGCGCGCGGAGCGATCGGGGAGCGGCAAAAAGCCGCGCATCGGCCTGTGTGAATTGCACTCAAGCGAAGCGGGCATCTGGATCATCGCGACAAACCATTCCCTCCCCTGCGAAGTAGGGGAGGGCCAGGGTGGGGTGCGAGCGCAGCGAGCGGCAGGAAGTAGTGTCGCTGTGACGTATTCCTGCGACCAGACGTCATGGCGACATTCGGCTGTACGCTAAAACCCAAGCGACCCCACCCAGCCTCACCTACTTCGCAGGGGAGGGAGCGCATCGTGGCGAGCATCAAGTTGTATCAACTTGTCATGCTGTTAGATAAGCAGTGGGCAATTTATAGAAGTGCCCTTGAATCAGAGCAGGCTCTTGAGAATATGGATGCCCGCGGCGTACTCGCCGACGATGGTGCCCAGGCACACCAGAAAGAAATTGAGCAGCGTGCGCGCCACGCGGTTGGTCCACCAGCCGCTCCAGTGCACGATGTCGTCGCGCAGGCTTTCGAAATCCGCCACGCGCGGGCGGCGCACCCAGGCTTCCGCCATGGCGCTGATGCCGCCCGAAGGAATGCCCGGGCGGAACGGCTTGATCGGTCCGGCGATGAACGCGGCAAGGACGCTCAAGGGATGCGCACGCGCCAGCAGCGCACCGAGCGCGGAGAGGCCGCCGGTAAACAGCACCCAGTCGCGCAGGGCCTGCGCGCCCAGCGCCGCATTGCGATGGAAGGCATAGCCGATGGCCGCAAAAATCAGCAGCACCACGACCAGGGCCAGCCATTTCGGCCATTGCGCCTTGGGCGGTGTCTTGGCCAGGTCCGCCACGGTCTCGCTCGGATCGGCCTGCTGGATACGCAAATGCTCGCACAGGCCCTTCAGATGTCCTGCGCCGATCACCACCAGCACCTTGCAGGGGTTCGCCGTTACCGAACGCCCGGCTTCTTCGCGCAGGCGCGCTGCCATGTAGGCGTCGCGTTCGGCGATCAGGCTGCGATACAGCGGCGCCGATTCGCTGGCGAATTCGCTGAAGGCGCTTTCCAGCATGTCGCCTTGCTTGAGTTTCTCGATTTCCTTTTCGTCGATCGTCTCGCGCTCGAACACGCTGGCCAGCATGCCGCCGAGCAACCCGAAACGTTGCCAGAAGCCTACGCTGTGCCAGGCGCGCTTGAGGGTGGTGCCTACTTCGCGATCGACCAGCCATAGCGGCACGTTGCGTTCGGCGGCGCCATCCATCGCCGCCTTCATTTCGGCGCCGGGCTGGATGCCGTACTGGTCGGCCAGGCGCTTCTGGAAAGTCGACAGCACCAGGCTCGCCGCGACCATGCCGGCCTTGCCCTCGCGGATCACGCGGAACAGGTCCATCTGCTTGAACGCTTCCGGATCGCGCATGCCCTGCGCGCGGCTTTCGCACAATTCCACTGCAATGGCGTCGAACGATTCGCTGGCCAGCAATGCCTTCACCGCATCGACGCTGGCGCGCGACACGTGCGCCGTGCCGAGCACCACATACTCCACCCCGTCGCGGTGTACGCGCTCGATCGGCTGGCCGCTGAGGTCAGGTTTGGCGGGGAGATGGGTTTCGGGGACGCTCATGCAGGTGATGCGAGTGGGAGGGGACACCCAGCATGGAGACTTGAGGTGCCCAGTGCAAGCTTGTCATTGAAAAGCTGAGGATTTGGCCATCAATCGCGAAAGCGCTTGAGCAGGTCGCCGTATGCATCGATCCGCCGGTCGCGCAGGAACGGCCAGATGCGCCGCACGTGCTCGCTGCGCGCCATGTCGATCTCCACGATCAGCAGCTCGCGCTTGTCGCTACCTGCCTGGGCCAGGAATTCACCCTGCGGTCCGGCCACGAAGCTGTTGCCCCAGAACTGGATGCCTGCGCCCACGCCGGCCGGATCGGGCTCGAAGCCGGTGCGGTTGCATGCCAGCAAGGGGATGCCGTTCGCCACGGCGTGGCCGCGCTGCACGGTGATCCAGGCTTCGCGCTGACGATCCTTTTCGTCTTGCGCGTCATGGGGGTCCCAGCCGATCGCGGTCGGGTACAGCAGCAGCTCGGCGCCGGCCAGCGCCATCAGGCGCGCCGCCTCCGGATACCACTGGTCCCAGCACACCAGCACGCCGAGGCGGCCCACCGAGGTATCGACCGGCTCAAAGCCCAGGTCGCCCGGTGTGAAATAGAACTTCTCATAGAAAGCCGGATCGTCCGGAATATGCATCTTGCGATACTTGCCGGCGATCGCCGCGGAGCGATCGAACACCACCGCAGTGTTGTGATACAGCCCGGCGGCGCGTTTTTCGAACAGCGAGGCGACCACTACCAGCTTCAGCGTTTCGGCCAGCTTGCCGATGCGCGCGGTGCTGTGGCCGGGAATGCTTTCAGCGGCATCGAACTCATGCACCGATTCGTGCTGGCAGAAATACGGACCGTTATGCAGCTCCTGCAGCAGCACGAGCTCGGCGCCGGCCGCGGCAGCTTCGCGCAGGCCGGCTTCGATGGCGTCGAGGTTGGCGTCGCGGCTGCCGCGGTGCGTCTCCTGCAGCAGCGCAACCTTCAGTGTCTTGCGGGTCATGGAAGGGCGTTTCCTGGTCGCCGGGTTGGCGAGAAACGCCTAGTTTAAAGGAGTGGCATGACGGAAACGCATCATCGCCCGTACAGCAGCGTCTGCTGTGCCTTGCCGAGCACATGGCCGTGCAGCATGAAGCCGGCCAGCGCGGCGGTGGCGTTGGCGGGCACGTCCAGCTGCGGCACGTCCAGCGCGTACACCGTGAACACATAGTGGTGCGGCTGGTCGCCAGCCGGCGGGCAGGGGCCGCCCCAGGTGGTGGTGCCGAAGTCGTTGTGCACGCCTTGCGCGCCCGCGGGCAAGGCGCCGCCTTCCGGCAGCATGCGGGCGGAGGCGGGCAGGTTGATCACCACCCAATGCCACCAGCCGCTGCCGGTCGGCGCATCCGGGTCATACACGGTCAGGGCGAAACTGCGCGTGCCCGTTGGCAATCCTTGCCAGTGTAGTGCGGGGGCGAGGTTCTTGCCGGTGCAACCGAAGCCGTTGAAGCTGTACTTCTGCGCGATATGGCCGCTGGCGTCGGCGGCATCGACCTGCAGGGTAAAGTCACCCGCGTGGGCCGCGGCGGTACTGAGGGCAAACACGACGGCAAGCGTGCGGAGCATGGCGGACACTCGTCAATGAAGGTGGCGCCAGCATAAGCAGGCGCTGGCCGCCGCTCTGCCACGCCACGCGCAATCAATCGCCCGAAACGCTCACGCCTTCTTCGGCGTACACGGGCGTGGTCTTGCGTACCTGCGCATCCACCACGGTGGCGGACACGATGTCGCTGCCCACGTTCACCGTCGTGCGCAGCATGTCCAGAACGCGATCGACACCCAGCACGATGCCGATCCCTTCCGGCGGTACGCCGAACGTGGCGAGCAAGCCTGCGATCAGCGGCAACGACCCGCCGGGAATGCCGGCCACCGCCACCGCGCTGAGTACCGCCAGCAGCATCAGCACGCATTGCCGGCCGAGCGAAAGCTCCACGCCGAACGTCTGTGCCACGAACAGCACCACGCAGCCTTCGAACAAGGCGGTGCCGCTCATGTTCATGGTGGCACCCAGCGGCAGCACGAAACCGGATGTGCTTGGCGCCAGTTTCAATTCATCGCGCGCCATGGCCAGCGACGCAGACAGCGACGCGCTGCTGGAGCTGGTGGAAAACGCCGTCACCAGCAGCGGCCGTATTTGCTTGAAATAAGCCAGCGGCGACCGAGAAGTAAATACGCGCAGCCATACCGACATGGTGCCGAACAACTGCAACGCCAGCGCTGCCGTGCAACCGACCACGAATACCGAAAGCGTAAGCAGGATGCCCGGTCCCACTTTCACGATCACGCTGTAGATCATTGCGGGAACCGCGTAGGGCGCAAGCTTCAGCGCAAAGCCGACGATGGCCGTCATCGTATCGCTGACCAGGTCCAGTGCGGCCTGCAGTTTCAATCGCTTCGGCTCGTCCAGTTGCGTGGCCGCGGCGCCCACCAGCAGCGCAAACATGATCAACGGCAGCACCTCGCCCAGCGCACCACGGCTGTTGCCGACGAATGCACCCAGCAGGTTGCGCGGCATGAACATGTCCACCAGCACCGCGAAGCTCATGCCCGGTTGTGCCTGCGAACGTTCCACCGCCTGTTGCGCATTGCCGCCGTATTCCTGCATCAGCAGATCCTTGGCGCTGCCGGCAAGGTGATGACCCGGCTGCAGCAGGTTCATCATCAGCAACCCGATGGCGACGCCGATCAGCATGTTGGCGGCAAACAGCGCGAAGGTACGCCAGGCCAGCGGGCCCAGCCGATCGAGTTGGCCCAGTTGCGCCACGCCCGAGGCGAGCGAGGAGAACACCAGCGGGATTACCACGAAGAACAGCAGGCGCAGAAAAATCTGACCGAATGGATCGAGCACGGCCGAGGAAACGGCCTGCGCTGCGCTCAGTACGCGCGGGAAAAATTCCCCCGCCGCCAAGGTGACGACGCCGGCCGCAACGCCGATGATCAGGCCCCAGAGAATACGTGTCGCCAGCGATTTGGAAACGGTGCTCATGCGGTGAGTCCTTCTGCCCGAGCCGAAGGATGCTCTGATTTAATCCACCACAGATCTCAGCAGCCTAAGCTGAATTGATCAGAGCATCTCGAAGGCCAACCTAGCACTTTTCAGGCAGGATGTCGGTCAGCGCACATCACTCGCGCAATGCAGAAGGCAGCGTGCCGAAGCGTATGCGGAATCGCGCCGCGAAACGCGATGGCGAGCGGTAGCCGCAGTCGTCGGCGATGCGCTTGAGCGGTTGCGTGGTGGTCTGGATCAAGGTGAGCGCGCGGGCCAGGCGCACTTCTTCCAGCACGGCGCGAAAACTGGTGTTTTCCGCCGCCAGCTTGCGCCGCAGCGTCGCTGCGCTCATCGCCAATGCGGCGGCAATGTCTTCGGCGCGCCACGCTTTATCCGGTATCGTGGCCAGCAGCATGCGTACGCGCTCGGCCAGCGCGGGTTGTTGCATCGCTACAGGGCGAAAGCCGCCGAGATCCAGCGCTTCCAGCAACTCGCGTACGCGATGCACCAGCACCGCTTGCGGCAATTGCTGCTGCAGTCCTGATTCGGCGTGCGCGAACGCTTGGTCAAGCGCGGGGGAGGGCGGCAGCACCGTCCAGGCCGTTGGTGCGGCGTCTGAGGTCCAGCTCTTTTCCAGCAGCAGATCGCGGGACACCGCCACGCACGTGGAAAGATAGGGGCCGTCGCTGGCCGGCAGGTTTTCCACGTTGAGCAGCAGGCCGGGCGTAACGATCAGATAGTGCCCGGCGTCCACCGCTTCACGCCGCGTGCCATCGGCCAGCCGTTTCTGTCCGGCTCGGATGCGCGCAACGATGAAATCGCTGAATGGCACCGCCGCCATGCGTTGCTGTCGCCTGGCATAGAAGTTCAGCAGCGCGACGCTCATGGGATATTGGCGGTCAGTGCAACAAGCCAGCCGGCAACTGCATGGTGATGCAATGCAAGCTGCCGTTCTGCCAGATCAGTGGGCGGCAGGGGACCTGCACCACCGTGCGGCCAGGATGGGCTTCACCGATGATGCGCGCGGCTTCGTTGTCCACCGCGTCGCCATAGGCCGGCACCAGCACCGCGCCGTTGACGATCAGGTAGTTCGCATAAGACGCGGCCAGGCGCCGGCCTTCGTCGATGATCGGCTTGGCCCAGGGCAGCGGATACAGCGTATAGGGCCTGCCATCGGGCGTGCGCAGCGTGGCCAGTTCCTCGCCCATGCGCTGCAGTTCGGCATGGTGCACGTCGCTGGTGTCGTCGCAAGCCTGGTAGACGATGCGATCACCCGGCGCAAAGCGCGCCAGCGTATCGATGTGCGCGTCGGTGTCGTCGCCTTCCAGGTAACCGTGGTCCAGCCACAGCACGCGCTGGGCGTGCAGGCTGTCGCGCAGGATGGTGCTCATTGCTTCGCGCGATTGTTCGGGGTGACGCTGCACCAGGCAGCGCCAGGTGGTGAGCACGGTGCCGATGCCATCGCTTTCGATGCCGCCGCCTTCCAGCGCCCAGTCGATGCGCTTGTGCGTGGCCGCGCCGAACACGCCGGCCTGCACCAGTCCTGCGATCAACGCATCATCCTGCGCCGCGCCGAACTTGCCGCCCCAGCCGGTGAAGCGGAAATCGGTGAGCTGGAAACGGTGGTCGTCGCCGCGCAAGGTGATCGGGCCCGAATCGCGCAACCAGGTGTCGTCGTACGGCAGCTCCACGAAGCGGATGCGCGAGAGGTTGGCATGCGCCGCCTGCAATTTTTCGGCGGCATGCGCGCGCAGCGCGGCATCGGCCACCACGATGATCAGTGGCTGGAAACGCGTGACGGCCGCGGCCAGCGCGACATAGGTGGATTCCACTTGTTCGAGCCGTTCGGCCCAATCGGTGCCGGCATGCGGCCAGGCAATCAACACGGCGGCCTGCGGCTCCCATTCGGCCGGCAGGCGCAAGTTGGAATCGGTCATGGGGACGACACTCGCGCTAAGGGGAATCGCCTGGCGATGAGCCAGGCAGGCAAGTGTGAAAGTTTACGATGCCGCTGTGACTTGCGCGAGGCAGTCGATCCTTAGTTCACCGCGCCCGGATCCCGGTTGTTCCCCGCCGGCGTGTTCAGCACCGCGTGAATCACATGGCTCTTTTCGAAGTACACGATGAAATTGGCGTACTCCCAGCGGTTGATGGTGGGATGGCGCGCCGAATCGCCGCCGCGCGGCGAAAGCTTGCGCAGCGGTGCGCCGTATTGCTTCTCCACCTGCGCCATGCTCATGCCGCGTGCCGGCAGGTGCATGGTTTTTTCTTCCTGCACGCGCTGGGTGAGCGTTTCCTGGGCATGGGCGGACTGCGCCACGGCCAGCCCGGCGCCAAGGGCCAAGGCTGCCAGCAAGGGCAGGGTGTGACGGTACTTGAACATGATTCCCCTCTCCGCACAAAGCGTTGCCGCGCTGTTGTAGCAGAACCGTTGAGCACACGCTACGAGCAAAATCCTCAGATGTGACGGCCACAACCGTTATCATGTGCGCCCTCGGGCGCTATGCCCGGCTCAAACCCGACTCCCCAAATGATTGCGTTTCGCCACTTCGCCCTGCGCCGCGGCAGCCGGTTGCTGCTTTCCGATATCGACCTGGTCATCCAGAGCGGCTGGCGCCTGGGCGTGGTGGGGCGCAATGGCTGCGGCAAGTCCAGCCTGTTCGCGGCCTTGCAGGGCCAACTGGAGGCCGATGCGGGCGAACTGGACCTGCCAGCCAAGCTGCGCCTGGCCTCGGTGGCGCAGGAAACACCGGCCTTGCCCGATCCGGCCCTCGACTACGTGATGGGCGGCGACGTGGAACTGGCCACCGCCATCCGCGACGAGGCCGACGCCCAGGCGCGCGGCGATACCGAGGCGATGGCGCGCGCCCATCACCGCATCGAAGAACTGCATGGCTACGACGCCCGCGCCCGCGCCGGCCGCCTGTTGCACGGGCTAGGCTTCAGTCCGGAAACGCATGAGCGCGCCGTGTGCGATTTCTCCGGCGGCTGGCGCGTGCGCCTGAACCTGGCCCGTGCGCTGATGGCGCCATCGGACCTGCTGCTGCTGGACGAACCCACCAACCACCTCGACCTGGATGCGGTGCTGTGGCTGGAAGAATGGCTGCGCCGCTATCAAGGCACCTTGCTGGTGATCTCGCACGACCGCGAATTCCTCGACGGCGTCATCACCCACACCCTGCACCTCACCGAGGGCAGGGCCAAGCTCTACGCCGGCAACTACAGCGCCTTCGAGCGGCAACGCGCCGAGCAATTGCGCCTGCAGCAGATCGCCCACGAGCGCGAACAGGCCGAGCGCGCGCACCTGCAATCGTTCATCGATCGCTTCAAGGCCAAGGCCAGCAAGGCCAAGCAGGCGCAGTCGCGCGTGAAACGGCTGGAGAAAATGGCGGGTACGGAGGCGGTGCGGGCGGAGCGTGCGTTCCGTTTCCAGTTCGCGGTGCCGGATCGCTTGCCCGATTCGATGTTGCAACTGGAAGAGGTGGAGGCTGGCTATGCCGGTGAAGCTGGCGCGCCGCCTGCCGTCATTCTTCGCGACGTGCGTTTTCGGCTCGAAGCCGGCGAACGCGTCGGCCTGCTCGGCCCCAACGGCGCGGGCAAATCCACGCTGGTGAAAACCCTGGTCGGCGAACTGCCCGCGCTGCACGGCGAGCGCAAGGTGCACAAGGACCTGAAGATCGGCTACTTCGCCCAGCACACGGTGGAGAGCCTGCGCGAAGGCGCCAGCCCGTTCGATCATCTGCAGGACAAGGCGCCCGGCGTCGGTGCGCAGGTGCTGCGCGATTTTCTCGGCGGCTGGAATTTCGCCGGCGATCGCGCGTTCGAATCGGTCGATGGCTTTTCCGGCGGCGAGCGTGCGCGCCTCGCGCTGGCACTGATCGCCTGGGACAAACCCAACCTGCTGCTGCTGGACGAACCGACCAACCATCTCGATCTGGACATGCGCGAAGCCCTGGCCGATGCGCTGGCCGATTTCGACGGTGCCCTGGTGCTGGTTTCGCACGATCGCCATCTGCTGGGCATGGTCTGCGACAGCTTCTGGCGCGTGGCCGATCACAAAGTCGAATCGTTCGACGGCGATCTGGACGACTACGCCCGCTGGCTGCGTGCACGCGGCGCGGCTCCCCGGAAAACAGGGGAAGAAGCCAGGCCCGTGGAATCGGCCGCCGATCGCCGCCGCGCGGCTGCCGCGCAGCGCGAAAGCGAAAAAGCCTCGCGCCAGCGCGTCAAGAAAATCGAAACGCGCGTCGCCGCCATCGACGAAGAGCTCACCAAGCTGGAGCAGAAACTCGCCGATCCCCAAACCTACAACGGCCCCACCGCCGAACTGATGAAGCTCGGCCAGCGCCAGGCGGAATTGCGCAAAGAGAAGGAAACCCTCGAAGCCGAGTGGCTCGAGTTGTACGAACTGCTCGAAGCCTGAGCCATGACCGATACCACGCCGCGAACCGTGGAATGCTGGTTGCCGGCCTGGCCGCGTTTCGATCGCTTGCATCCCTTGCGCATGCTGTTGCAGCGCGTCGATCGCCTTGCCGACGGCGCCGTGGGTTATCTCGGTGGCCTGGCGGCTTATTTTTCCTGCGAAGGCGGCATGCCAGCGGCGGCGCTCACCCGCGAATACCTGGTGGGCGATGCCGGCGATGCGTACTGGCTCAGCGCCGATCCCGCCTGGGTGCAACCGGACCTGACCGGCGCGCGATTGATGGCCTGCGGCCAATTGCCGTTGAGCATGGACGAAGCGCAGGCATTGGCCGAGCCCCTGCACGCCGTGTTTGCCGAGGAGGGCATGCAGCTGGACGTCTCTTCGCCGCAACGCTGGCATCTGCGCTTGGCGGCGGCGCACGCAGCGCCCGAATTCGCCGCGCCGGAAGCCGCGCTCGGCGAGGATCTCTACGAACATCTGCCGCAAGGTGAGCAAGCGCGCCGCTGGCGCGTGCTGTTCAATGAAGCGCAGGTGCTGCTGCATCAACATCCCCTCAACGCGCAGCGCCGCGAACGCGGCCTGCCGCCGGTCAACAGCCTGTGGTTCTGGGGCGGTGGCGTATTGCCGGCACGCATCGGCACGGCATTGCGCGGCGTGGTCGGCGAAGACGTGCTGCTGCTGGCGCTGGCCAAACGTACGGGCATTCCCGTGCAGTCCCGCAGGCGCCTGGACGCGGCCAGCGCCGGCTGGCTGGTCGATCTGCAGGATCAGCCAGCCGATGCGATCGCTACGGAGTGGTGGCCCAGCTTGCAGCAACTGTGCAAGCGCGAGCGCGTGCTGTTTGCCTGCGCCAGCGGCGAGCGCTGGCTGCACCGTCCCTGGCACCGCCTGCGCATCTGGCGACGGAGCACGCCGTGATGCGCCAGGTCTTGAAGCGGCGCCCGCTGCTGGGTGAACCGGCGGGCTGGGGCCATGCCGTGCATCCTGTGCTGCAACGTATCTATGCCGCACGCGGCGTGCTTGGCCCCGAACAGGCCGAGCATCGCTTGAACCGTCTTCTATCGCCGCAGCATTTGAGTGGCATGCAGCAGGCGGTGGCATTGCTGGCCGATGCGATCCGCAGCGATACCTCCATCGTGATTGCCGGCGACTACGATTGCGATGGCGCCACCGGCGCGGCTGTGGCCGTGCGTGGCTTGCGCATGCTCGGTGCGCAGCGCGTGGATTACGTGGTGCCGAACCGTTTCGTGCATGGCTATGGCCTCACGCCCGAACTGGTGGCCTCGTTACCTGCACATGCGCAGCTGATCGTCACCGTCGACAACGGCATCGCCAGCATCGCCGGGGTGGCCGCTGCGCACGCGCGCGGCATGCGCGTGATCGTCACCGACCATCATTTGCCTGGCGATCAGTTGCCCGCCGCGGACGCCATCGTCAATCCCAACGTGCAGGGCGACGGTTTTCCCAGCAAGGCGCTGGCCGGCGTGGGCGTGATGTTCTACGTACTGCTGGCCTTGCGTGCGCACCTGCGCGAGCAGGACTGGTTTGCGACCAAACCGGAGCCGGATCTCTCCGTGCTGCTCGATCTGGTGGCGCTGGGCACGGTGGCCGACCTGGTGCCGCTGGATTACAACAACCGTGTACTGGTCGAGGCCGGCATGAAACGCCTGCGCAGTGGCCGCGGTTGCGCCGGCATCCTGGCCTTGATCGAAGCCAGCCAGCGCAGCGTGGTGTCGCTATGCGCCAGCGATTTCGCGTATGCCATCGGCCCGCGCTTGAACGCGGCCGGCCGCCTGGAAGACATGCGCCTGGGCGTGGAATGCCTGCTCACCGACGATGCGACCCAAGCGCGCCGCTACGCCGAGCTGCTGAGTTCCATCAACCAGGAGCGCCGCGACCTGCAAGCCGCCATGGTGGCCGAAGCCGAAGTGATGGTGGCCGGCGCCGCCCACGTGGATGTGCAGACGGTAGGCGTCACGCTGTTCGAGCCCAGCTGGCATGCCGGCGTGGTGGGCTTGGTCGCCTCCAAGCTGAAGGAACGCCTGCATCGCCCGGTGATCGCCTTCGCGCCGGCCGGCGAGGACGATCCCGATCACCTGCGCGGTTCGGCACGCTCCATTTCCGGCTTCCATATCCGCGACGCCTTGGCGGTGGTCGATGCGCGCCACCCCGGCTTGATCGAACGTTTCGGCGGTCACGCCATGGCGGCAGGGCTCAGCCTGGAAACACAGCACTACCCGCGTTTTGCCGAGGCGTTCGACGCCGTCGCGCGCGAGTGGCTGAGCGAGGAGCAATTGCAGGCCGTGCTCTACACCGACGGTGAAATGCCGGCCGGCCTGTTCACCCTGGAGATGGCGCGCATGCTGCGCTACGCAGGGCCATGGGGGCAGGCCTTTCCCGAACCGGTGTTCGAAAACCGCTTCGAATGCTTCAGCTGGCGGCCGATGGGTGAACGGCATCTGCGCTTGAGCCTGCGCGATCCGCGTGACGACGCGGTCCACGATGCCGTGATGTTCAACGCCTATGACGGCAAGCCGCCGCCGGCGATGATGCGCGCGGCCTACGAACTCACCATCAACGATTGGCAGGGCAGGGAATCGCCGCGGCTTCTGCTGCGCTATATGGAACCGGCCTAGGGATAATGGCGCTAACTTAAGCGTCATTGCTCCATGGCCTGCCGCGATTTGCTCCCTCCCCTGCGACAGTAGGGGAGGGCTGGGGTGGGGTTGCTTGGGCTTTAGCGTGCAGCCGAATGTCGCTATGACTTCTGATAACAAGCAGCAATGCGGCAACATCGGGCTCTTGCCACTCGCTGCGCTCGCACCCTACCCCAACCCAACCCTCCCCTACTGTCGCAGGGGAGTGGGCACATCACTGCACGCGTCGAGATACACGCTTAAGTTAGTGCCATTGGGCCTAGCGTTCTCCGGAAATTTCACGCCGCTGCACTTGTACCTCGGTTCAAATCGCGCTTGGATAGCATTCTCCGACGAAGCACCAAGGAGCATCGATCATGATCGAGCAACTCCCTTCTCTTCCGGCCGGCATCCTGGGCTTCCGCATGCGCGGACTGGTTACCGCGCAGGACTACGAAAGCGTCATGGTGCCGGACATCGAAGCGGCCTTCGCGTTGAATCGCAAGCTGCGCCTGGTGATCCACATCGGCGACGATTTCACCGGCTTCGCGCCTGGCGCAATGTGGGATGACGTAAAGCTCGGCTTTCGCCACATCAGCGGCTGGGAGCGCACGGCGCTGGTCACCGACGTGGGCTGGATACGGGTGATGTCCAGCATGTTCGGCTTCGCCATGCCCACGCATTTCAAGTTGTTTGCGGACGCCGAGCTGGATGACGCCATCCGCTGGGTGTCTTCCAACTGAGGGTGCAGTCAGGCCGGCGCCGATGGCATCGGTAACGCTTGTAACCGTTGCGTGCGATTCGGACTTGTGTTGAAGTCGAGTCCATGCCTGCCTACCTCGCCAGCCACCTCGTCAAAACCCGCGCCCTGTCGGCGGGTGTGGCCGTGGCTGCAACGGTCCTGAATAACAACGCCAATAACAATAACCGCAACCGCGGACGGGCCGGCGTGTAGACGAGAGCAGCAAACAGACACACGCAAAAGGGCCCGCCAAGTGCGGGCCCTTTTGTTTTTCCAGCATGTTGTTTTCAGCGTTTCATTCAACCAGCGAGCCAACAAGGAAATTCCATCATGTGCGCCATCTTCGGAATGTTCGATCTTCAGCCGGGCGACGACCTGGCCGCCTTACGCCAGCTAGCCCTGGAGCTGTCGCAACGACAGCGCCATCGCGGGCCGGACTGGAGCGGAGTGTTCGTGGATGCCGGCGCGATCCTGGTGCACGAGCGCCTGGCCATCGTCGATCCGGCCAGCGGCGCACAGCCGCTGCGCTCGCGCGACGGCCACCTGGCGCTGGCGGTGAACGGGGAGATCTATAACCATCGCGAGCTGCGCGCGCACAGCCGCTACGACTTCACCACCGGCTCCGACTGCGAAGTGATCAACGCGCTGTACCGCGAACATGGCACGGATTTCCTCACCCAGCTCAATGGCATTTTTGCGTTCGCCCTGTGGGATGGCGATGCCAAGCGCTACCTGATTGCACGCGACCCGATCGGCGTGTGTCCCCTGTATTGGGGCCACGATGCGCAGGGGCGGCTGTGCGTAGCCTCGGAAATGAAGGCGCTGGTAGGCGTTTGCGCCGACGTGGCGCCGTTTCCGCCGGGCCACGTCTACGACAGCAGCACCGGTGAGCTCAAGCGTTATTACCAGCGCCCATGGCGTGATTACGAAGCCACCAAAGGCCACGGCCCGGGCGAATTGCGCAAGGCGTTCGAGCAGGCCGTGCATCGCCAGTTGATGACGGACGTGCCGTACGGCGTACTGCTTTCCGGCGGCCTGGATTCCTCGCTGGTCGCCGCCTGCGCCGCGCGCTTCGCCCGCGAACGCGTGGAAGACGACGACCGCAGCGAAGCCTGGTGGCCGCGCCTGCATTCCTTCGCCATCGGCCTGGAAGGCTCGCCCGACCTGGCTGCCGCAAAAATCGTCGCCGACGCGCTCGGCACCGTGCACCACGGTTTCGTCTACAACTTCTGGGAAGGCCTGGATGCGCTGCCGGAAGTGATCCGTCACATCGAAACCTACGACGTCACCACCATCCGCGCCTCCACGCCGATGTACCTGCTCGCGCGCCGCATCAAGGCGATGGGCGTGAAGATGGTGCTCTCCGGCGAAGGTTCCGATGAAATCTTCGGCGGCTACCTGTATTTCCACAAAGCGCCGTCGCCCGAAGCCTTCCACGAAGAAACCGTGCGCAAGCTCGATGCGCTGCACAGCTACGACTGCCTGCGCGCCAACAAGTCGATGATGGCCTGGGGTGTGGAAGCGCGCGTGCCGTTCCTCGACCTGGAGTTCATGGAGGCGGCGATGAGCATGGATGCCAAGCACAAGATGGCCGGCAAGGGCCGCATCGAAAAAGCCGTGTTGCGCGAGGCCTTCGCCGGCGCGCTGCCGGAATCGATCCTGTGGCGGCAAAAAGAACAGTTCAGCGATGGCGTGGGTTATGGCTGGATCGACGGCCTGAAAGCGCACGCCGAGCAGGCGGTCAGCGACCGCGAATTTGCCGCCGCCGCGTCGCGCTATCCCTTCAACACGCCGGCCACCAAAGAGGCGTACCTGTATCGCCGCATCTTCGAGAAATTCTTCCCCGGCGAAGCCTGCGCAGCGACGGTGCCCGGCGGCAAATCGATCGCGTGTTCCTCGCCGGCCGCATTGGCCTGGGACCCGGCGTTTGCGGCAATGGCCGATCCTTCGGGCCGCGCCGTGCGTGGCGTGCATGCGAATGCCTTGGAAACAACGCCTTAAACCTGCTGGAAACTTCAGGCGATGTAGGCTGGCATTGAAATCCCAGCCTACATCGCGCCCCTGCTCGGCTAGGCGCCTTCGCGCCCGGTTTGCTACGATTGGCGTTTATCTCGCGCCCATCGGGCGCCATCCCTCCAGGGTTCAACCACCATGATCGAAACCAATCCGATCCTTGCGCAGATCGCGGACCTCAAGGCCCGCATCGAGTCGCTTAGGGGGTATCTTTGACTACGACGCCAAGCGTGAGCGTCTGGAAGAAGTAAGCCGCGAACTGGAAAGTCCCAACGTGTGGGACGATCCGCCGCGCGCGCAGGAACTGGGCCGCGAACGCGCCCGCCTCGATACCATCGTCAGCGGCATCGACCGCATCACCACCGGCCTTGCCGATGCCGGCGAGCTGCTGGAAATGGCCGCCGCCGACGGCGACGAGGACACCGTGCAATCCGTGCAGGCCGACGTCGGCAAGCTCGACGCCGAGGTCAGCAAGCTGGAATTCCAGCGCATGTTCTCCGGCAAGATGGACGCCATGAACGCCTTCGTCGACGTGCAGGCCGGCGCCGGCGGCACCGAGGCGCAGGACTGGGCCGAAATGCTGCTGCGCATGTACCTGCGCTGGTGCGAATCGCGCGGCTGGAAAACCGAGCTGATGGAAGTGAGCGCCGGCGACGTGGCCGGCATCAAGTCCGCCACCTTCCGCGTGGAGGGCGATTACGCCTACGGCTGGCTGAAAACCGAGATCGGCGTGCACCGCCTGGTGCGCAAGAGCCCGTTCGACTCCGACAACCGCCGCCACACCAGCTTTACTTCGGTGTTCGTGTCGCCGGAAGTCGACGACGACATCGACATCGAGATCAACCCGGCGGATCTGAAAACCGACGTGTACCGCTCGTCCGGCGCCGGCGGCCAGCACGTCAACAAGACCGAATCGGCCGTGCGCATCACCCACGTACCCAGCGGTGTGGTGGTGGCCTGCCAGACCGAGCGCAGCCAGCACGCCAACCGCGACCGCGCCATGAAGATGCTGGCCGCCAAGCTGTACGAACTGGAAATCCAGAAGCGCAACGCCGAAAAGGATGCGCTGGAAGCGACCAAGTCCGACATCGGCTGGGGCAGCCAGATCCGCAACTACGTGCTTGATCAAAGCCGCATCAAGGACCTGCGCACCGGCGTGGAACGTACGGATACGCAGAAGGTGCTCGATGGCGATCTCGACGATTTCATCGAGGCGAGCCTGAAAGCCGGACTGGACGCGGGCGCCAAGCGCGTCGATGCCTGATAGCCATCGAGGAGTCACCGCATGAACGCAAAAACGGTTTACGCAGTGCTGTTTGCATGCGCCGGTGTCGCGCTTTTCAACCACGCGAACGCTGCCGACCAAGGCGTCAAGCAGGATGCCAAAAACGCCGGCCACGCCATCGGCAACGGCGCGCGCGATGTCGGCCATGCGACCGCGCACGTTGCCAAAACCATCGGCCACGGCGCGAAAGAAGCGGGCCAGGGTATTGGGCACGGCGCCAAGGAAGTGGGCCACGGCGTGGCGCACGGTACGCGCGAAGGCTGGGACGCCACCAAGCATGCGGTCAAGCATGTGTTCGGCAAAGATGATTGATAGCCTCGGTCGCTCCAGAATGTGAACAGCCGTATCGGAAGGCTTGGTGCCTCCTATGAAGATTGCGATTGAAATCAATGATGAGTTACTGCGACAGGCGCGAGATGTCGTGCAGCACGATCGCGTCACGCTGGCAAGCCTTATTGAGCAGGGATTGCGCATGGTGTTGAAAAGCAGGGGTGCGTTGCCAGTACATAGGCGGACCGAGCCCGTGGTTTTCCATGGCAAACTCGGTTTTACCCCCGAATTTGAAGGAAAGAAATGGGGTGCCTTCAAAGAAGATGTGCGCTATCTATCCGTAATCCACTGGTGGCCTGAAGCATGAGCGAGACCGATCTAATTGGCACGGCTGTGCCCGACGAAAACAAGCTGATCGCCGAGCGCCGCGAAAAGCTCAAGGCGCTGCGCGAGCAGGGTATCGCCTTCCCGAACGACTTCAAGGTCGACAGTTTCGCCGGCGATCTGCAGTCCGAGTTCGAGGACAAGGAGCAGCACAGCGCCGAAGCGATCGAGGCGCTGGCGCGCAAGGTCAAGGTGGCTGGCCGCATCGTGCTCAAGCGTGTGCAGGGCAAGGTCAGCTTCGTGCAGATGCAGGATTTCACCGGCCGCATCCAGCTGTTCATTCATCAGGGCACGGTGGGTGAAGCCACCTACGATGCGTTCAAGGGCTGGGACGTGGGCGACGTGGTCGGCGCCGAAGGCGTGCTGATGCGCACCAAGACCGGCGAGCTGTCGGTGAAGGTGCAAACGCTGCGCCTGCTCACCAAGAGCCTGCGCCCGCTGCCGGACAAGTGGCACGGCCTGGCCGACGTGGAGCAGCGTTACCGCCAGCGTTACGTCGACCTGATCGTGACCGAAGAAGCGCGCCAGGCCTTCATGGTGCGCTCGAAGGTGATCGGCTACATCCGCAAGTGGCTGGAAGCCGAGCCCTACCGCTTCATGGAAGTGGAAACGCCGATGATGCACATCATTCCCGGCGGCGCCACGGCACGTCCCTTCATCACGCACCACAACGCGCTGGATATCGATCTGTATCTGCGCGTGGCGCCGGAGCTGTATTTGAAGCGTCTGGTGGTGGGCGGTTTCGATCGCGTCTACGAGATCAACCGCAACTTCCGCAACGAGGGCGTGTCCACGCGGCACAACCCTGAATTCACCATGCTGGAGCTGTACCAGGCCTACGCCACCTATCACGAGATCATGGACCTCACCGAGGCGATGATCCGCGAGACGGCGAAGAACGTGCTGGGTACCACGCAACTGGCCTGGGAAGGCGCCGAGATCGACGTCGGCCCCGCTTTCCGCCGCTGGCGCATGGAAGATGCCGTGCTGGAACTCAACCCGGAGATCAAGCGCGAAGAACTGCGCAACCGTGATGCCATGGCTGCCCATGCCAAGCGCTTGGGCGTGCACGTAAAGCCCAACTACGGCTGGGGCAAGCTGCTGCTGGAAGTCTTCGAGAAGACGGTGGAACACACCCTGGTGCAACCCACCTTCATCATCGACCATCCGGTGGAAGTCTCGCCGCTGGCGCGCGAGAACGACGTCGACAAGGGCATCACCGACCGCTTCGAGCTGTTCATCAACGGCAAGGAAATCGCCAACGGCTTCTCCGAGTTGAACGATCCGGAAGACCAGGCCGCGCGCTTCCAGGCGCAGGTGGATGCCAAGGAATCCGGCGACGACGAAGCCATGCATTTCGACGCGGACTACATCCGCGCGCTGGAAGTCGGCTTGCCGCCAACCGGCGGCCTTGGCGTGGGCATCGACCGCCTGGTGATGCTGTTCACCAACTCGTCGTCGATCCGCGACGTGTTGTTGTTCCCGTACATGCGCCCGGAATGACGATCAGAACTCCAGCTCCTGCGCTGCGCACAAATAATCGATCATCGGCGCCAATCGCTTGTAGCTGGCCACCATGAACGGCAACAACTCCGCCGAGCACGCCAGCGCCTCGTCGAACTGCTCGCCCGCCGCGAAATCCTTGCGCTTCAAATCCTCGATCAATTCATGCCCGGGATCGAATCCGCGCGGCGGTCGCGTGAGCGATTCGCCCCAGAAGTGGAAATGTTCGCGGAACGCCTTGCCATGCACCGCACGCTTCCACGCCGCCGGATTGTCCGCCAGAAACGCGCGGATACGCTTCAACGCATCCGCTTCCGGATGCCACATGCCGCCGCCGATGAAACAATCGCCGGGCTGGATATGCAGGTAAAACGACGGCGCCGGAATCTCATGCCGGCGCTCATGGAAAAAGCGCGCGCTCGCCCACGGCTTGTACGGTTCCTTGTCGTTCGAGAAGCGCGTGTCGCGATAGATGCGGAACAGCGAGCCGCCCATCTTGCGCGGATCGGCGCGGAAATGCGCGCTGATTTTCGTCAACGGCGCTTGCATGTCGGCGATCAGCTCCAGGAACGGATCGCGCACGTCGCGCTCGTATTCGGCTTTGTGTTTCTGGAACCACTCGCGGTTGTTGTTGCGGGCCAGGCTTTTGAGAAAGCGGAATGTCGCGGGCGAAAAATAGGCGCGGGGCATAGCGATTCGATTCTCAGGTTGGGATGGTAAGGGCTATGTCGTCTCCAATCTGCAGAGCCGTCATTCCGGCGAAGGCCGGAATCCATGCTTCGGGCTGGCGATGGATTCCGGCCTTCGCCGGAATGACGGCTCGCGCTGAAACGACACTGACGCGAATTTCGGTTGAATTTCGGTTCTAAAGGGCTTCACTCCGGCTTACGTCAAAGCAACGCCCGCTTCAACAGCTAGCTGCTCTCCCCACATCTGCAACTGATCCAGTAGCGGAAGCTTGTCGCGCCCCAGCGGATCATCGCGCAACAGCGCCAGTTTGGCGAAATAGTCGGGCAGGGTGAGCGTGGTAAGCGGCGTAGGGCGCGTCAGCCGCTCAACACGGAAACGCTCCCACCGCTCGCGCTCATCGGGCGTCAACGTATCGGGCCAGTTGCGCGCACGATAGCGGAACAGCAAGTCCGGATAGCGCGCATCGCGAAACTCGAAACGGCGCTGGCCCAGTTGTTCGGGTGGCGTGGCGCGTACTTCGCGCAGCAGGCGCTTGTCCGCGTCCGGCAAAAAGCCGCTGTACAAGGCCAGTTCCGGATCTTCCGGCGGCGGCAGTTCGGCGGCGCGCTGGAAAATGCGGCGCAGCTTGTCCGCCAGGTTCGCCGCGGCGCGCAGGCTATCCGCATGCGCCAGGCATCGATCCACATCCAGCTGCAGCCGCGCAAGATCCACGCCCTTCAGCACCGACAGCGGCGCCAGCGCCGGCGAGCGGTTCGCATGCACGGTACGCAACGCAATGCGTTCCACGCCTTCGGGCAGGTCGGCGCGTGCGGTAAACACGCGATCGATAATGTCGTCCACCTCCAGCGCCAGCAAGTCGCAGGGATCCTGCGCAAGGTCGTACACGATGATTTCACCCGGGCGGGCCGGGTGCACCGCCAGCGGCACGATGATGGCCACGCAGCCACGGCTGGCCGGGTAGCGCGAAGACACGTGCACCAGCGGCGTCATCGCGGTGAGATCGAGCAGTTCGAACACGCGCTGCTTGCGGCGCAGGCCGAAATGCCAGTCCCACAAGCGCGGCTGGCGCACGCGGATCAGGCGCGCCAGATCGATCAGCGCATACACGTCGGAGAGCGCATCGTGGGCGCGTTCCTGCCGCAGGTGGTTGGCCGCCGCCAAATGCTCCAGCTTGAAGCTGGGCGTGCCATCCTCATGCGTGGGCCACACGATGCCTTCCGGGCGCAAGGCTGCGCACATGCGCACTAGGTCGATCAGGTCCCAGCGCGAATTGCCGTTTTCCCACTCGCGCCCATATGGCTCGAAAAAATTGCGGTACAGCAACTGGCGCGTGAACTCATCATCGAAGCGCAGCGAGTTGTAGCCCACGCCGCAGGTGCCCGGCGCTGCCAGCTGCTCGTGCACGCGCGCGGCGAAATCGGCCTCGATCAGGCCATCGCGTTCGGCCTGCTGCGGCGTAATGCCGGTGATCAGGCAGGATACCGGGCTGGGTGGCATCTCGCGCGGCGGTTTGCCGAAGAACATCACCGGCTCGTCGATGATTTCCAGCTCCAGGTCGGTGCGGATGCCGGCAAACTGGATCGGGCGGTCCCGGCGCGTGTCGGTGCCGAAGGTTTCGTAGTCGTGCCAGAAGAGCGTGTGCATGCGCGGATTCTACGGGAACTGCCATTCCCCGCCGCCAGCCCAAGCATTTGGCGCGCTATCCGCCCCCGGCTAAACTCACCCGACAGGAGGGCGCATGAGCCAAGCGAACGAAGACAACCTCATCTGGATCGATCTGGAAATGACCGGTCTGGATACCGACAACGATTCGATCCTCGAGATCGCCACCATCGTCACTGACAAGGATCTGCTCGTTCTGGCCGAAGGCCCCGTATTCGCGATCCGCCACGAGGGGGAGCGGCTGGAGGCGATGGACAGCTGGAACCGCAACCAGCATCGCCGGTCCGGCCTGTGGGAGCAGGTATTGTCTTCCCACACCACGCACGCCGACGCGGAAAAGGCCACGCTGGAATTCCTCAAGGCCTGGGTGCTGCCGGGCAGGTCGCCGATGTGCGGCAATTCGATCTGCCAGGATCGTCGTTTCCTGCATCGGCAGATGCCGCAGCTGGAGCGCTTCTTCCATTACCGCAACCTGGACGTGTCCACGCTGAAGGAACTGGCGCGGCGCTGGGCGCCGGCCATCGGCCGCGGGTTCTCCAAGGAATCGGCGCATACGGCGCTATCAGACATCCGCGATTCCATCGATGAATTGCGCTACTACCGCCAGTTCATGGGCGAGCTGGGCGGCGCGGAGCAAAACGCGTGAACACCGACCTGTTCGCCACCGTGCTCGATTGCAACGGCCGCCCGTTGCGCCTGGATCGTCCGCGCGTGGTGGGCATCATCAACGTAACGCCCGATTCGTTCTCCGACGGCGGCCAGTTTTCCAGCGCGGCAGCCGCGGTGGAACATGGCCTGCTGCTGGCGCAGGAGGGCGCGGACATGCTCGACGTCGGCGGCGAATCCACCCGCCCCGGCGCGGCGGATGTCTCCGTGGAAGACGAACTGCAGCGGGTCATTCCCGTGATCGAGCAACTGGTGGCGCGCACCTCGCTGCCCATTGCCGTCGACACCTCCAAGCCGGAAGTGATGCGCGCCGCGGTGGCGGCCGGCGCGGGCATGATCAACGACGTCTACGCCCTGCGCCGCGAAGGCGCGCTGGATGCCGCTGCCGAACTGCGCATGCCGATCTGCCTGATGCACATGCAAGGCGAGCCGCGCAGCATGCAGGAAGATCCGCGCTACGACGACGTGGTCGGCGAAGTGCACCGCTTTCTCACCGATCGCCTGTTCGCCTGCGAAATGGCCGGCATCGATCGGCGCAAGGTGATGGTCGACCCGGGTTTCGGTTTCGGCAAAACGCTGGAACACAACCTTGCACTGCTGCGTAAGCTGCAGCGCTTCGCCGAGCTGGGCAGCGGTGTCTATGTGGGGCTGTCGCGCAAATCGATGATCGGCACCCTGACCGATCGCCAAGCCCCGGCCGACCGCGCCGCCGGCTCGGTTGCGGCAGCGCTGATCGCCGTGCAGCGCGGCGCACGCATGGTGCGCGTCCACGACGTGGCCGCCACCGTGGATGCGCTGAAGGTATGGCACGCCGTGCAAGCCGGCGACACGCCCGAGCGGCATGACAAGCCCAAGATGCCAAGCTGGCCGGATGATGACTGATACGGGCCGTGGGCTGGGATGAAATCCCAGCAACAGGAACTGTGCTGACCCCCGCACCTGATTTGGCGTCGCATCCCAACAACACCGTCACCCCGGCTTTCGCCGGGGTGACGAGCAAAAAAGCACAGCAACCAAGACTCAGCACTCATCAGGCGTGCGCGGTAAGCGTGAGCAACCCCCAACCCCGGGTGTAGCATTCACGCCCTGGCGACGCACTTGTCCCTATTTCCTTGTTCCCGCTTCTGCAGACAGAGCCTTCATGAACCAACGCAAATATTTCGGTACCGACGGCATCCGCGGCCGCGTAGGCGAGTGGCCCATCAGCGCGGATTTCATGCTGCGGCTGGGCCGGGGGCTCGGCGTGGTGCTGGCGCGGGAGAAGAAATCCTCGCGCCGCCCGCTGGTACTGATCGGCAAGGACACCCGCGCTTCGGGCTACATGTTCGAATCCGCCCTGGAGGCCGGCCTCACCGCCGCCGGCGCGGACGTTCGCCTGTTCGGCCCCATGCCCACCCCGGCGGTGGCCTACCTCACCCGCAGCCTGCGCGCCGATGCCGGCATCGTGATCAGCGCCTCGCACAACCCGCACTACGACAACGGCATCAAATTCTTCTCCACGCAAGGCGAAAAACTTTCCGACGAGATCGAAGCGGCGATCGAGCTGGAAACCGACGCGCCGTTCACCACGGTGGATTCGGAACACCTGGGCAAAGTGGTCCGCGTTACCGACGCTATCACGCGCTATGCGGAATTCTGCAAAGCCACCGTGCCGGAAGATTTCAGCCTGGCCGGCATGAAGATCGTGCTCGACTGCGCACACGGCGCCACCTACCAGGTTGCGCCCAAGGTGTTCAGCGAACTGGGTGCGCAGGTCCATGCCATCGGCGACAAGCCCGATGGCTTCAACATCAACCGCGACGTCGGCTCCATGCACCCGCAGGCCTTGCAGCGCGCGGTGCTGGAGCAGGGCGCCGATATCGGTTTTGCGTTCGACGGCGACGGCGACCGCGTGCAAGTGGTGGATCGCCATGGCGTGCTGGGCGATGGCGACGACATGCTCTACGTGCTGGCGCACAGCTGGCAATCGCGCGGTTTGCTCAAGGGCCCGGTCGTCGGCACGCTGATGAGCAACTATGGCCTGCAACAGGCGCTGGCGGGCCTCGGCGTGGACCTGATCCGCGCCAACGTCGGCGACCGCTTCGTGCTGCAGAAACTGAAGGAGCACGGCGGCGTGCTCGGCGGCGAAACCTCCGGCCACCTGCTGTGCCTGGACCGCGCCACCACCGGTGACGGCATCGTCGCCGCGCTGGCCTTGCTCGAAGCCTTGAAGCTGTCCGGGCAGGATCTGAGCGCCGCGCGCCAGGGCCTTAAAAAAATGCCGCAGGTAATGATCAACGTGCGCGCCGCCGGCGCACGCGAAGCGCTCAACACCGATGCCGTGCGCCAGGCGCTGGCCGATACCGAGCAGGCCCTGCTTGGCCGCGGCCGCGTCGTGCTGCGCGCCTCCGGCACCGAACCGCTGGTGCGCGTCACGGTGGAAGCGGCCGACGAGGCCGAAGTGCGGCAAATGGCGCAACGCCTGGCGGACGTCGTAAAATCCGCCACCGAACGCTCGTGAACCAGTAGCGTTGCCGTTTCCCGGCAGCGCTGCAAACAGATGCCAGGTCGCCATGGAATGGAGCCTGCCTGCGTTACTGCAGACATGCCCCGAAGGCCCGACGTGCACCGCCCCTGCGGTGGCGGCCACAAATAGACCGTATGCCTACCTGGATATCCTGCATGGATACATCTGCTCACACACCCGCCAAGAAGGTTCCCACCCTCGACATCCGCCGCTTCGACAGCGACCGCGCGGCCTTCGTCGCCGAGCTCGGCGCGGCCTACCGCGAATTCGGCTTCTGCTGCATCAGCGAGCACGGCATCGCCCCATCGCTGATCGACGGCGCCTACGATGCCTTCCAGCGCTTCTTCGCGCTGCCGGCCGAAACCAAGATGAAGTACCACGTGCCTGGCTCCGGCGGCGCGCGCGGCTACACGCCGTTCAAGGTCGAAACGGCCAAGGACAGCCGCTACCCGGATTTGAAAGAGTTCTGGCACATCGGCCGCGAGATCGATCGCCATTCGCGCTTCGCCGATCTCATGCCGCCGAACCTGTGGCCGGCCGAAGTGCCGGGCTTGCGCGAATACGGTTACGCGCTTTTCCAGGCGCTGGATCTGCTCGGCAGTCGCGTGCTGCGCGCACTGGCCCTGCACATCGACCTGCCGGAAGATTATTTCGAAGACAAGATCGACCAGGGCAATTCCATCCTGCGCCCGATCCATTACCCGCCCATCACCGAGGAAAACATCCCCAACGTGCGCGCGGGCGCCCACGAAGACATCAACTTCATCACCCTGTTGGTCGGCGCCAGCGCCGAAGGGCTGGAAGTGCTCACCCGCGAGGGCAAGTGGCTGCCCATCACCACCGAAGGCGACGCCATCGTGGTGAACATCGGCGACATGCTGCAGCGCCTGACCAACCACGTGTATCCCTCCACCACCCACCGCGTGGTGAACCCGCCGAACGCCAACGCGCGCAAGCCGCGCTATTCCGTGCCGTATTTCCTGCATCCCAACCCCGACGTGGTGCTGGGCCCGCTGCCGCAATGCATAACGCCGGACAACCCGCGGCGCTACGACACCTCGATCAGCTCGCACGAATACCTCATGCAGCGCTTGCGTGAGATCAAGCTGATCTGAGCCGCCCCGCTGCCGTAGGTTGGCGGTGAGGCAGCTCCGAACCCCAACATCGCCATCTACATGGCCATGTTGGGGTTCGCATTCGCTCACCCCAACCTACGTGGTTGAGTGGGGCAAGCAAAAACGCCCCCCAAAAGCCAATGCGTGTACGTCTCATTGCCCGCCCGCCGCACGCAACCCGCTAAAGTTTGCGTGCTATCCGGGAGCCCTTCGCATGTCCGCCACCCATCGACATCCACACACCGAGCGCCACTTCGCCGCCTCCGACACCGTCCGCGACGTGGTGCTGGGCATGGCCGATGGCCTCACCGTGCCCTTCGCCCTGGCGGCAGGCCTCTCCGCCGCCAATGTCGCCAGCCGCGTGGTGGTGGTGGCGGGCGTGGCCGAAATCGCCGCCGGCGCCATCGCCATGGGCCTGGGCGGCTATCTCGCCGCGCGCGGCGAGGCGGATCACTACCACTCCGAACGCCGTCGCGAACTGCACGAAGTGCGTCATTTGCAGCGCGAAGAAGAGCGCGAGATCGTGGACATCTTCAAAGGCTACGGCCTGGACCGCGCCGCCTGCGAACCCATCCTGGAACACTTCCGCAACGATCACGAAGCCTGGGTGGATTTCATGATGCATTTCGAGCTAGGCCTGGAAACCCCGCAACCCGGACGCGCCCTGCGCAGCGCCATCACCATCGGCGGCGCCTACGTGGTCGGCGGCCTGGTTCCGCTGGTGCCCTACATGCTGATCGCGCAATTGAAGCCCGCGCTGCAGTGGTCCATCGCATGCACTTGCATTGCGCTGGCCATATTCGGCGCAGCCAAAAGCCGCTTCACCGGCGTAAGCGCATGGCGCAGTACGCTGCAAACCGTGCTGATCGGAGGCCTGGCGTCGGCTACGGCGTTCCTGCTTGCACATTGGATCGGCGGCTAGACGCGTGACGTAACTAAACACAATGGCACCAACTTAAGCGTCATTGCCCATGACTTGCCGCGATTTGCTCCCTCCCCTGCGACAGTAGGGGAGGGCTGGGGTTGGGTTGCTTGTGCTTTAGCGTGCAGCTGCATGTCGCTATGGCTTCTAATAACAAGAAGCAATGTGGCAACGTCAGGCTCTTGTTGCTCGCTACGCTCGCACCCCACCCCAAGCCTCCCCTACTTCGCAGGGGAGGGAGCACATCACTGCAAGCGTCGAGATACACGCTTAAGTTAGTAACCTAGGCCGGCATGCACAACCCCATCTCTCTTGAAGGTCAGGATGCTGCGATTGCATCCCAACCTACCAACATGGAAAACATCCCCAAGCAGCCAATCACTCAGCCGCATCCTGCGCTCGATACCGCTTCGACTGCTTCGCCGACATCCGCAATGCCATGCGATCCGGCATCAGCTTGAACAAGCCCTTCACCGTGCGATTGAACCGCCCGGTGACATGCACCACGTCCCCGCGTTCCACCGCATCGATGCCTTCCCGCACCACATCATCCGCACGCTGCCACATAAAGCTCGGCATCTTGCTGACCAACGCACGCGTACCCGTCACATCGTGAAACTCCGAGTACGTAAACCCCGGGCACAGCGCGCACACATTCACGCCCATGCCCAGGTTCTCCAACGCCAGCGATTGCGAAAACTTGATCATGTACGCCTTGCTCGCCGCATACAGCGTATGCCCCGCGCTGCCCGGCACGTGGCCGGCCAACGAAGCTACATTCACGATGCGCCCATAACCCCGCGCGCGCATGCCGCCAATCAAGCGCCATGCCAATTCCGTCGGCGCGGTCACCAGCACACGCAGGAAATCCGCGTGCACCGGCCAATCGTTCTGGTCGAAACGCCCGGGCACGCCGTAGCCCGCGTTGTTGATCAACCAGTCCACCTGCAAGCCGCGCTCATCCAGCGCCGCGCAAAGCTGCTCCACCCCATGCGGATCGGCCAGGTCGTTGGTCAGCACAGTCGTGTTCACGCCGTGTTGATCGCGCAGCTCGTTCGCCACCGCTTCCAGGCGATTGGTGCGGCGCGCCGTCAGCACCAGGTCGTGGCCGCGTGCGGCAAGCGCGCGGGCAAAGGCGGCGCCGATGCCGGCCGATGCACCGGTGATCAGGCTGAGCGGACGAGCTTTCGTCATGGAGTATTCCTTGGCTGGATCGAGATAAATAAAACCGCGTTCAGCACGCGCGTTGCCGTGCCTTTGGCCGCTGGTTAAGCTTGCCAGCTTTCCTTTGCCACGGATGCGGACATGCGTAAAAAACTCGTCGCCGCCAACTGGAAAATGCACGGCAGCCGTTCCATGGCAGTCGGCCTGATGGAAGACATCCTCAAGGCCAATCCTGTTGACGGCACCGATGTATTGATCCTGCCGCCGTATCCCTATCTTGCGCAGCTCACTGACCAGTACGGCGCCTCCGGCATCGCCTTCGGCGCGCAGGACATAAGCGAGCACCAAGGGCAGGGCCCCTATACCGGCGAGGTATCCGCCCAGATGGTGGCGGACCTGGGTTGCCGCTGGGCGCTGGTCGGGCATTCCGAGCGCCGCCACCACCACAGCGAAAGCAACGACAAGGTGGCGCGCAAGTTCGCCGCCGCCCTGGCCGCCGGGCTCACCCCGGTGCTGTGCGTGGGCGAGACCCTGCACCAGCGCGAAGCCGGGGAGACCATCGACGTGATCCGGGCGCAGCTGCAGGCCGTGCTCGCGCTCAACGGCATCCGCGCCTTCGACACCGCCGTGATCTCCTACGAACCGGTCTGGGCCATCGGCACCGGCAAGACCGCCAGCCCGGCGCAGGCGCAGGAAGTGCATGCCTTCATCCGTAGCCAATTGGCGCAGGAGGATGCTATGATCGCCCGTCTGACCCGGCTGCTTTATGGCGGCAGCGTCAAGCCGGCCAATGCTGCAGAGCTGTTTGCACAGCCGGACGTGGATGGGGGGTTGATCGGCGGCGCTTCGCTCGTTGCCTCCGAATTCCTCGCCATCTGCAACGCTGCCCGTTAAGCACCCTCGAACCCTACGCGAGACCTCATGTTCGTCATCTTCAGCGTGTTCTACATCCTGATCGCTGCAGCGATGATCGTGCTGATCCTCATGCAGCGCGGCGCAGGCGCCGATGCCGGTTCCGGCTTTGGTGCCGGCGCATCGGCCACCGTGTTCGGCGCGCGTGGTTCGGCCAACTTCCTGTCGCGCTCCACCGCCGTGCTCGCCGCGCTGTTCTTCGCGCTCAGCATCGGCATGGGCATCTACCTGAAGGCAAATGGCGGCACCATCCGCCAGCAGCAGGTCAATAACAACCTTGGTGTCATGGCAGGTCTTGGCAACCAGCCCGCCAAACCGCAAAATGCGCAGCCCGCGGCCCAGCCGCAGGCAGCAGTGCCGGCGCCAGCCCCGGCCGGCAACGGCGAAGTCCCCGCGGCCCAGCCGGCCCCGGCCAAGGCACAGCAGGGCGAAGTCCCGGCCCCCACGGCCCCGGCAGCAGCAGCAACGAGCAAGCACTAAAATCGAGCAACATCAGCCCAGGTGGCGGAATTGGTAGACGCACTACCTTGAGGTGGTAGCGACGCAAGTCGTGGGGGTTCGAGTCCCCCCTTGGGCACCAATCGAAGGCTACGGAAGTCCTGGTTACAGGATTCGGTAGTGAAGGAAACGAAGACCCGCCAAGTGCGGGTCTTTTTTTGTGCCCGAAAAAAGGGGTTTGACAAGCCAAACCTGTTCAAGGGGGCATGGAACTATTACAAGATTCCTGCCGGCACGAATCTTCCGGAAGGGTTGGTGATAGTGCGCGACTACTACAACCCGAGCTATGAGGCGACTCACTACACAGTCGCCCCGGCCTACGACATGCCTTTGGAGCGTTTTAAAGCACTTCTCGCTGCGTTGGCAAAACTCTTAGAAAAGGATGTTTCATGTGGAAGTTGAAAACTCTTGGCTGCCGACACTGCTTTGCGCATTGAATGACGGCATCAAATACAACGGCTTCTGTCCTGTTCGTCTCACACCCCCGTCACCATCGGCCACTACCCCGCCATGTTGCTCGCGGAAGCGCGAGCATCCGGAAGTAGTGACTCAATGGAAGGGGGAAGATGTTGTAGATCTGCGCTCCGTGGATGCACGTCTCCGTATGTACAACACCATGCCGGCGATAAGCATCAGCATCGTTCCGGCGGATGGAATCCAGGCAAATCGTGCCCAGGACGTAAACGTCAGTCGCAGCTCTTGCACGTGAGGCGGAATGATCACTCCCTGCAGCGCACTGTTGACACGCACCGTGCGAAGGCGGCCGCCTGCGGTCGCTCGCCAACCGTCATGGAACGCCTGGCTGACAATCAGCAAGGTAGGAACTTCCGCGGCGTGGTTGAGCTTGATGAGAAGCCGATCGCCCTGGTCCAATGTGACGCTGGCTGCGTTTGGTTCGATGGTATCGGAAGATGTGACGTTCACGCCTTGTTCGCCGGGCTTCACGTCCGTCATGTTCAACCGCATGAAGCGGCCCCATCGGTTATTGACGCTGTAAACGTATTGCCCGCTGTCGTTTCCAACAAGCGTGAGTTGTGCCAAAGACAAAGGCTGTTGCGAAACCACGGCACCGATATTGGCCAACTTGAAGTTGATGGTGTCCAGTGAAGATTCGCTGATGGAGGCGTTGGTCCTGCCATAAGTGGACGACTCACCACCTAGCTTTCGCACGAAATCCTGATAGCCGAGCGGCGACAGGCTGTTGTACGAGTGCAAGGAGGCCAGGCCAAGCTCAGCATTGATATTGGGTGGCAACAGTGGCTCGGTGCCGACCATCGCATACCGGCTCCCGTCGCTGGTTTGCGATGCCAGCGCTTTCACTATCGGAGAAGTACGAGCGATATCGGACTCGGGCTGATGCAACAACATCTGGCGGTCGAACAGGCCCAGCCAAAGGATGGCGACGACCACCACCAGGCCGGGGCGCGATGTTTCGGCGGCGAGCACGCACAGTACAAGCACTACGCCGTAAGCGGCCATCATGGCCGTTTTCACGGGCATCACCGGGTGGAACACGGCGATAGTCCATGCGCCTGCAAACAACAAGGCTGCCACCACCCACAACGCACGGCGGCCAACGTCCCGCTGCCCGGACTTCTCGGGGCTACGGTGAGAAAACGCATCCAGCTGCGTGGCCGCCACCATGGCGATGGGAATGAGTGCCATGGCTGCGGGATTGGTGCGCGACAGATTCATCCCGAGATGGTTTAGGGCAAACGCGAAGGCGTGATCGGAGAAGATGAGTACCGCGAGTGCGGCGATGAACAGCCACCATCCCCACACGCGGCGCAGCGACGGTAGGCAGGCGAGAAAGACTGCCGCGGGGGCCATGCTCAGGCCGTTGTACAACGGCGTGAAAGCTGGGCTGATGGGATTGCCGTATAGCTGCGGAAATGCCCACAGCGCGATCTGTGTGCCGATGTCGTTGAGGCTCGAAACGTTGGGAAAAACGGCCTTGAAGAAACTGGCGTCCGGATGCACTCGCGCGGATGCCATCGCCGCGGCATAGGTATCCAAAGCCGCAGGAAGCGCGAGTATCAGGCCACACAAGCCCGCCAACGATAGCGGTAGAACAAGGTGCTTCATGCACGTCGACAGCGAGTGGCGTCGTGCGTATCGATAAGCTACGTACAGCGCAATCCCCAATCCCAGATAGACGTTGTACAAGACCATCTGCGGGTAGCCGGTGGTTAGCAGGCCATAGACGGAAAAGGCGACAAAACACCAGCTGGCGAAGTTTCTGCGGCGCGCAAATCGTGCGATGGACCAGTACGTCGCCAGCGCCCAACCGTAAGTGGGGGCGACCATGGGAAAGGTCGCCCAATAGATAAACGTGGGGCTGAGTGTGATGGTGACGGCCGCAAATAGAGACGGCCATGGGCCGAGCCCCCATTCCCTCGCAAACAGCAGAGCAAACAACCCGGCGAGAAAAGAAGCGACCAACGTGACACAGGTGACCCACTTGAAAGGATCCGAGATGATCCAGGACAGTGGCAGCGTTACGGGAAAGCTGGGGCTCAACACCGACTGATGGAAAACCGGACGCCCCAGTTCGTTGTAGGGGTCCCATGTGGCTAGCCAGTGGGAGCGCCTAGCGTGGAGCATGATGAAGGCATCAGGGGTGTAGCCCTGAACGTCGTCATTGAATTTCCGATTCTCCAGACTCTCTGGCTTTGCCGGCCCAGACGCGCCTAGCTCGATGTCCTGACGATGCGGGACAATCAGATCTCCCTGGATGATGACCGACCAGAAGCATAGCAAAAAGAGTGCGCAATACAGGGCAATGGCGAGTTTGAACGACGCGAAGGGGTGTATCCCGTCCGCCTTCTTCGTTGACTGGCTGGGATTCGTGTGCACTGGTATCGAGTCGTCCGTAGATATGGGTGCCACGCTAGCTCCCTGAAACGCCATTATTTCCCAAAGTCGTGCGCAAACGCATCAAAGGGCCACTGAGTAGCGCCTCTGGGAGGCCATTGAATGGCGTGGCCTGGATACCGTTGACAGTCGGCTACTTGTTTTCGGTGCCCCCCCCTTGGCACCAATCGAAGGCTACGGAAGTCCTGGTTACAGGATTCGGTAGTGAAGGAAACGAAGGCCCGCCAAGTGCGGTTTTTTTTGTGCCCGAAAAAAGGGGTTTGACAAGCCAAACCTGTTCAAGGGGGCATGGAACTATTACAAGATTCCTGCCGGCACGAATCTTCCGGAAGGGTTGGTGATAGTGCGCGACTACTATAACCCGAGCTATGAGGCGATTCACTACACAGCTATCGCCATGCGGATGGATGTGGTGCCGGGGTTTCGCAAAGCCGTGCTGGCCGTGTGGGCACAACGCTATTTGGCGCCCGGCACGGCCGTGGTCTCCGACGGCCTGTACTGCTTTACCAGTGTCGT
>Ga0209233_1000278_pt1 | contig 71989 bp, 63 predicted proteins | sample AraplaCL_Cvi_mCL_FD_184269 | JGI IMG/M metagenome (GOLD analysis project Ga0209233, IMG submission 184269) | Arabidopsis root microbial communities from the University of North Carolina, USA - plate scrape CL_Cvi_mCL (SPAdes) (version 2) | ecosystem: Host-associated > Plants > Roots > Endosphere...
CATCGGCATTTCCGGCGGCACCTATCAGCAGGATCAGGACGCTGCCGTCGTAGCGCTCAGCAAGCTGGGCTTCGAAGTCGCGGACGCTTGATGATAGCGCCTCGCGGTGAGGAATGGCCGCTATCTCGGGCTGATCGCCTGAAACCTGCCGGTCCGCTTCCGGCCCAGAATCGGTCATCCAGCAGCCGTATAATCAGGCGGCACGCACCATGCGTTCGAGAGCTTCGATCCGTTCCGCACAAATGACTTCGACCGCCTTGCTCAAGCAATCGATGCGTTCGCTCAGCCAAGCCAACTCCTCGGCCGAAATGCGGTAGTGCCGCGAGTACCGCGCCTTGACATAAGCTTCCTTGAGTTTCTCGAAGCGAGACCGATCCACCTTCGTTTCGCGTGGCCATGCGTCGATCAGACGCGGATCAATCCGTTCGGCCTGTGTCCGCAGAAACCCTAGATTATGAACGTGTGGCGTATAGAATGTGCATACCAGCAGCACGCAGTGATAATAGCTTTCAGCGGCCTGATGGAGAAGAAACGCCGCCTTCTTGTTCCAACCGCGGTTGGCGCTGAATTGGGCGGTGGCGAGAAACTGTTCGCCGCTTGGCAGCCACTCCTCAAAATATTCCCGCGCCATCGCCAGCGCCTGCTTGGGCGTCTTCGGCTTTGGCTCGGGCAATTCGGTATCGTCGCTCTGGTAGAGCGCGATCCCGTCCCGGGCGACGTCGATGAAGAAATAGCGCCCATGCGCGAGCCCGTCATTCACCTCCTGGAGCGTGTGGACGATGAAATTGACCGGCGTCTTGAGATTGCCGGTCACCGACAGCTCACGATTGAGCCGCTCCTCGGCCGACGACCAGAATTCGACCCGGTCGGTGAGCTTGGGATGGTTGACGATGATCAGCAGATCGAAGTCGGACTTGTAGCCCTTGGCGGTGTGCGGCTCGTCGACCCACCCTCCCCTTGCATAGCTGCCATAGAGGATCACCTTGAGGATGCGCGCGCGCTTCTTCCAGTCGGCGGTTGCGATGCCGGTCGCCTCGCCGAATTCCTCGAACAGGATCTGGACGACGCGTTCGAGCTCGCGCTGCTTGGCGGGCGGCAGATGATCAAGATCGGTGCGCATGATCGTGTCCCGAAATGGGGCAGGCGCGGACGGAAAGGCAAGCGCAATCCGATCCACGCCCGATCGCGTCGCGGTCACAGGCCAAGACGCGCGAGCCCGCGATCGAGCGCGGCGATCGCGCAAGCGATGTGCCCCTCGACCTCGGCAACGCCGATACCGCGCTCGCGCGCGATCCGCTCGTACGGCCAGCCGTCCAGCCGATGCCGCACGAAGATGGCGCGCGTGACCGGATCCATGTCGGCCACGACCGCCTGCATCGCCGCGACCAAGACATCGATTCGCGCCTGCGCCGCATCCACCGCCTCGTCCATCGCTCGCCTCCTGCTCGAAGCCGCCGGAAAGCCCGGCCCGTCCGGGTGGCGGCAGGCGCGATCCGAAAGTCCCGCGCGCGCGGGCCGGGCGCATCCGCAGGACCGCAACGAAGTGGAGGAGCCGCGCCCCCGGCGCGGCTTGCGGCCGGCCGCGGCGGGACCAGCACGGAGCGACCCGCCACCCCGGATGGGAAGGGCCAGGTGGCGGAGGCGGCGGCGGGCATGGCATGCCAGGCGCGTGGCGGCCATGGCAGCCGCGGAGCGGGCAAAGGTCGCCGGACGGGCGCCGCGCACCCGAAAGGATCGAACGGATGGCGCGGCGCGGAAGGACGGTCTTTTCGATCGCCGTTCGAAGACGCATCCCGTCCGCCGGATTTCGACGACCCCCGCCGAGCCCTTGCGGAGATTGAGCGGCATATTCTCCGCATATCATGCGGAGAATATGGATTGCTCCGCAGGGACGGACCGGCGATTTGCAACGCGCCGGATTTGCGCGCAGACTATCGCGGCAGCGAGGCTAAGGCCGGCGACACGCTGCGGAATTCCACCGCCAGGCATCATTCACGCCCGTCCCTGACGGTCGGGCGACATCCCCGAGGCACCGCCCGGCACGGGAATTCCTCTCGTGCGATCGAACCTTGCTGCGCGCGCGGTCCACGGACCGCGCCCGGCGCGCGCCTGACGCCATGGCGGAATCCGACAAGGACCAGGTCGAGGCCGCGGCGGCGACGCCTGGCGAGACGCCCGATCCGCGCTTCGAATCGCTCTACCGCGAACAGGCACCGCGGCTGCAACGACGGCTGCGCGCGAGGCTTCGTTCAGCCGAAGATGCGCGCGACGTGGTGCAGGACGCCTTCGCGCGCCTGCTGGGCGCGCGCGCGTTGCCGCGCGAGCCCGCTGCTTTCCTCAACCGGATCGTGCGCAATCTGATGATCGATCGTGCGCGGCGGCACGCGGCACGCGGGCCAGAAGTACCGTTCGCGCAGAACGACGAGCCCCGCGTCGAGCCGACGCAAGGCAACGCGATCGAGCTCGAACAGACACGCGCGCTGTACCGGGCGTCGGTCGATGCCCTCCCCAACCGGACGCGCGAGGTCTTCCTGCTCCATCGACTGGAAGGTCTCGCCTACAAGGATATTGCCGCCCAACTCGGCATCAGCATCCGCACGGTCGAATGGCATGTCGGCGAAGCGATCGTCCGGATCCAACGGGACTTGCGCGCATGAGCATGCCCGACGATCTGGCGCCGGACGCGCTGGCGCGCGAGGCCGCAAGCTGGTTCGCACGGATGCGCGGTCCGCAAGCCGAGGCACGACGTGGGGAGTTCGAGGCCTGGCTGGCGCGCGCGCCGCAGCATCGCGCCGCCTATAATCGCGCAAGCGAGGTGTTCGCGCTGGGCAAGCTGCTGGCCGACGAACCGCCCGCCGCGCCAAGGCCACGGCGCACATGGCGGCGTGCGCCGCTGGCGGCGGCGATGACCTGCCTGCTCGCCGCCGGCATCTGGTTCGGAGTGCGGAACCATGCCGCCCCGCAGCAGACCGCCTCTTTGCCCCCTGCCCAGGCACGCCAACTTTTGTCCACCGAACCAGGGGAAGAGCGGCTGGCGCGGCTTGAGGACGGATCGACCGCGCGCCTGGCCAGCGCCAGCCGGCTGGCGATCGCGTTCGGCAAGACCCAGCGCCTGCTCATCCTCGAAAAGGGCTCGGCACGGTTCGACGTCCGGCACGAGACACGCCCGTTCATCGTGATGGCGGGTGGAGGCAGCGTGACCGCGCGCGGGACGATGTTCGATGTCGACCTCACCAGGACCGGCCAGGTCGAGGTGCGGCTGATCCGGGGCGTGATCGACGTGCAGCTTCCCCACCCGCGCGCCAACCGGATCGCGCCGGTCCGGCGGCTCGTCGCCGGGGAGAGTATCGCGTTCGTCGTGCCGCGCAGCGTTTCGCCGCCCGCACCACAGCTACCGGCTACGCAGGCGAGCGCCGGCCCGATCGATGCGAATGCGGACGCGCGCAGTTTTGCCTCGGTACCGGTCGCAACGCTGGTAGCCGAAGCCAACCGGTCAACGACGCGGCCGATCCGCCTCGCCGACGGCCAACTCGGCGCCGAACGCGTTTCGGGTCGCCTGCGTATCGACGACACGGAGGTCCTGGCGCGGCGGCTGTCCAGCCTGTTCGGCTGGTCGGCCGATAGAAGCAACCCCAAGGAGATCGTGCTCAGGCCCTGAAAATATTTTGCGGCGCGACCCCGTAGTCGACCGCCACGCTGCGTCACCTCCTCCATCGCCGGTTCAAAAACCGGTCCACGAACAGGGGGATGGACGATGACGAAACCAAGCACCACGCTGAGCGCGACCTGGCTCGCTTTGGCCGCGATCGCGACCGGAGCGGCCATGCCGGCGATGGCGCAGGTCCGGGCAACCACGACCTATGACCTGCCCGCGCAGGACCTCGGCATGACCCTGCGCGCGATTGCGCAGCAAAGCCGGATCGAGATCATCTTCGCCGACGAGACCGTGCGCGGCCGGCGCGCGCCCGCGCTTCGCGGAGCGCTCACGCCCGAACAGGCGGTCGGGCAAGCGCTCACGGGCAGCGGGCTGACCGCGGACATGCGCGACGGCGCAATATTGGTGCGCCTTCGGCCCGGCACCGAGGCGCCATCGGCCGACCAAGGGGGCGAGGTGACGATCACCGGCACGCATATTCGCGGTGCGGCCACGGCGTCGCCGCTCACGGTCGCAACCCGGCAATCGCTCGTCGATGCCGGCATCACCGACATGGCGACCTTTTCGCGCATGCTGCCGCAAAATTGGGGCGGCGGGCAGAATCCGGGCGTGGCCGGCGGCGGCGACCAGGGCGGCTACAGCAACATCAACAATTCGACCGAACTCAACCTCCGCGGCCTCGGCGCGGACGCCACCCTGACCCTGCTCAACGGCCATCGGCTGGCCTACGACGCCGTGTTCCAGGGAGTCGACATTTCCGCGATCCCGATCGCCGCGATCGATCGGGTCGAGATCATCACCGACGGCGCGTCCGCGCTCTATGGATCCGACGCGATCGGCGGCGTCGCCAACTTCATGCTCCGCCGCGACTTCGACGGGCTCGAGACCAGCGCCAAGCTCGGGACGGCGACGCAGGGCGGCGACGTCACCCAACAATATGACGCGGTCACCGGCGCGCGCTGGACCGGCGGCGGCTTCATGATCGCCGCCCAATATGACCATAATTCGCCGCTGACCGCAGCCGATCGCGCCATCACCCAATCGCTCAACGGCGCGCAGACGTTGATCGAGGAGCAGTCGCAGGTCAGCCTGATCCTGACCGGTCACCAGCAGATCGCCGCACCGCTCAGCTTCGAACTGGACGCCGAGTTCATGGACCGGTCGCTCCACAAGACCAACGCATTCACGACCGATACGCCGGTGACGGTCAACGGGTTGATCAATCACCCGACGGTGCGGTCCTTTGCGGTGACGCCAAGTCTCCGGCTGAAGCTTTTCGCCGACTGGGAAGCGACCTTGTCGGGGACGCACTCGCAGAGCCTGACGGTGATCCGCGCGCAGAATATCCACGCCGGCAACGTCAACCCGCAGCGGCTGCGCTACGATGACATGCTCGACAATGTCGAAACGGGCGCAAACGGCACCCTGTTCGACCTTCCCGGCGGTCCGGTGCGCCTCGCGCTCGGCGGCGGCTATCGCGATTTCCAGCTCGGTATCTATAATATTTCGACCGCTGGCGGCATCCTGAAGGTGACGAAAGATGCCCATGAGAGCCGCGGCAGCTGGTTCGGCTATGGCGAGCTGAACGCCGCACTGGTCGGCGCGGCGAACGCGATGCCGCTGGTCGAGAAACTCGATCTGAGCGGGGCGATCCGGTACGAAAGCTATCACGGCATCGAGCGGGTCGCGACACCCAAGCTCGGCCTGATCTACGCGCCCCATCGCGACATCACGATGAAGGTCAGCTGGGGTCGCTCGTTCAAGATCCCGACCCTGTATCAATCCAACCAGATCCCGGTCGCCGGCTTGCTGCCGTCCTATTATTTCGATCCGCAGCCGAACCCGCCGCTGGCAAGCGACGCGACCGTGTTGCTGCTGGGCGGCGGCAACCCGCATCTGCGTGCCGAACGCGCCACGACCTGGACCGGCACGCTCGAGCTCAAGCCGGCCTTCGCGCGCGGCCTGACGCTCAGCGGAAGCTTCTTCCACATCAATTACCGCAACCGGATCGCGAGTCCGATCAACGATCCATTAGGCGCGCTTGCCGACCCGACCGTGGCCAGCTTCGTCAAGATCGCACCGAGCACGGCCGAGGTGCTGGCGATCGTCAACGCGCTGCCGCAGGCGATCAGCAATGCGACCGATGGTCCGTTTGATCCCTCGAAAGTCGGCGCGATCATCAACGAGAGTCTGCAGAATGGTGCCCGCGATCGCGTCCAGGGCGTCGACCTGGCCGCCGACTACCAGCTCACCTTCTCAGACCGCAGCAAGCTCGGGCTGACCGCGACCGCTTCCTATCTCGACGACGATCGCCAGCTGATCCGTGGGGAGGGTTTCATCGACAATAGCGGCGTGATCTTCACCGCGCCGCACTGGCGCGGGCGGGCCGGGGCGGATTGGGATCGGGGACGATTTCAGGTCAGCTCCTATGTCAATTATACCGGCGCGGTTCGCGACAACCGGCTTGCCTCGATCGGCAAGATGTCGGCGTTCACGACGATCGATCTGAGCGCCGCGCTGCGGACCGGCGAGGGCCATGGCATCGGCCGGAATATCGAATTCCGGCTGTCGGCCCTCAATCTGCTCGGCCGCATGCCGCAGCGGATCGTCCAGTCCGACCCGACCGACATACCGTTCGATTCCACCAACCAATCCGCAATCGGGCGCTTCGTCAGCCTGTCTGTCAGCAAGGCCTGGTGAGCGCGATGCGGTCCCTTGTGGTTGGTCTCCTCCTGCTCGGCCTCCCCCAGGCCGCGCGCGCGGAGGCGGCGGGTGGGTGCAGCGATCTGCTGCCGCCCCCCGCCGCGGCGATCCCCTCCGTGAAACGGACTCTGCGCCCAGTCGATCTTGTCCGGCTGCGCGATATCGGCCCGAGCGAACCCGGCGCGATCCAAGCGCATCTGTTCACGCGCTCACCGGACGGAACCCGCGCGGCGTTTCAGCTGCGGCGCGGCGATCCCGAGCGCAACAGCTACTGCCTCGGCATGGTGGTCCTGCCGCTCCAGCCCGGCGGGCAGCCGATCCTGGTCGATCGCGGGGGAGAGTTTCTCCGAGCGCATTACGACTTCCGCGGCAAAGCCGATTTTCCGATGGGGGTCGCCCGCGTGATCACGCCGCGCTGGTCGGCAGACGGCCACTGGATCGCCTTCCTCAAACGGCAAAACGGCCTCACGCAGGTCTGGCGCGCCGAAGCGGATGGATCGGGGAGCCGGCCACTGACGTCAAGCAAGGTCGATGTGGAGGATTTCCGGCTCAGTGCCGACGGCCGCACCTTGCTCTACAGCAGCCGCCCCGCGCTGGCCGCAGCCTATCAGAGGATCGAAACCGAAGGCCTGCGCGGCTATCACTTCGACGATCGCTTCGCGCCGACGTCGAGCAACCGGCCATACCCGCTGGCGCCGGTCGCGCGGATCGTCACCGCGCTTGATCTGCAAAGCGGGAGGTCGCGCGAGGCGACCGAACAGGAAGCGGCCGTGTTCCCAAGCCTCCCCATCTTCGAAATCGCCGGGACGGACGCCTGGACCGCGAGCGGGCGGCGGGCATGGATCGAGGTTCCAAAGGAGACCTTCTACGCATCGCGCGGCCGTCTGATCGCCGAGGCGCGGTCGGGGCGCTTTGACACCTGCGCCGACGCGGCATGCGCGGATGCCATGCGACCCTGGTGGACGGCCGCAGGCCATGTCCGCTTCCTGCATCGCGAGGGCTGGGGCAACGCGTCGACCGCGATCTACGACTGGACGCCGGGCGCAAGCGCGCCGCGGCGGCTGTACGTCACCGACGACGTGCTGGTGGATTGCGCGGCGGATCATGATGACCTGATCTGCCTGAGAGAAGGGTCGCTCGTGCCGCGCCGGCTCGAACGGCTCGACCCCGCGTCGGGCCGTCGCACGATCCTGTTCGACCCAAATCCCGAGTTCGGCCAAATGCCGCTCGGCAAGGTCGGGCGGCTGCACCTGCGCAACGCCTTCGACCTGCCCTTCGACGCCGACCTGGTGCTGCCGGTCGGCTATCAGGCGGGCAAGCGCTACCCTTTGGTGGTGGTGCAATATGACACGCGCGGCTTCCTGCGCGGTGGCACCGGCGATGACTTCCCGATCCAGGCTTTCGCCACTGACGGCTATGCGGTCTTGAGCGTCGGCCTTCCCGATTTCGAAGCGCCCAATGTGAAGCCCGGGGACGTCATCGCCGGCGAGCGCGGCAACCTCGCCCAATTTGCCAATCGCCGCAGCGAGGTCTCGGCGCTCGAGGTCGCAACGCGGCTGGCCATCGACCGCGGGATCGCCGATCCCAAGCGGATCGGTCTGACGGGAATGAGCGACGGCGCCACCTCCGCCACCTATGCCGTGCTGCATAGCAAGATGTTCGCGGCCATCTCGATCACCGCCTGCTGTTTCGACGAGACCTTTCCGGCGCGGGTCGGACCGGCCGCAGCGCGTTATTTCGCCAATGTCGGTTATCCCAAGATGACCGACCGATCGGCGTATGCGGATCATTTCTGGAGCGAGATATCGCTCGTGCGCAACGCCAGCAGCATTACGACCCCGATCCTCATCCAAGTGTCCGACGATGAGTTGATGAGCACGCTGCCGACCTTCACGGCGCTGCGCGAGGTCGATGCACCAATCGACATGTTCGTGCTGCCCGGCGAGCATCATGTAAAGTGGCAACCGGCGCATCGGCTGGCCATCTACCAGCGCTCGCTTGACTGGTTCGACTACTGGCTGAAGGGCGAGATTCCGGCTGATGCTGCGCGGCAGGCAGATGTCAGGTACTGGACGACGCTGGGGCACTCGATCGCGGTGATGATCTCAGCGAAGACTGGCTCAGGAAAATAGCGGAAAACCGCGAAAGCCATTTTTCCGCAGTTTACGCCTATTCCATTTAACGGCGGCTCAAAAAGCGACAGATCGCTCATAACAGTGGCTCACCGCCTGCGACTGGTGAAGGGGAATTGGCGAAAACAGGACATAGGATAACGGCAGAAAGTAGGCCGTTAGGGGACTGGCAGCTTTGCGGGACGAGACTGGCGATAGCTGTCGTCCCGGACGTTGCTCGCTATTACGGCGCGTTGAGGCGAGCCTCATATGCGCGTGCAATCTCTCGAATTAGTGACTTCAGCATCGTAGAGTTCGCGCGCCATAAAAACGATTTTGAGGGTACATTGAGGAGAGGCGCACGTGAGAACCTGTGAATAGATTTGCGACCGCCGACAAGAAGTGGGCGCCCGACCGTAGGCGGGCGCCCAGAAAGATCAATAATCCATCGCCGGCATCGGCGCGGCCTTATCCTCCTTCGGCAGCTCGGCGACGAGCGCTTCCGTCGTGATCAGCAGCGAAGCGACCGACGCCGCGTCCTGCAGTGCCGTGCGCACGACCTTGGCGGGATCGATCACGCCGGCCTTGACCAGGTCTTCATATTCGCCGGTCGCCGCGTTGAAACCCCAGCTATAGGCCTGGTTCTCCAACAGCTTGCCGACGATATAGGCGCCGTCTTCGCCTGCATTCTCGGCGATCTGGCGAGCCGGCGCGCGCAGCGCCCGGCGCACGATATCGATGCCGGATTGCTGATCGTCATTGGCCGCCTTGAGGCCATCGAGCGCCTTGATCGCACGCAGCAGCGGGATGCCGCCGCCGGGGAGGATTCCCTCTTCGACCGCCGCGCGGGTCGCATGCAGCGCATCGTCGACCCGGTCCTTCTTCTCCTTGACCTCGACCTCCGTCGCGCCGCCGACGCGGATCACCGCGACCCCGCCCGCGAGCTTGGCAAGCCGCTCCTGCAGCTTCTCGCGATCATAGTCGCTGGTGGTCGTTTCGATCTGCTGGCGGATCTGCGCGACGCGGCCATCGATATCGGTCCTGCTGCCGACACCGTCGATGATAGTGGTATTGTCCTTGTCGATCGTGACCTTCTTGGCGCGGCCAAGCATGTTGATCGTGACATTCTCCAGCTTGATGCCGAGATCTTCGGACACGACGTTGCCGCCCGTCAGGATCGCGATATCCTCCAGCATCGCCTTGCGCCGGTCGCCGAAGCCCGGCGCCTTGACGGCGGCGATCTTGAGGCCGCCGCGCAGCTTGTTGACGACCAGGGTCGCCAGCGCCTCGCCCTCGACGTCTTCGGCGATGATCAGCAACGGCCGGCCGGACTGCACGACCTTCTCGAGCAGCGGCACCAGCGCCTGCAGGTTCGAGAGCTTCTTTTCGTGGATCAGGATGTAGGGATCATCCAGCTCCACCTTGAGCTTCTCGGCGTTGGTGATGAAATAAGGGGAGAGATAGCCCCGGTCGAACTGCATGCCCTCGACCGTTTCGAGCTCGGTCTCGAGACTCTTCGCTTCCTCGACCGTGATGACGCCCTCATTGCCGACCTTTTCCATCGCCTGGGCGAGAATGCGGCCGACCTCCTCGTCGCCATTGGCGGAAATGGTCGCGACCTGCGCGATCTCGCTATTGGCACCGACCTTTTTGGCGTGGGCCTCGAGGTCCTTGACCACCGCGTTAACCGCGAGGTCGATGCCGCGCTTGACGTCCATCGGGTTCATGCCCGCGGCGACCGCCTTGGAGCCCTCGCGCACGATCGCCTGGGCGAGCACGGTCGCGGTGGTGGTGCCGTCGCCAGCCTTGTCGTTCTGCTTGTTGGCCACTTCGCGCAGCATTTGCGCGCCCATATTCTCGAACTTGTCGGCGAGTTCGATCTCCTTGGCGACGGTAACCCCGTCTTTGGTGATGCGGGGCGCGCCGAAACTCTTGTCGATCACGACGTTGCGGCCCTTGGGGCCCAGCGTGACCTTCACTGCATTCGCAAGCGTATCCACGCCGCGCAGCATGCGATCACGCGCGTCCGACGCAAATTTCACTTCCTTGGCAGCCATCGTGGCTAACTCCTTTCCGAATTTCCTTCCTGAGATTGCAGATATGCGCGGTCAGGCCGCCTGCTTGATCGGCACCACATTGTCGACGATGCCGAGGATGTCGCTCTCTTTCATGATGAGCAGGTCTTCACCGCCGATCTTGACCTCGGTGCCGGACCATTTGCCGAACAGGATCCGGTCGCCGGCCCGGACCGACGGTTCGATGAGCTTGCCGGCATCGTCGCGTGCGCCCGGGCCGACGGCGACGACCTCGCCTTCCTGGGGCTTTTCCTTGGCGGTGTCGGGGATGATGATGCCGCCCGAGGTCTTCTCTTCGGCTTCGATGCGGCGGACGACCACGCGGTCGTGCAAGGGGCGGAAATGCATGGCAAAACCTCCAGTTGCAAAACATGCTGTGATGAGCCTGCCGCCCTTGCGGGCGCCAGACGTCCGAGAGCTAGGAAAGCCGTTTTTTCCGTTCAAGGGGCGGAACGAATTTTTTTGGCACCCGTTGGCATGAAGTGCCAAAAATCGTCCGTCGCGGAAATTTTGGGCATGCGCAGAGCCCTTGACGCTCTGCCGTTTTTTCCCAGATTCGCGAACGGCCCACCGGCCATTTCGAAGAAGGAGCGACACACGAAAGGAGGAGCACATGTCGCAACCTGTTTCCCGATTTCTTCATCCCTTCGACGTTGCGCGACATCCAACCATCGAGCCTGAGGTCAAGCGCGCCATTCTCGCGTCCTGGGCATCCGACAGGTATGCCGTGAAAGACAAACCGGCATCGCGCAAGCTGCCCGACGCGCGCGATCCAGTCCCGGTCGATGACATGTTCGCGGCCTTGCGTGCGCTCGACAGGCAACGGACCGGGTACGCGGCGCAACGATGATCGATCGCGCCTTCATCGCGCAGCTTAACGGCTACGGTCTCACGACCGCGGAAATCCATTATTACCGGCCGGACGCGCCCTCGCTGCTGCAGCTCTTCCTTTGGCAGGAATATGATTTGGCACCTGACTTCCCGGTGTTGTTCGATTTCCTGGATCATTGGCGACGCGAGATCGAAGGCGCGCTCCATTCCGTCCGGATCGTCCACAAGGACCTTATCGGTCCTGTGCAGTGGCGCGCCGTGAGCGATATCATACCCTTGCAATAAAGGGCCTTGCCAAAAGCTGGCATAAGCGAGGCGGACGTATCATCCGCCTCGCCTTGCCTTCGCCGATCTAGTGGACGTGGCGCTCGGACTGCGGCTGCCGGTGCGGGACGTCCGGCGAATGCAGGCGGCGAGCAATGCGTGGGTATGCGAGCGGCTCGGTGTAGCGCTCGACGCCGCTTCGCCGCCGAAGCCTAATGCAGGAAGGTGGCGCGCTCGAGCCCGTCGAACACGAATTGAACGGCAAGCCCGGCCAGCAACACGCCCGATATGCGCCGGACCACATCCGCGCCGGTTCTGCCCAACAGCGTTACCAGCCGGTCGGCCGCGCGCATGGCGGCATATGTGATCCCCAGGCAGATGGCGATCATCGCGATCACGCCCGATTCCTCGATCCAGCCTTCCGTCCGCCCCATGAGCAGCACCGCAGCGGAAAGGCTGCCCGGGCCGGCGATAAGCGGAAAGGCCAGGGGAAAGACGGCTATGTCGCCCGCAGTCTCGGCATCATGCCGCTCGCCCTCGCTGATGGACGACAGGCCCGGTCCGGAAAAGGTCAGGCTGAGCGCTTGCAGGAAAAGCAGAAGACCGCCCGCCACCCGGAAGGCGGGCAACGTGACGTGGAGCAGGCCAAGCGCAACATTGCCGCCGACGGCGAACAGGAAGAGCACCAGGCCGGCGATCGCGCTCGACCGAATGGCAAGGCTCTGCCGCTCGCCGCGATGAATGCCGGCGGTCAAACTCGCGAAAATCACCGCGGTCTCGACCGGGCCGATCGTGACCAGCAGCGTGACGAAACTCGATAGGACGCTGGGTGGTACGTGCATCGCAGTCTGCAGGGCAAAAGTCAGGGGCGCTGCCCGCGTGCCGCTCGCACGGCCAGGCCATCCTCCGATCGTGCGCCCCTGAATCGTTGCCGGCATGGCGCACCGGCGGCCGCTCCCGAGGGCGATGCCGGTGCGCCTGGTGCGTTCGGCTACGCCGCTTGCCGGCTCTTGGCCTTGGGCCCTTCGATCCGATCATTGGCGGGGTTGCCGCCGATCTCGATCTTGCGCGGCTTCATCGCCTCGGGGACGACGCGCTTGAGCTCGATCGAGAGCAGGCCGTTCTCGAAGCGGGCAGCGCCGGCTTCGATAAAGTCGGCTAGCTGGAAGCGCCGTTCGAACGAACGTGCGGCAATACCACGGTGGAGGTACTCGCCCTGCCCATTCTCCTCAGCACGCTTGCCGGTGACGGTCAGCTGATTCTGCTGCGCCACGACCTCGATCTCTTCCGGGCGGAAGCCGGCGACCGCGAGCGTGATGCGATAGCTATCCTCGTCTTCCTTCAAGATGTCGAAGGGCGGATAGCCGTCGGCCGCGTCCGAACGCAGACCGGTTTCCAGCAGGTCGAACAGGCGGTCGAAGCCGACCGTGGAACGCCGATATGGCGTGAAGTCGAAATTGGTTCTCATCTCCAAATCCTCCATAGTGAAGCGATCTGGGCATGAGAAGCGCCGGTAAGGAGCCGGCGCTCTCGATGTCCCACCGGACCCGAAATCGGCGTCCGGCGGCAAATAAATAAAATGGAAGCCAAGCCCTTCAAGATATCGAGGCTGCCGGACCAAAAATTTTTGACCACTCCTTCGCCGTAGGGCTGCCTAGTCGAGCGGAGGGCAGCTTTCAGATCAGTTACGCCTCCTGAACGACCGATTTTAGGGCGCCTTGCCGACCGGCAGCTTGTAGCGAAAGCGGATCGGCCGCCGCTGGGCCGGATGCTGCCAGTCCGCTTCTAGCAAGAAGCACAGGAAAACGGACAACGGCGCAGCGGCTCATTGCAATGGCAGAGTGTGGCCCGGAAGGGGGCTGGTAACTTTCAGGCTCCAAAATTGCGAAAGCGGGATTGCGCCATACGCAGTAGGTCATTCCTCCATGGATCGATTGAGCTCAGGGCTCACCCGAGCCGCTCGCCGCTTCCTCGGAGTGATAGATACGGAGGAAGGCATCGGCGGCGTCGATAGCCACCCGCTTGATTTCCTTCGGATCGGGACGTGCGACTACGCCGATCAGGCATTTCTCGAACAGCTCGCCCTCGTGCAGCCCTTTCCAGTGCATCGCCGCGGTCCAGGGGTCCGCCTCTCTCAGCTTCCCTTGCTGCATCAGAGCCTGGAAATGCTCTGCGAGCACGCGCCAGGCGGGCTCGAGGATGGTGTGGTAAAATTCCTTCCCGATCATCGCTCCGCTTGGAAGACAAGCTAACGTCCGCACGTTGGCGATCGGCAGAGCAGCCAACCGGCCCGTGAGATATTGGATCCCAAGGCGGCTCAGGCCTTCGTGCAAGTCGCCCTCGCTGGGAAACTCTTCGAATACGAGGAGCGCCTCGTTCGCCACGTCATATTCCAGCACGGCGCGCAGCAGATCCTCCTTCGATTCGAAATAGCCGTAGAGGGTCGCCTTCGATCCGCCGACGCGGTCCGAGATGGCCGCCATCGACGTATGTTCATAGCCCAGCTTCACGAACAGCTCGGCCGCGGCGACCACGATCTCGCGCCGCTTCTCCTCACTTCTCACACGCATTTGCTCTCCGACTCCTGTCGATAACAAAACCGTACATGTCAGTTTAGTTATCCGTTGACAAGCCCGCGAATCGCAACTAAACCGAACTGTACAGTTTATAGCGACAAGGTAGTCAAAAATGGCTCGCACACTCCCCGCGCGGCACCGCCGCGCGGTACTCCTGCTTGCGCTCTGCACCAGCGCATGCGCGTCGGTACCCAATCTCGGAACGCCCCCGTCGCCCCGGGGCGACGCGCTCGCGGCTGCATCGCAGACCTCTCTGGCGGGCACCGCATCGGCATGGCCGACGGACGGCTGGTGGCATCGCTATGACGACCCCCAGCTCTCAAGGCTGATCGACGAGGCGCTAGCCGGATCGCCCGACCTGGCCGCCGCCACGGCGCGGATCGGTGCTGCCGAGGGCATGGCGCAACGCGCCGGTGCGGCGCTCAATCCTTCCGCCGACGCGTTCGGCAGCGTTCAGGAGACGAAGCTCAGCAAGAATGACGGCATCCCCGCGGCTTTCGTGCCCGGCGGCTGGAACGATACCGGCTCCGTGGGGCTCGGCGTCTCGGTCAATCTCGATCTGTGGGACAAGAACCGGGCGGCGCTTCGCGCGGCGAAGCTGGATCTGCAGGCCGCCCGCTTCGATGCGCTTGAGGCGCGGCTGGCACTGACGACCGGCATCGCTTCGGCTTATGCCGAGCTGGCGGCACTCTATGCCCAGCAGGCCAGCGATCGGGCGGCGATCGACATCCGCACCAGGACGCTCGGTCTCGTGGCGGGCCGTACGGGGCAGGGGCTGGATAATGATTCGGCGCTCCACCAGGCCCGCGCGCGCCTTGAACAGTCGCAGGCCAACCTGGCGGCGACCGACGAGGCGATCCAGCTCGCCAAGAACGCACTCGCGGCGCTCGTCGGCAACGGGCCCGACCGCGCGCTGACGATCGGGCGACCGGTCATCGCCGCGCTCGCGGCGCAGGGCGTGCCGGACGATGCGTCGCTCGATCTGATCGGCCGCCGTCCGGATATCGCCGCCGCGCGCGCCCGCGCCGACGCGGCGGCCCAGCGGATCAAGGCGGCCAAGGCGGATTTCTATCCGAACCTCAGCCTGAGCGGCCTCGTCGGCATGCAGTCGTTCGGGCTCGACAATTTGCTTAAGAGCGGTTCGACCTTCGGCGGCGTCGGCCCGGCGGTGACGCTCCCCATCTTCCATGGCGGGGCGCTGCAGGGACAATATCGCACGGCGCGCGGCGACTATGACGAAGCCGTCGCGCTCTACGACCGGCAGGTCGCCCAGGCGCTCCGCGAGACCGCCGACACGCTCGCAAGCCAGCGCATGCTGGCATCGCGGCTGGACTCTTCGCGCCGCGTGCTGGCCGATTTCGAGGAAGCCAACCGGCTCGCCCGGCTGCGTTACGCCCGGGGGCTGTCGACCTATCTCGACGTGCTCTCGGCGGAAGAGGGGGTCCTCGATTCCCGCCTCGCGGTCGCTCGCCTGCAGACCCGCGCCTTCGCGCTCGATGTCGCGCTCGTCCGTGCCCTCGGCGGCGGTTTCCACTCCTGACTTTGAAAGGACAAACGATGTCTGTCATCGAACATGATTTCCAGGCCGATCCGGTCGTGCCTGCCGCCGAAGAAGCGGCCCGCGCCGCCAAACGCAAGAAGCTCTTCCTTGCCTTCGCCGGCGGGATCGCGCTGATCGGCGGAGGTTATTACGGCTACGACAAGCTGGTCGCATCGCACCATGCCGTTACCGACAATGCCTATGTCGGAGCCGACGTGGCGCAGGTGACTCCTTTGGTCGGCGGCCCCGTCCGGGACGTGCTGGTCCAGGACGCGCAGCAGGTCCGTCGCGGCGACATTCTCGTCCGGCTGGACGACACCGATGCGCAGATCGCGGTTGCCCGGGCGGAGGCCGACCTCGCCTCCACGATCCGCCGCGTCAGGGGCATCGTCGCAACCGACGGGAGCCTCGAGGCACAAGTCTCGGCGCGCCATGAGGATGAATTGCGGGCGAAGGCGCAACTGCTTGCGGCGGGCTCGGATTATGAGAAGGCCCGCATCGACCTGCAGCGGCGCGAGGCGCTTGCCGCGACCGGCGCCGTCTCCGGGGATGAACTCACCGCGATGCGCAACGCTTTCAACACAGCCGCCGCGAACTTGCGCTCGGCGCAGGCGGCGCGCGCCCAGGCAGCGGCCACGCGCGAAGCCGCGATCGGCAGCCGCGAGGCCAACCATGTCCTGATCGCCGACACCAGCGTCGATACGAATCCCGACGTGCTGGCCGCCCGCGCGGCGCTCGCCCAGGCGCGGGTCGACCTCGCGCGTACGGTTATCCGCGCGCCCGTCGACGGCATCGTCTCGCGCCGTCAGGTCCAGGTCGGACAAAGGGTTCAGCCGGGCGCGATGCTGATGGTCGTGGTTCCGATCCAGGCCGCTTATGTCGACGCCAATTTCAAGGAAGTGCAGCTCGCGAACGTCCATGCCGGCGAGCCGGTCGAACTCACCTCCGATCTTTATGGCGAAGGCGTGGTCTATCACGGGCGGGTTACGGGCTTCTCGGGCGGCACCGGCGCGGCCTTCGCGGTGGTTCCGGCGCAGAATGCCACCGGTAACTGGATCAAGGTCGTCCAGCGCCTGCCCGTGCGCATCCGCCTCGATCCGGCCGAGCTCGCCCGCCACCCGCTTCGCGTAGGTCTGTCGATGAACGCCGACGTCCGGGTCTCCTGACCCCGCGCCTTCGAGGAGCAAAGCCATGGCGGCAGCCACTCACGCACGGCCGGACTCCGCTCCGCTGACCGGCGTGCCTCTCTACATCGCCGCGATCCTGATCGGGCTCGGCAATTTCCTGGTGGTTCTCGACACCACCATCTGCAACGTGTCGGTGCCGACGATCGCGGGCAATCTCGGCGTGTCCTCGACTGAGGGCACGTGGGTTATCACCTCCTACGCGGTTGCCGAGGCGATCACGGTCCCGCTGACCGGATGGCTGGCGAAAAAGTTCGGTGCGCAGCGTACCTTCATCACCTGCTATCTCGGCTTCGCCGCCGTCCAGCTGCTGTGCGGCATGTCCAATTCGCTCGGCATGTTGCTGGGGATGCGCGTGCTGCTTGGCCTCGTCGGCGGGCCGATCATGCCGTTGTCGCAGATGCTGCTGCTGCGTATCTTCCCCAAGGAAAAGGCGACCCTCGCGACGGTAATTTGGGCGATGACCACCCTGGTCGGTCCGGTCGCGGGCCCGATACTCGGCGGAATTATCTGCGACAATTACGGCTGGCAGGACATCTTCCTCATCAAGGTGCCGATCGCGGCCATCGCCGGCTTCGTGCTGATGATGGTCATGCGCGGCCAGTCGGACCCCAGGCGGTCGGCGGCCATAGACAAGATCGGGCTGGTGCTGCTGATCATCTGGGTCGGCGCGCTCCAGATAATGCTCGACGAGGGTCGCAACCACGACTGGTTCAACGCGCCTTACGTGCGCAACCTTGGCATCGTCGCCTTGATCGGCTTCATCGCCTTCCTGATCTGGGAGCTGACCGAGAAGAACCCGATCGTCGATCTCAGGATCTTTCGCCACCGCGGCTTCCTCGGTGCGGCTACCACGTACGCAGTCGGCTATGGCGCATTTTTCGCAAGCATCGTGCTGCTGCCGCTCTGGATGCAGTCCAACATGGGCTACACCGCCACCTGGGCCGGTTACGCGACCGGCATCATGGGCATCCTCGCGGTCGTGTCTGCACCGTTCGTCGGCAAGGCGTGCGAGGGGTTTGATCCGCGCATGATCGTTTGCGGAGGGGTCATCGGCCTCGCGCTGGTGATGGTCTGGCGCCTGTTCGAGTTCAGCACCGACGTTACCTTCCTGCAAATGGCATGGCCGACGCTCGTCACCGGGATCTTCATGGTGATGTTCTTCGTGCCGGTCACGGGCCTCGCCATGGCCAGCGTGGAGCATGACGAGCAGGCCAATGCCGCCGGCCTGTCAAACTTCATGCGGACGCTCGCCGGCGCCTTCGCCACCTCCCTGGTGCAGAGCGGCTGGGATCACGCAAGTCGCTTCAACCAGACCGAGCTCGCGGGCGCCATGGTGAATGGTGGCCAGACGCTTGGCGCTGCTGACGCAATCGGCGTGCCGCGCGATCTTTCGACCCACCTGCTGATGATGGTGGTCGAAGGCCAGAGCGTGATGCTCGCTACGCTCAACATGTTCGCCGTGATCGCGCTCTGCCTCGGCCTCGCTGCCACGATCATCTGGCTGGTCCCCAAGCCCAGGGGCCCGATCGACACCAGCGGCGCTCACTGAATTCCAAAATCCCGTTCCAAGAAAGAAGGTGGTGCAGGGCCGTACCATCACAGGACGATTGCGTACTTTTCTGCAAAACCATGGCGCGCACCTTTTTACCCCTCTCGGGTGCGCGCCGATCACCCAGAGGTAATTGAAATGAAGTTCCATGTTGTTTCCGCGCTTGCCCTGATTGCCGGCAGCACGATCGTCGCCACCGCCCACGCGGAAATGTTCAATGGGCCGACCGTCGGTTTCCAGGCCGGCTGGACCCAGAACAAGATCGGCAGCACCAGGACGGACCTGGGCCGGACTTCGGTCAATGCGTCGCAGGACAGCGCGACACTCGGCGGGCTGTTCGGCTATGACCGCCGCTTCGGCAGGCTCGTCCTCGGGGGTGAGGCCGGGTTCAGCTTCGGAACCAGCGATAAGGTCAGCGGCGGTACCAGCGCTGGGGCCGCGACCGTCGACCCGAAAAGGTCGGTCGATCTCACGGCGCGCGCCGGCTATCTCGAGACACCGCAGACGCTCGTCTACGCCCGAGCGGGCTACGGCAACGAGCACATCCGCACGACCCTCGACTCCGGCAGCAGCACGGTTTCTGCCTCCGAAGATCGGGACGCCTGGCTGGTCGGCGGCGGCGTCGAACGTGCGATCACCGACAAGGTCTCGGCCCGCGTCGAATATCGCTACTCCGATCTAAGCAACGGTCACGGCGATTACGACCGCAATCAGGTCCTGAGCGGCATCGTGTTCCACTTCTGACGGACCTTGGCCTTCAGGGCGGAAATATCTTGTAGCTTTTGTCTGAGGTCGAGGTCAAAGGGAGAGGGTAAATGGCCAAGGTGCTTCTTGCCGGGGTCGCCGCGCTCTACTTGGGAGTCGGGGCGAGCTGGGGTCAGGCCCCCGCCCGCCCGCCCCTTATACCAGTGCCGGGCGAACATGGCGCTGTGCCTTTCGAACTGCGAAACGGTGCCATTGCTTTTCACGTATTCGTAGCAGGAACTGACGTGCTCGCCGTAATAGACAACCTGGCCAACGAGAGCCTTGTCGATACCGAGCTGGCGAGAGCCGCAGGCGTTTCCATCAGTTCGCAGACGATACGCGTACCAACAGCGGCCGGGAATCTTCGCGCCAGTCAGGCAGACGGTTTACCGGTCACGATCCCGAAAGAGGTCGAGTTCAAGGCGAGGCTAGGGGTGACGGATCTTTCGCCGATATCGCGCCAGGTCGGCGAACCTGTCTCCTTCGTGTTGGGAAGTGAATATGTCTCCACGGTACAACTCATCGTTGCGACCGGCGCGGGGACGTTCATGATCGGACCAAGCGGTGGTCAGTCTCCACCTGAAAGCTATCCCATGATCCCATTGGAAGGGCCGCAGCCGAAGGTCAGCCTGCTGGTAGGCGAAAAGGCGCTAATGGTTACGCTGGATCTGTCTTCCAAAGCTGAACTATCCTTAAGTCCTGTGGCTTGGGGTCGAGTGGCCCCAAAGGGAGTAATTCTTAAGACCCAAGGGGCTGGCCAAGCTGTAAAAAGGGTTGGCCAGCTTCCGGAGGTGCGCCTGGGATCGGTCGACACTCACGAGGTGACTGTCGAAGTCTCTCCACACGATGCATTGGACGGAGACGGCACAATCGGAATGGGCTTTCTCTCTCATTTTGACTTCGTGCTGGACATCCACAACCATCGCTTATGGTTAGCTCCGATAGGAAGCTTTCACTTTCATTAGAGAGGGTCCCAGTGGGGGATCGTGTCCTCTACCAGCAGGATTGGCGGAGCCACCGCCTCGACGGATGATATCGGCAGCTTTTGGCATCCCAGCGTTTCGCAAGTAATAACCGAAATTAGGGCGCGAAGCTGACGCCGATGTCGCCAGTGTTAACCTCACGGTCTTCTTGACCGGCTTCTCGCGCCGCGTCACTAGCGCCCCAAGGGAGCGAGCATACATGGACGCGCTCCAGGCCACTCGCGCCCTGCTTCGCTCGGGCCGCGCGATCCGACGGAGTTTTGATGCGAACATTCGTGCTGCTCGTTGCGCTTATCATTATGCCGACGATAGGCTGCGCTCAGTCCCGCTTCACGCAGACCAATTCCCCGGGCCCAAATGCGGTCGGCCTGCGCGTCGTCGAACAATATGACCATTCCAGAAGCTATCGCGGGGCCACGGATCCGAACACCGGAAAGCCGGTGACGGGCGAACGTGCACGGCCGATCCAGACCCTGATCTGGTATCCAGCCGAACGGGAAAGTGGGCGCACCATGACCGCGGGCGACTATCTGCGGCTTGGTGCCACGGCGGAAACATTCGGCCAAACGCCTGCGCAGCGGGCGAGCCTGGAGGGGCGCTATGTGGAGCAGCAACTCGCAGCGCTCCCCCCCAAGCGTGCCCAAGCCGAACTCGCAGCGCCCATGATCGCCCACCGGGATGCGCCCGCGCGTGCCGGCAAGTTCCCGGTTGTAATCTATGCGCCGGCTTTCGGCGGCGATGCGGCCGAGAACGCCGATCTGTGCGAATATCTGGCAAGTTTCGGGTATGTCGTGATCGCCAGTCCCAGCCAAGGCCAATCGCCCAGCGGCATGACGACCGATCTCGAAGGCGTCGAGGCGCAAATGGGCGACATCCAATTTCTGATAGGGTACGCGCACGCCTTGCCGCAGGCCGATCTCCAGCATCTCGCGGTGATGGGATATAGTTGGGGCGGCCTCGCCAACGTCATGGCCGCCGCCAAAGACACCCGGATCAAGGCCCTGGTCTCGCTTGATGGATCGGTTCGCTATTGGCCCGACGTGGTGGCGCAATCGCGATTCCTGATGCCGGAGCGGATCACGGTTCCGATGCTTTACGTCGCCTCCGCGCCGAAACAGATGGAAGAACTGCCGGCCAACTGGAACCGGGACACCAGCTTCCTCAACAAGATGAAGTATGCCGATCTCTATCGCGTGACTTTAGCCCCCTATGTCCATGCCAATTTTGCGGTGATGTTCAACCAGCGTTTTGGCGCGGAAGACCCTGACGCTGATTACGATGAAGGCGAACTGTCCGTCGCTAACGGATGGCTGGAAACCTATGTCCGTCGCTTCCTGGACGGCTTTTTGAAGGATGATGCGGCGGGCCGGGCGTTTCTAGAAACGCCGGTGGCGCGCGTCGGGGCGCCTGCCCACCTGCTCACCATGTACCAACGAAAGGCTGAGGGCGTCCCTCCAACTCGCACCGCCTTTGCGGCGGAACTGGCGCGCCAGGGCTTTGCCCAAGCCCCCGCAATCTATCGGGCGTTCAAGCAGCGTTCCCCCGCTTTCGACATTTCGGACGATGACCTGATCAACTGGGGCTACGCCCTGCTCAACGATGGGGATTTGCCCGCATCCATCGCCATCCTGCGCCTCGACACCGCGCTTCATGCCGATAGCTGGAACGGGTGGGACAGCCTCGGCGACGCCTATCTCAAGAATGGCGATAGAGTACTGGCCATCGAAGCCTATCGCAGGTCGCTTGCCCTGAACCCGGATAACCAGAACGGGAAAGCCAAGCTGACTGCGCTCGGAGTCAAGCTCTAGCGAGGCAAAAAATGCCTGCCCAGCCGCTTTTTGAGATCGGTCTGGAGCCAACTAATGGACGGCAGCTCTCGGGATACAGAAGTGCCTCTCCGAATGTCCGGAATTAGGGCGCAAAGCTACCCATGCGTTGAGGCAGCCTTATTTGCCGAACGAGGCAGCCTTATCTGTGCTCGTCACGCGGTGCCGGCCGGCTGACGGCCGAACCCCTCGACGACCATGTGCGGGCCCAGGCTTCGGTGTCGACCAGTTCGAGCAAACGGCCCTGCTCCTCGCCGCTGAACGGGCGGCGGTCAACGAAGCGGGCCTCGAGTGCAGCGCGGTCGACCACGCCTTCGCGTGCGAGCATGCCGTCGAGCAGCCGCTCTCTTATGGCGGTCCGGTGTTCGCGTAGGACGATCGCGCTGAACCCATCAGGCCCGCCTTTGGAACGCCGGCCGATGATCGCTGGGGGCAGGTCTGCCGCGAACGCGGCGCGGGCGACAGCGCGGTCGCGGCCGCCCGCGCGCCATTCCCAACTTGGTATGGCGAGGCAGGTTTCGATGACGGGCTGCGAAAGCAGCGGCGCGATGACCGGCGCGAAACGGCTACGACCCGGCTCGATCAAGGGTTGCACGCGCAGCAGGCTGGCGACGTGGGCGGCCTTTCCCGGTCCCACGCCGCTGGGAACGTCCAGCCAGGGCTGATGAAGGGGCCGGCGCGCCAGCGCGGCAAGTGTGGCCGGGTCGAGGAACATCGGCCCGGGCGACCAGAGATAACCCCGGCGCCCGAGCCGGAGCGCCGCGCGCACCACATCGACCGGACCGCTTTCGGTCTGCCGGCACACGTCGCGGACGATGCGGAGCAGCCCGAGCCCCAAACCATGTCGGAGATAGAAATCGGTGACTGCTGCTGCGGACTGCGAAAAGCCGAAGACATTGTCGCCGCCATTCCCGGTCACGAACGCGTCCGCCTTGATCTCCTGCGCGACCTGCAGATGCGCGCGCTCATAGGCCTGGGCCAGGGTTCGCCCGATCGGGCGCGGCAGATGCGGGCTCATCGCCACGTCGATGTCGACATCGTCGACCCGATAGGCGCATTCGGTCAGGGGCAGCGCGAGATGCCGGCAGAGGTCGCGCGCATAGACGCGTTCATCGCCCGACGGATCGGTCGTGAACATCGTGACGCAGTGGACCTCGCGCCCGGACCGGGCGAGGCAGGCGGCGACGATCGACGAATCGAGCCCGCCCGACACGCTGACCAGCAGGCGCCCGTGCGACGCGGTCAGCGCCTCGACGCTCGACGCGACCACGCGGCGTAAGGTTTCGGGTCTCGGCACGGCGCCTGGATCGGCCGCGAGATGGTCCCAGGGCGACCAGGCCATGCGCTGATCGACCGCGCCGGTGGAGATGTCGAGCGCGTAGCCCGGCAGGAGCTCTTCGATGCCGCGCAGGCAGGTTTCCGGCGACGGAAGCCCGCGCAGATAGAGATGCCTGACGAGCGCGGTCCAGCTGACGGCCGGAGGGGTCTTTTGTACCGCCAGCAGCAGATCCATGTCCGACGCCAGGGCCAGGCCGAGGGCGGTTTCGGAATAATAACAAGCGAGCGCGCCGGACGGATCGCGGAGGATGCGGTGGCCGGCAGGCGTGGGGAAGAGGCCGACATAGCCGCCCCAATATCGGTCGAGCAGCCGCTTCTCGGCAGCGCGCGGCTGGTCCTCGCCGCCGGCCTCGATCCGCGCCGCCCCGATCGGCGTCGGCGGTCCGAACCGCGCGAAGAGCGTTCCCAGCACGCAGCCATCGACCATCGCATAACAGCGGCAATCGCCCGCGATCAGCACAACCAGGCCGGGCCGATCGATCGCGATCGTCAGGCCGAGCGCCGCGGCAAGGGCGCGCGCCGACGGATCGCGCCCGGTCCTGAGCAAGGCGAGGTAGCGCGCCCTCATGAAACCGCCAGGATCGGCGTGAACATGCGGGCCTGTTCGAGGTCCCCGACGATCACGGCCGCATGCCATTGCAGCCAGCAATGCGCGGCAAAAGGCTCGAGCCGGACGCCGAAGACGAGCGTCGGCAGCGCCCCGGCCGCGCGGCACAAGGCGTTCGCGGCCAAGGCGCGCGGCAGGCACTGCCGGGCCTTTCGCATCGCAAGCGGGGTCGATCCGAACGCGGCGGCGATCCTGCGCACCGCCGTTTCGGTAGTGCGGTCGGGCGGCCCGGCGGGATGCGCCTCGCGCGCGAGCGCGGCTATCACCAAGGCGAGCTTGCCGCGGCGGATGGCCGCCGTGGCGCGATGCTGTGCGAGAAGGCCGCGGCCGATATCGATGAGCCTGGCTTCGTCGCACGCTTCCTCGCCCAGATCGACCGAGGGCGGGACGACCCGGATCGCGGGCCGGGGCGGCTGCGATTGACCGCACGCGACCAGCACGCCCGCCCCGACAAGGCGCCGCGCGGCCGTGCCGCGCAACGGACCGGACGCCGCCCATTGCTGAAAGGACAGATCGTCCTCCGGCCCCAGGCGGAAATAGCGGTCATGCGGCAGATCGAGGAAGACCGCCTGCCGGTCGCACAGGCACCAGCTCAAGCCGTCACGTAGACGATAAGCCATGGGGGCCATCCGCAAGATGACGCGCGCCCCCGGAGGAGCGCGCGCCACGTGTCAGTCGTCGGTCAGGCCGAGCTTGATGCGCTGGCCACCCTCCTGATCCTCGTTCGGGACCGCGTTGCCCTCGGTGTCGGCGCTCACGCTGCCGAGCTCGAGGACGTCGTGGGTTTCGATTTCCGTCTTCATGACTTCTCTCCGTTGGATGAACGCCATGGCCATGACGATTCCAAGGTAGCGAAGGCGAAAACTATAAGAAGATTATAATGCGATTATAGCGACTTAGTTTGCGGCCGCTGGTTCCGGGCGTGAGAACGTATCTGGATACGCGCCGGCGCCTTTAGCCTCGCGGCCTGGACATGCGCGCCGGCCACCCGGACCAGGACGATCGCCGCAACATGGGACGGGAAACGGGCGGCGCGAGCCCGTCGTGACCATGACGGGCCGAGGATAAGGCCGGCACGGCATATAAGAAGATTATAATCCGATTGTATCGCGGCGCCGGATCGAAAGCGGCCCGGGTGTGAGAACATGTCGGGGACATGCGCCGTCGCCTTTGGCCTCGCGGCCTGGACATACGCGCCGGCCACCCGGGCCGGGGCGCAGCCGCATGCGGCAGCGCCCGCGCCCACGATAAAGCGGGCGCCCCTCCGGGAAGGAGGAAGAAACGGCCATTCCGGACATTGTCGCCCGATCCAGGTCCAACATGGATCAAGTCGAACGGGACGTGGTGGACACGGACGCCGATCCGGAACCGAAAGGGAGGGATGGCCCGCTTTCGCGTGCGTCCGCCCGCAGGCGCCGCAATGCCCATCGCCGTACCGCGTGCGCATCGCGAAATCCGCACCAAGGGTCCGGAACAATACCCAATGCGCAGCCGGCATTCCCGACCAAGGGCTTCTTTTGCGCGTTTTGCGCGGCGCACAATTGCGCCGGCCTTCGAGCCTGATCAATCCAGCGCCTTGAACCTTATCGCCTGTCCACCACCGGGCGCCATCGCGATCGTCAGCACGTCCCTCGACGTGACGTTCTGCTTCACGATCTCATAGCTTTCCGGATTGGTGCGATAATCCGCGCCCGGCCCGTCGCGATAAATCTGCGCCTCATAATGCTTGCCCGGAGTCAGGAAGCCCAGCGGCTGGGTCAGCGTGCGCCCATTCTCGTCCGTCACCGCGCCCAGATACCAATCCTTGCCGCCGCGCGGTTGCCGGGCGACCACGATATAATCGCCGATCTCGCCCTGCAGCGTCTTGGAAACCTCCCAGTCGGTCGGCACGTCGCGGATGAACTGGAACGCATCCATGTGTGCGAGGTAATTTTCCGGCAAATCCGCCGCCATCTGCACCGGGCTGTAGATCACGACATATTCGGCGAGCTGGGTCGCGAGCGTCGACTGGACGCGGCGATCCACCTGATCCTTGCCATGCGCCAGGTCGAAGATGCCCGGCGTATAGTCCATCGGCCCGCCGAGCAGGCGCGTATAGGGCAGGATCGTCACATGTTCGGGCGGATTGGTCGGCGTGCCCCAGGCATTATATTCCTGCCCGCGCGCGCCCTCGCGCGCGATCATGTTGGGCCAGGTGCGCCTGAGGCCCGTATCCTTGACCGGCTCGTGCGCGTCGATCGCGATATGATGCGCAGCCGCCACCTCGGCGACGTGGAGATTGTGGCGCACCATATATTGGCCGGCAAACCATTCCGATCCGCCCTGCTCGTCGATGATGTCGCCGCTATGGTGGACGTAACCCGTCTTCACCACCGGGATGCCGACCTTCTCGTATAAGGTCATCGCCGCATCGAGCTGGCGCTCGTAATTGGGGACCGCGCCCGCGGTTTCGTTATGCCCGATCAGATAGACGCCCCGCGCCTTGCCGTAGGCGACGATGCCGGCCAGGTCGAAATCGGGGTAAGGCCTGGTGAAGCTGAACTTGTCGCCATTGTCGATCCAATTGCCGTCCCAGCCCTGGTTCCAGCCTTCCGCCAGCACACCGTCGAAGCCATATTTGGCGGCGAAATCCATGTAGCGTTCGACATTCTGGGTGTTGGCGCCGTGGCGGAAACCGCTGCCCCAGGTCGAATGGTTGAGATGCATTTCCCACCATATGCCGACGAATTTGCCTGGCTTGAACCATGTGCCGATGTCCGGGATCCTGCTCGGCTCGTTGAGGTTCAATTCGATCCGGCTGTCGACCAGCCCGCCGGCGCTGTCGCTGATCAGCATCGTACGCCAGGGGCCCGTGAACGGCCCGGTCTTGTGCGCCAATACCCCGTTCGGCCAGGGCATCAGCCAGGCGGTCAGAATTCCGGTGCCGCTGCCCGAAAGCAGCATCGAGGGGAAGTCGACCAGGGCCGCCTCGTGGATCGAAAGATAGAGGCCGTTCTTGTCGCCGCGCAATGTAAGCGGCGTCTCCGCGAGCGTGATCCGGCGCGCGTCGGTCTGGGTGTAGAGATATTCGTCCCGCTCCTGGCCCAGCCCCTGATACCACCAGGCCTGATAGGCCCCGACCGTCGCGAACTGGCTATGGTCCGCCATCACCGAGACCGCCTGCCCGGCCGGAATCCCGTCATAGGTATAGCGGAAGCCGAAGCCGTCATCGAACAGGCGGAAGGTCACGTCGAAATGCCTGGTGAGCTGCGTGTCGCCCGCGATCGTGACGGTGAGCTCGGTATGATCGTCGCGGATCACGCGCTGCTCGCCCCACGGCTGCTCCCAGGTCGTATTGGACGCAGCCCGGCGCGGGTTGGACAGCGCCGAATAGCGCGCCTGCGCCTCGCCCTTGAAGCTCAACCCCATCGTCGAGGGCGCCAGCACCGGCACGCCCTTGCGGCTGACCGCGTACCAGGCCTGGCCATTGTCCACCCAGGTGCAGAGCTCGATCACCTTGCCGGGCGACTGGATGCATTCGCGCGGGCCCGCCGGTGCGGCGGTGGCGCCGCCCAGTGCGGCCAACAGGACAAAAGTGCGCAGGATCATCGGGGGCGATCTCTTTCTCGAAAAGGGGATCATGAGGATTTGAGGAAACCCAGCATCAGCTGCTGGCGCAGGCCGGCGCGTTGGCGGGGGCTCATCCGCCCGAGCGCGCCGCGTAGATCTTCGGGAATATGCGCTGCCGCCTCATTATGTCCGCCGAAGACATGCGCCGCGAACATCGCACGCCAATAAGCGCGCTCGCCGGCGGGCAAATCCTTGTAGGCCAGCAAAGCCGCGAGGAAGATGTCATTGGGCCGCTCGAGGCCGGTCGCATCGTCGCCCCACCAATAATTGACCATCGCGTTGAAAGGCTCGAGCGAGGTGACGTGATGCCACCAATATTTGGGCATGAGGAGCGCGTCGCCCGGCTCGAGCCACGCCGCCTGTGCGTGCCCGATCGCCTCGGCATAACGCGGGAAACGGTCCAGATCGGGCATCTCGGGATCGACCAGCGAGAGAGGCGGCGGATTGTCGAGCGGGCCGATATAGAGGTTCGCCACCTGATCGGGCGGGAACAGCACAAAGCGCCGCCGCCCTGCGATCACGCAGGCCAGGTTATGGTCGCGGTCATTGTGCGTCTGGGTCCTGACCGGTCCGCCGATCCACAGACGCGGCCCAACCTCGGCGGGCAGCAAGGGCATCGGATTGCGCGCCGGGAAATCGGGCAGGCTGTCTGCCAGCGGCAGCATCTGGATCGCCACGAAGGGGGCATTGACCTGCTCCAGATTGCGCTCGATCCGGTCGAGGCTCTCCACGATCGGCGCGCGCCTTTTGGTGAAGCTGAACTCGCGCATGTCGGGGCCGTAGCCGAAGCGCCCGCCGGTTCGCGCGGGCGCCTCCATCACCGGCCCGGAACCGCCTCGGTCGATCGCCTTGAGATAGAAGATGAGCCCGCCGGGCGTCCGACCCGCCGCCACCGCCGGCCAACCTCTAACCAGACCGCGCAGCACCACCGGCCGGCCCGCCGCGACCAATGCCGCAAACTCGGCCGGAGTCGGCGGCCCCTGCTCCGCCGTGCGCGGCAAGGCATCGAGATCGGGCGCGCCACGGTCCATGCGCAACACTTCACCCATGCCCGCGCCGCACCATCGTCTGCAGGTAGCTGTCATGCGTCGGCTGACGCAGCACCTGCTCTTTCACGAAGCCGAGCATATGACGGAAGCGCGCCTTCATCGCGTCGGGCGCGGTGCGGTCGATCGCAGGCAAATAGGTGTCGGGCACGATGCCATGGCCGACAAAGAAAGCGCGCCAGCTGTCGGGCGCGAAGCTCTCATCCTCATAAGGCGCGATTTCGCCGCGCGCCTGAAACAGAGCGATGCGATGCGCGAGTTCGGGCGAGACATCGCCCTGCCGCGCACGCGCCCAGAAGGACCCGCCATAATCGTTGATCCGATAATGCAGTGCCTGGAAGTCGCGCAGCCTTTCATAGGACGAGCGCATCAGCCGATTATATTCGGAGCGCTCTGCGGAGAAATCGGACGCAGCGGGATAGAAAGCCAGCAGCCCGATCAGCCCGGTCTGCACGCCGAGCAGGTCGATATTGTGGAGCCGATCGAATGCCGCCACGGCCCCGCCGATCGCCACCACATTGCCCGCCCAGGCGCTGGCGCGCATGCCGGGGTCGAGCCTGCGCAGGGTGATGCCGGTCAGCGGCAGGCCGCCGGTCGCGGCGGCCGCCTGAAGCGCTTCCTCGTCGGGACATAGGCTGCTCGCTGTGACCTGGACGACATGGGTTTGGCCCAGGCTGGGATAAAGCCCTGTCCAGCCCCGTTCATGCGCACGGATTTCGGCATAAGCCGGGATCGATGCGAATTCGGGCGCGCTCGCGACCAGTATCCGGTCGCCGGGAAATGTATCGGCCCAGCTCTCGCGTGCCACGCCGAGCGCGTCGATCAGCAGCCCCTCGCCGGTCGCGTCGATGAACAGATCGGCCTCGATCCGCGCGCCATCCGCCACGATCGCGGCGACGCCGGCATCGCCCAGCAAAACCGCGATCCTCTCGGCGGCGCGGATCGCCACGCCGTCCTGCGCCGCCAGCCCGCGCAAGGATCGTACATAGGCCGCCGCGGGCAAATGATAGCCATAGTCGCTCCGCCCATATTTCTCGGTCTCGTCGTTGGGGATCAGCAGCCGCCCCTGCCGCGCCGCCGATGCGGTGAGCGAGAAATCCTCCAGCCCGACGCGCAGCCCGAGCCCGCGCGCTTTCAGCCAGTAAGCGAAGAAATCCTGCCCATCGATGGCGGTGCCGTATGCGCCATAAGCGTGCAGGAAAGGCTGGCGCGCCCCGCCGGCATCCGCGAAATTCTGGCCGAGCGTGAAGACGCCTTTCACCGAGCGCAGCAATGCCGCCTCGTCGATACGCAGCTGATTATGCAATGCCTCGAGCGGCGGCAGGGTCGCGTAGAGGTCCGCATCCGTCAGCAGGCTCGGCAGCTCGACCGCGCTCACCTCGACGCCCGACGGCCCGAGCGCCGCGCGGATCACGTTGGCCGACAGCCACAGCGCGGCATCGCGCCCGACCACCACCACGCGGCGGCAAAGCGGCGGACTCATGCCGCGCTCTCCAGCGAAGCGCCCGCGGTGGACGCGGCGCAATAGTTGGCGATGAAGCCGGCATGGTCGGTCATCGCATCGACATTGGCGCGGATGCGGCCCTTGAGATCGCGCAGCCTGGCGACAAGGTCGTCCGCGGGCAGCCGGTCGGCTAACCGGTTATAGCCGCGCGGGAGAATCCCCTGCCCGACCAGCACTGCCAGCCAGCTGTCGCGCGAAAAGAGACCATATTTGTAGTCGGGCGCGGCCGCGCAGGCTTCGAACAAGGCGATCTTGTGCGCCAGGCTGTCGGGCAGCCGCATATTGCGGACATGATCCCAGAGCGGCTCGCCCTCGCGCCGGTTGGCGCAATAATGGAGCACCAGGAAATCGCGCGTGCGGTCGTAATGGACTTGATACAGCCGGTTGAATTCATCGGCGAGGCGCCGGTCGATCCCGCCCCGCGTCGGCATCAGGTTGGCGAGGTCCACCACCGCGGCCTGGATCAGGAAGATGCTGGTCGATTCCAGCGGCTCGAGGAAGCCGCCCGCAAGGCCGATGCCGATCACATTGCCTTCCCAACCCTTCAACCGCCGCCCGGCGCCGAAGCGCAGCACGCGCGGCTCGGCGAGCGGACTGCCGTCGACCGCACGCATCAAGGTCTCGCGCGCTTCGTCCTCCGAACAATAAGCGCTCGAGAAAACCATGCCGTTGCCGGTGCGGTGCTGGAGGCCGATCCGCCAGGTCCAGCCGCCGCGCTGCGCGGTCGCGCGCGTGTAGGGAATAAGCGGCTCGGTCCGCGTGGTCGGCATCGCCATCGCTTGGTCGCACGGCAGCCATTCACGCCAATCCTCCCAGGCGATGCCCATCGTCTGGCCGAGCAGGAGTGAGCGGAAGCCCGAGCAATCGATGAAGATATCGCCCTCGATCGTCGCACCGGACGCCAGCGTCAGCCGGTCGACATGCCCCGAATTGCCGTCGCGATGGACGTCGACGATCTTGCCCTCGATCCGGGAGACGCCGCGTTCGGTTGCCCAGCCGCGCAGGAAATTGGCATAAAGCCCCGCATCGAAATGATAGGCGTAGGCATAGGTCGATCGGATCGACCTTGGATCCTCGTTCGGGAATTCGAACGCCGCCCGCGCCGCCGCCGCGCACGCATAGGAATGATCGAACAGCGGCCCGACATCCTCGCCCGCGAGCATCGCGCGCGCCCAATGATGCTGGAAATCCACGCCCGCCCAGGGTTCGCCGAACGTCCCGAACGGATGGATGTAGCGATCGCCCGGCCGGTCCCATCCGACGAACTCGATCCCCAATTTGAAGGTCGCCTTCGTGTCGCGCATGAACTGCGCCTCGTTGATGCCGAGCAGGTCGTTGAAGGTCTTGATATGGGGAAGCGTGGCTTCGCCGACGCCGACCGTGCCGATCTCGTCGGACTCGATCAGCGTCAGGTCGTAGTCGGCGGAGGCAAGCAGCCGCACCAGTCCGGCCGCGGTCATCCAGCCGGCGGTGCCGCCGCCGACGATCACGACCCGCACTGGCTTCGATCGATCCGACTGCATGTCCCTCACCCGGCCTCGTTTCCAAAAACGGCGTCGTCAGGGATGGACCGTGACGACGCCAGTTGTCCTTGGGAGGATCAGAACTTCACGCGCGCGCCGAACTGGTAGCGGCGGTCGACCCGGTTCCAGGCCGAGTCCATGTAGACCGGCTTGGCGCCCGGGGTCTGCGGCGAATCCCCGAACACTTCCTGCTGGTAGACCGTCTTGGTGTTGAGCAGATTCGAAGCATCGACCGAAAGCTCGAGCCATTTGGTCGGCGAGAAGCGGATGGAGGCGTCGAGGAAACCGGCGCTCTTCTGGAACACGGGCAGGCCGATGCAGCAATCGAGATTGTCGGTCAGATAGCGCGAGCGCCAATTGTAGGCGACGCGCAGGCCGACCGGCCCTTTCTCGTACAGGCCGACGATGTTGAACGTGTGGGTCGAAACACCCTGCAGCCGGTGCGAGTCGATCACCGATCCGGTACCCGCCAGCGAGGGCTGGCCCGCGCCGACCGCGCCCACGTCCGCGCCCGATGCGGCATTGATCAGGTTCGAATTGTTGATGCCCGACTGGTGGACATAGGTGTAGTTCGCCTGCGCGCCCAGGCCGTTCAGCAAACCGGGGAGGAAATCGAAGAAGGTCTGGAACGACGCTTCGATGCCGGCGATCTTGCCGCCATCCTTGAAGTTCATAGGGCCGCGTATCTGCACCGTGCCGGTCGAACTGCCGTTGGTGAAGTCACGATTGAACTGGCCGTAGCCGAACGTGTCGTGCAGCTTCTTGTAGAAGGCGCCGAGTGCGAACGAGCTGCTGCGTCCGACATAACGCTCGAACGACAGGTCGAACTGGTCCGCCCACATCGGCTTCAGCCCGGCATTGCCGGCATTGCCGAGGAAGACGAAATTATAACCGGTGACGTTCGCCGCCGTGTGCGCCGCGCTCGGCGAATTGTAGACGACATAAGGCGAGTCCGGCCCCGCATTGATGATCGGCGGGTTGATCGCGACATTGTTGCGCAGATAGCCGAAGTCCGGACGCGAGATCGCCCGCGAATAGGCGAAGCGGATGAAATCGCGCTGGTCCAGCCCGAAGCGAACGTTGAAGCTCGGCAGCCAGTTATTGTGCGACACCTTGTAGCTGTTGGGCGTGGAGGCGCCGTTGGCGAAGGCCCTGATCGCGCCGGTCAGATAGCAGGCCGGATTGACCACATTGGTCCCGCTGAGCGGCGTGCCGCATGGCGCCAGATTGTTGAACGTGTCCGCCGCCGGGAAGGCGACGCTGCCCGACGCGACCTCGGTCGTCCGCACGAAGCGGACGCCGATATTGCCCTGCACGGTCACGTCGCCGAAGATGGTGCGGTCCGGCCCGCCGAAGCGCAGCATCGCATAGGCCGCCTCGGTCTTTTCGCGGACATGCATGATCTCGCCCGGCGTGAAGCAGCCCTCGGTCGCCTCAGGCCGGTCGCAGATCGCGGTATAGCCTGGTGCGATCGGCGAGTTGGTCGTGGCGCCGCTCAGCGACTGGATGAGCTTGCCATAATCCTTGAGCGTGTCGCGGTTGAGATAGACCAAGGGGCCGTTGGGATAGATGCCGCTGCCATAGAAATTGCTACCGAGATCGTAGGATTCCCAGATCCCCGCGCCATAGCCCTTGAAATCGGGATGGCCGGCATTGCCACCGCAATTGCCGCTGTTGGTCGGATAAGCGCCGCCCGACGTGTTATCGATGTTGAAGCCCGGACCGTTGCAGTTCCACGGGGCCGCGATCGGGGTCCAGTTGAAGGTCGAATAGCGCACCGTCTGGCTGCGGTCGGCATAGCGCACGCCGACCTTGAGCGAGTCCAGCCAGCCGCCCTTGTCCAGGTCGTAATCCAGGTCGCCGCGGATCGCGGTCTCACGGGCATTGTTGTCCTCGACGTGGCCCTGGATGAACGGGATCCAGTAATTGTGCGGATTGGCGAGCCCGCCGGCCGCGTAATTGACGTTGGAGCCCGGCAGCAGCTTCACCTCGGGCGTGCCGTCGCCGTTCAGGCTATATTGGTAATTGGCCATCGATCCCGTCGCGACCAGGATGTCGTTATTGTAGGTCGATGCCTTGATATATTGCCCGTCCAGGCTGAGGTGCAGACGGTCGGTCGGGTCCCACTTGATGTTGCCGGACAGATCCTTGGTGCCTTCGCGATGCGCGAAGTTGCGCGCCTCGTTCTGGAAGTAGAGGCCGTCGCGCGGATTGGTGCCGCAGACGCCGTTGCCGCAATAATTGACGAAGGGCACGCCGGGCACCGCGGAGCCGGCGTTGATCGCCGCCTGCACGCTTTCGTAGGTGCCGCTGAAGCTGCCATGCGGCTGCGTCAGGATGCCGGATTCGAGCTCACCGTCCGCGCCGAACGTCAATGACGTGCCGTTCGCGGGCCCGATAATGCTGGTCGTGCGCGGGTTGAAGGCGGGCGTGCCGAAATAGGTGCCTTCCAGGATCGCATGGCTCGCCCGTTCGAACCAGGCGTTGCGGTAGCGCGAATCGAGATATTGCACGGTTGCGCGGAACCTGCCGCCCGGGCTCTCATACTGGCCCGCCAGCGCCAGGCCGTGGCGCTTCCGGTCATAATCCACCTGCGAATAGCGGATGCCGTCGGGCAGGAAGGCCCAGCCGCTGCCGCCGAACGGATTGCCCGTGCAGGCGATCGATCCGTCGCTCTTGACGATCCCGGCGGTGGCCATGCCGAAGCCCGACGTGCAATAGGTATCGATCTTGTCTTCGATGACGCTTTCGGTCCGCGTCACGACATGGCTCTGCGCATAATCGGCGAGGAAGCCGAAACGGCCGATCTCGGTATCGAACGTGTCGCTGATCAAAGCCGAGAATTCGGGCGTCCAGCGCTTCGAGCGATCCCCGTAATTATAACGGAAATTGCCCGTGACGAGCAGTCCCTTCTGATCGAACGGCAGGCGCGTGCGCAGGTTGACCGTGCCGGCGAGGCCGCCCTCGATCATATCCGCGGTCTGGTTCTTGTAGGCGTCCACCCCGGCCAGAAGCTCGGGCGAGACATCGTTGAACTGCAACCCGCGCGCGCTGTCCGCCGAGAAGCTGTCCCGCCCGTTGAATTCGGTGCGAACCTGCGGAAGGCCGCGCACCAGCACGCCGGTGGGTTCGCCCGAGGGATGCGTGCTGTCGTCGGCGGATTGCAGGCGGTTGACGGTGATACCCGGAATACGCTGCAGCGATTCCGCCGCCGACTTGTCGGGGAAGGCGCCAATGTCGGTCGCCGTGATCGAATCCACGAACGTGTCGGCATTCTTCTTGATATTCTGGGCGGTGGCGAGCGCGCTGCGCACGCCGACGATCACCACTTCGGAGCCGCTATCGTCGGCAGCGGCCGTCCCCGGAGCGGGAGATTGCTGTGACGGCGCCGCGCTGTCCTGCGCCCATGCGGGCGCGGCGACACCCACCAGCATCATCGCCATCAGCGACACGCCGCCGCGCAGCCCCTGTGCCCGGGCCTGGCTCGTCTTGAAGTCGACCATCATATCTCCCCTCTCATTTTGCCGCCTCTTTTCGAGGCTTGCCTGACGTCAGGTCCTGGAAGGCGTCGCTCGCCACGGAGCGATGCCCGAAGATCACGAATGCGATGAAACGGCGCGACCCGCCGCAAGGCCGACGACGGCCCTCAGGCGATACAGGCTGCGCGCGCCGGACAATCCCATGCCTCGTCTCCTCTCGGCCGACAGCGCCATGGACGCCCCCGTGCCTCTCTCCTTTGCGGATGGGTCAAGCCGCCCATCCGTCTTTGCATAAAATTGCGGGAATTTGCGCAATAGGCAAGCAGGATTTTTGCACAATTTGCGGGGCTGATTTGGTATCGCTACCTTTACGGATTATCCATGCCTTAACAAGCTGATAGAGTGTATAATGATAAAAATGCGGCGGGAGATCGGCCGCTCGAATCACGGGTTTGGCGAGGGTTTATGCAAAATTTGCATTGCCTGCACGCAAGGTCGCACGCATAGATTTGCATGCATGAGCAAACGCGATTCGCGACGGATGAGCCGCCTTTCGGCAGCGGCCGGTTCAGGCCTAACGCGCGGCGTCGTGCGTGGGGATGAACAATGCGCATCCGGCGGCGAGCGCGAGCGCCCCCGCCGCCAAGCCGAGCGCGAGGATCGCCTGGCCGCCAAAGACATTGCGAACCAGCGGTCCGAGGATGGTGGCGGCGACGAGCTGAGGCAAGACCAGGAACATGTTGTGGATGCCCATATAGACGCCCATCTTGCGAGGCGGCACCGCGCTGGAGAGCATCGCATAGGGCAGCGACAGGATCGACGCCCAGGCAAAGCCGATCCCGACCGCAGGGATCCACAGCATCATCGGATTGTCGATCCACAGGAAGCCGGCCATGCCGGTCGCCCCGATCGCCAGGCAGGATGCGTGGCTCGCACGTCGGCCGATCCGCGCGGCGATCGCGGGCAGCAGCAATGCGACCAGAGCGGCCACGCCATTATAGCCGGCGGACAATATCCCGACCCAGTCGGCGGCCTGGTTATAGGCGGCCGAACGCGCGTCGGCGGTCCCGTAATGCCGCATCGCGACCGCCGGTATCGCATAGATCCAGAGTGCGAACAGACCGAACCAGGTGAAGAACTGCACGATCGCCAGCCGCGTCAGCACGGCGGGCATGTGCAAGATGTCCTCCACGATCTCGAGCAGGCCGATCGCGGTCCGACCGCCGCGCCGCAGCCATACCGCCGCGAGCTGCGCCATGCCGAATGCGGCAGCGATACCGGCAAGGACGTAGATTTCGCGTTCATAGTGGCGCGCAAAGGCAAGGCCGGCGATCGCGACACCGCCTCCGATCCACAACAGGCCGCTGCGCACCAAGGTGACGCTTCCCTCCGCAGTCGGCACAGCATGTTCCGCCAGGTCCGGTGCGTCGGCGGCGAGGCTTGCCGGCGGCCGCTCGCCGGTGGTGACCACCGTCCATATCACCGTCGCCAGCAAGCAAAGCGCGCCGATATAGAAAGCGACGCGGACCGATTGGGGCAGCATGCCGGGCGCCGCCGGGCCGCCAATCCCGAACCAGTTGGTCAGCACCCAGGGCAGCGCCGAGGAGAAGACCGCGCCCACGCCGATGAAGAAGACCTGCACCGCAAAACCGGATGTCCGCTGATCGTCGGGCAGAGTGTCGGCGACCAAAGCGCGGAACGGCTCGGCCGCAATGTTGATCGCGCCGGTGAGCAGCCACAGCATCACGCTCGCCGCCCACACGGTCGAGACGTTGGGCATTGCGAACAGCGACAAGGCGGTCAGGATCGATCCGCCGAGCAGGAACGGACGGCGCCGGCCGAGCCGTCCCCAGGTGCGGTCGCTCCAATGGCCGATGATCGGCTGCACCAGAAGGCCGGTAATCGGTGCCGCAATCCACAAGATCGCCAGACGATCGACATCCGCGCCCAGCGTCTGGAAGATGCGGCTGGTGTTGACGTTCTGCAGGCCCCAGACCATCTGCACGCCGAACAGGCCGCTACACATATTCCAGATTTGCAGCAGCGACAGGTGCGGACGGACGCGTGGCGGCGTCATTTCCTCCCTCGCGACGCTCGCTGGCAAAACATCCCCTCCACCGCATTTGGGATGGTCGAGCGCCACCCTTTGTGTTTCACTAGGCTAGGGCGCGATGGGCAGCGGTAGCAACAACAATACCACGCTGGAGGATCTGGCGAGACTTGCGGGCGTGTCGGTCTCGACCGTTTCGCGCGCCTTGAACGATCAGCCTCTGATCAGCACGCGCACCAAGCAGCGCATCTGGGCACTCGCGCGCGACCATAATTATCCATTCCGCCACTATATGCCGGCCGGACCGATCGGCGCCGAAGGCTCGATCGCGATCGTGACGCCGCACATGCGCGGCCGCCCGCTGCCGCTCTCGCACCCGTTCATCCTGGAATTGCTCGCCAGCATCGGCGAGGCGGCGCGCGCACGCGATTGTGACTTCACCGTCAGCCATATCGCGCCGACCAATTATGATGATCTCGTCCATGCCACGACCACCAGCCGGGCGAGCGGCGTGATCTTCATTGGCCAGTCCGCGTTGCATGAGGCCTTGAACCAGCTTGCCGGCACCAATGCGCGTTTCGTGGTGTGGGGCGCGCAGATCCCGGGGCAGCTTTATACCTCGGTCGGTTCGGACAATCTGCTCGGCGGGCGCCGTGCGACGCTCCATCTTGCGCGGTTGGGCCGCAAGCGGATTCTCTATCTCGGCAGCACCGATCCCGAAGCGATGCAGCGCCGCGCGGGCTATGCGGAGGCGCTTGCCGAATGCGGGCTGGAGGAGGATCCCAAGCTGGCCGTGCCGGTCGATTTCGAATGGGAGTCGGCCGAGGCGGCGGTCGGCAGACTGCTCCGCCGTCATGTCGCCTTTGACGGAATCATCGCCTCATCCGACCTGATCGCACTCGGTGCGATCCGCGCGCTGCGCAAAGCCGGCCTGTCAGTGCCGGGCGACGTTTCGGTGACCGGCTATGACGATATGCTGCTCAGCCGGCTTTCGACGCCGACGCTCACCACCATCCGCCAGGATACGCACAAGGCGGGGCGGTTGCTCGTGTCGCGCATCCTGGATGAATCGAGCGACCCTATGCCCGCTTTGCTGCCGACCGACCTGATCGTGCGGGAATCCTGCGGAGGATAAGGCACAACAAATGGCGGCTGGCGCGCTTGAGCAGCTCTGTTTCGGGGGTCGGCTTTCGCCACCGGAACGACTGATCACCGCCTGTTCCTCGAAATAGCCGACGATGCGGTGCGCGGGTTTTGAGGCTGATCAGATGGAGCGCGAAGAAGCAGAATGATGCTCTTAATTGCATCAACCGCGGCTGGCGCCCCTGGGTCTGCCGCCATCCAGCCAGCGCACCAGCAGGACCAAAGCCGCGGCGGCATGGACCATTCCGCCCGGAATCCACATTATCAGCCCCGCCAGCTGTTGATCTTCTTCCGGCGTAAAGCCGAACAGGCCCATCCCCATCGCGGCATAATCCGCATACCAGGGGCTGATCGAAAAGGTCATCAGAGCGCCCAGCGCGCCTTCGGCGAGGGAGGTCACGAACAGGCATAAGGAAGAGACGCCGTAGCCCGATCGTCCCGCCCGGCTATACAGCATCGCCCACCAGAAAAGCAGCGCAGAGAACAGGAAGAATATGTGTTGAACGATGTGCCACCCATCGTGGCGCAGGGCCTGCTCGAACAGGAAGGGCGCATGCCACAGCCAGATCACCAGGATCTGGATCACGGTCGCAGTGATCGGCGTGCTGATGTGGCGCCAGGTCCAGCCGACCGCTCCGCCTCGCGCCCAGCCGGAAAGACCGATGCGCGCAGTACCGGGCAGCGCCCATAGCATCACGCCCAGCGGCCGCGACAGTGCCATCAGGGCGGCGGCAACCAGCATGATCAGTTCATGCTCGATCATGTGCAGCGTGAAGCTATGCTCTCCGCCCTCGTGCAGCGGCGAGATGGTCGCACCGGTCAGCGTCAGCCAGCCGAGCAGGAACCAGCCCGCATTGCGCCGCAGGGTCGGTCCCGAATTCTCCGCCCGCCGGCTCAGCCGGACGAACCCTGTCAGGTAGAGCGCGACCGAGAGCAGGAGCGGCACCAGCGCCCAGGGCTCGAACGACCAGCCCGGCAGATCGGAAGGATCATGGCCGCCATGCGCGAGCACCGGTGTCGCCGTCATCGCCAGACCCAGGACGACCCAGCACGTTACGAGAAGCATCGCGGAATGATCAGCGGGGATATTGTGTGGAAAAGGATGGCGAGCGCGAACACCAGGTCCGCTGCCAGACTGACCGTTGCGATGAAGCGCGCGGTGGGTGTCGCCTCGCCACGGCCGGCGCGCAGCGAAAGCACCGCACCGATCAGCACCGCCGCCAACCCGAGCAGGCCGATCAGCACGGTCTCCGAGCTCCAGGCGGTGAGGCAGGCGTCGCTGGTCCGGTCCGATCCCCATTGCTGGCTCGCCGTCCAGCCGAGCGCGCCGAGCACGAATCCCGCCCAGGGGAGCAGGCGTTCGCGCCGCGTCATACGAACCGCGGCGCCAGATAGAGCAAGGCGAAGATCGGCAGCCAGGTGATCCATACGAAGCGCCAGTAAAGCGCGTCTTCGCTCACATCGACGAAGCGGCGAGGCTCCGTTCCGTGACGCGTGAACATCAGCGCGGTGAGCACGACCGACTCCGCCCAGTCGGTCAGGATATGGATCGTGTGCAACAGCAACAATGCCCAAACGATCGACCCATAGGCATTATCGCTCCAGCGCACGTTGATATGCGCGAACTCGAAACCGCGGATCACCAGCAGCGCCAGCCCGAACAGATCAAGCAGCACGATGAGAAGCAGCACGCGCCTGCGTTGTTCGCTTTCGGCAGCCTTCTTGAGCAATGTATTGGGGATTTCGCTCAGCAGGATGATGAGCGTGAACAAGACCCCCGGCAGCAGGTCCGGCGGGTGCGATGACGGCGGCCAGACCGTTTCCTGGCTCATCAGGAAGAAATAGGCGCCCGCGGCCAATGCAAAGCCGCCACCCTCAATCAGCATATAAGCAATGACGCCCCACCAGGTGAGGCTGCGTGTGCCAAAGGCATGCGTCGGCAGGACGGCAAGATCACCCGCGAACGTCTGGCGCATGCTCATTCGATCACGGGCTCCTGATGCGTGTCGGGCGAACTCTTCGGCCAGAACCAGAGAGTCAACGCGATGCCGACTGGGATCGCGCCCCAGACGAGCGCCCAAGGGCTGAAGATCGACCAGATGAAGAGGCCAGTCGTCGCCAGCGCCGCGAGCAACGGCCAGATGCTCGGCGTCGGGGAAGGGTCGCGCACGTCGGGTAATGCCTCGACCACCGTGGTCAGCACCAACTCGCGATGCTCGACCCTGAGACCCGAAAAGACCGGCAGGCTTTCTTCCCACAAGGGCGTGTGGCTGGTGACCGCGGGGATATGCGCGAAATTATAGGGCCGCGGCGGCGAGGTCGTCGCCCATTCGAGCGAGGCGGCCCCCCACGGATTGTCACCCGCAATCGCGCCGTTGCCCAGCGAGCGGACGAGATTGGCGAGGAACAGCACCACCCCGAGCGCCATCACGAACGCCCCGATCGTCGATGTCAGGTTGAGCGCGCTCCACCCCATACCCGCGGGATAGGTATAGACCCGGCGCGGCATTCCCAGCAGCCCGGTGAAATGCATCGGCATGAAGGTCAGGTGGAAGCCCGCGAACACGAAGCCGAACGCCACCTTCCCCAGCCGATCGCCCATCATCCTGCCGGTGATCTTGGGGAACCAGTAGGTGATCGCGCCAAGCAACGGGAAGACCGCGCCGCCGATCAGCGTGTAATGGAAATGCGCGACGATGAAGTAGGTGTCGTGCAGCTCCAGGTCGAGCGGCACGCTTGCCACCATCACGCCGGTCAGTCCGCCGATCACGAAGGTGATGATGAAGCCGACCACCCACCACATCGGCACCTCCATGCGCGGGCGGCTGTCCCACATCGTCGCGATCCAGCAGAAGATCTGCACTCCACTCGGCAAGGCGATCGACATGCTGGCGGCGGTGTAGAAGGCATAGCCCAGCCGGGGCAGACCGGTTGCGAACATGTGGTGGACCCACAATCCGAAGGCGAGCAATCCGGTCGTGACCAGGGCTGCGACCATGATCGGGTAGGCGAAAACCGGCCGCTTGCAGAAGGTCTCGACGATCGCGCTGACGAAGCCCAGGCCCGGCAGGAAGATGATGTAGACCTCGGGATGGCCGAAGAACCAGAAGAGATGCTGCCACAGCAACGCGCTGCCGCCCTCGGTCGCATTGTAGAATTGGGTTCCGACCAGCCGGTCCGAGAGCAAGAAGGACGAGGCGAGCGTCACCGCGGGCATCGAGAAGATGACCATGAATGCGGTCACCAGCATGCCCCAAACGAACAACGGAATCCGGTCGAGCCGCATCCCGGGCGCGCGCTGCTTGAGGATGGTCGCGACGATCTCGACCGCGACCGCCAGCGCGGCCACTTCGGTGAAGGTGATCAGCTGCGCCCAGAAATCGGCGCGCTTGCCTGGCGAGAATTCGGGGCCTGACAAAGGGGTGTAGGCGAACCAGCCGATATCCGGCCCCACATCGCGCAGGAATGCCACCCACAGCATGATCCCGCCGCACAGATAGAGCCAGTAGCTGAAGGCATTGAGCCGCGGGAAGGAAATGGCGCGCGTGCCGACCATCAACGGCACCAGATAGACCCCGAACGCCTCCATCACCGGCACGGCGAACAGGAACATCATGGTCGAGCCATGCATGGTGAAGATCTGGTTGTAGCGATCGGCGGTGATCAGGCCGCTATCGGGCCGCGCGAGCTGCAGTCGCATGATCAGCGCCAATATGCCGCCCAGCAGCAGGAAGCCGATCGCGGTGAAGATGTAGCGCTTGCCGACGCGCTTATGATCGACCGTGGTCAGCCAGCCGATCAGGCCGGGCTTGTCGCCCCAGGTTTCTGACAGGATGCGATCGAGTTCGGGCCCGTCCAGCTCGGGTCCGTCGCGCGGCACGTCCGCCGGATGCTCGGTCGCGGTCACTTGAGCGTCTCCAGATAGGAGGCCACGGCATGCAGCTCGTCGGGCGTCATGCCAACCGCGGGCATGCGTGCGCCGGGCTTCACGCCCTGAGGATTGGCGATCCACCCCATGAGCGCGCCGCGCGTCATCGGTAGCGTGCCCGCCGCGATCGTCTTGCGGCTCGCCACATGGGTCAAATCTGGCCCGGTGGTGCCGTTGGCCGGGGTGCCACCGATTGCGTGGCACATAGCGCAGGCATGCGACATGAAGAAATCATGTCCCGCCTTGATCCCGGGATCGGCCGGTTCGGGCGCGGGCTGCGACTGCGCCTTGTACCAGGCGGCGAAGGCCTGCGGGCTCTCGACGGTCACATCGAACGCCATATGCGCATGCTGCAGCCCGCAATATTCGGCGCACTGCCCGCGATAATGGCCGATCCGGGTCGGCACGACCCGAAGATCGTTCTCACGCCCTGGGATCAGATCCTGCTTCCCAGCCAGCGCCGGGATCCACAGGCTGTGGATCACGTCGCCCGCATTGAGCTTGAGCTCGACCGGCCGGCCGACCGGCAGATGCAGCTCGTTCGCGGTACGCAAGCTCTGCGAGGGATCGTCATTCTGATATTCGATCCCCCACCACCATTGATTGGCGTTGACGGTCACCTTGAGCGGAGTCCGGTCACTGCCTTCGCGGGCCTCGCGCCGGTCGCTCAGAAAGCTGGCGCCCGTGAGCAGGATCAGGCCGATCAAGATGAAGCCGGTCCAGGCGATCAGCAGCGCCTGCAGCCGTGGCTCGCCGCCCTCGTTGCGGCGGCCGACGACCGCCATCGTCAGGAAGAGGAGTACCGCCGCGTAGGAAATGCCGGTCACGACCAGGAACAGCAGCATCAGCTGATTGAACAGATGCGAACCGAAGCCCGCGCCTTCGCTCATGCTCTGCATACCCGAGCAGCCGGCCAGTAACGCAAGCGGCACCAAGGCGAGCAGGCGGCGCATCAGTAAGGCTCGCGCGGCTCGGCCGGCTTGTCGGGTGAACGCTGCGTGATCGGGGCCTTGCTCGACATCTGATCGCCGCGGCTCGGCACGACATCCTTCGGCGCGAGCCCGCTCAGGCTGCGGATATAGGCCGCGAGCTGCCACATTTGCTGTCCGGTCAGCCGATCGTGAAAACTGGGCATGCCGTTGGGACGCCCGCCATCGATCGAGCGCACGATATCGGCCATGCCGCCGCCGTAGCGCCATTCGGCGTCCATGAAGGACGGGCCCATGCCGCCCCCGCCATGCGGCCCGTGGCAACCCGCGCAATTCATCCAGCTATAGAGGCGTTGCCCCTCGCCGATATGAAAAGCGCTGGTCGAATAGCCCTGCTGCGCCGGGTCGGAGAGAATGGCGCCACCGCCTGCCCCTTCGGCACGCGGATCGCTGGTCTGCGACCGATCCGACTGCCGGCAGGACGACAACAGGCAAAAGCCGGCGATCAGCAGCCAGAATAGCCGCGCACGGAAGCGAGGGCCGACATGGGGCATTATCGTGCCACGATACAAAAACAGCCGCCTCGCTGTTCTAACATAGGCTACCGGATCGCATGTCATTTCGCGCGGAAGGATCAGGCTTGCTGCGTCAACGTCTTTCCCGTGGTGCGGTCAAGGCCGAGCGCCACCGCCACGTCGAGCGCCGTCGCGCCGACCACGAAAGCGATCGCGCCCCACACCGCCTTGCTGCGCGGCGTCTTGCTGGCAGCGCCCGCCAGTGCGCCCAAATCCATGCCGTCACCAGCCACGCGGTTCCAGACGCGCGTGGCGTGCGCGGGCGATTGCAACAGCCCGACGCCCGCCACGATCTCGCGCGCGCCGAAGGCCTTGATCAGCCCCTCCTTGCCTTCCACCCTGAGCGCGCGGGCGATGCGACGCGAGGCCAGCAATTCGGTTGCGCCCAATGCCACCGAGAAGACGCCCAGGCCAAGGCTCAGCTTTTTATAATCCATGTTAAAAACTCCCGGCAAACCACTGGACAAACAGATTTAAGTGCGCGCGTTCAACTCGCCGATCATTTACACCGTTCCGGCAAACCGAGAGACAAATTGCGCCGGTCGGCGGAGCCCTCGACGCGTTGTGCAAGCCCGCTGACCGGCGAATCCCTGGCCCATGTCGTGGAGATCCAGGGGGCGGGAGACCGTCGCTGAGACGGGAGCCGGCACGCGATATTCCTTCACTGCGCGCCGCCGCCGCTTCTGTCGGCAACGCCCCAAGGGCCATCCCCTGCCTTGATCTTGCGCAACAGCTTGAGCGAAGCGCGATCGAGCAGCGACACGTCGCCTGACGGGCCGTTCGCGGTCATCAGCAATGTTCCGTCACGGGTGATCCCGATTCCCCAGGGCCGTGCCCCTACGCCCGAGACGCGGCGAACTATTTTGCCTGCGACGGGATCGACCTCGATCACCGCGCCGCCCCGACCCGTCGTCACGAACAAATGACCATTCGGCGCCTCGACGATGCCCATCGGCCGGATCGCCTTGTCGCCATCGGCAAGGTCGATCTGGCGGACCAAAACACCGTCGGCCGCGGAGATCACAGCAAGCTTTCCCGCACCCTCGACCGAGACGTAGATATTGTTTCCGTCTTTCGAAGCGAGCGCGCCGCGCGGCCGCCCCTCGAGCGGAATCGTTTTCAACGTCTTCAGCGTCCGCGCATCGAGCATCGCGACATAGTCGGACGCCTCGCAGGCGATGAAGAGATGCACGCCGTCGGGCGTCACCGCAGCGCCTTCCGGCTCCTCGCCGACCGGCTGGGTCAGTGTGGCGTGACTGCCGTCGACCGACACGCTCGAGACGGCGCCCGTATCTTCGTTCGAAACATACAGGGTGCGACCGTCGGGCGACATCGCGAACGTTTCCGGATCCGCGCCCGCATGGAGCACGCGTTCGACCTTGCCCGAGGCGAGGTCGACCATCCCGATGCCGTCCGCCTTGCGATCGGCGGGCGGCAATTTGGTCTCGTCCACGCCCGGCCCACCAATCGGCGAGCCGGAGACTGCGACATAGAGTTTGGTCCCGTCGGGGGATAAGAGCAGCCCGCGCGGGCGCTTGCCGACCGCGAAGGTCTGAACCACCGCGCGCCGGAGCGGGTCGATCGCGACGACGGTGCCGCCATGCTCGTTCGAAACATAGAAACGCTCGGCGACCGGGGCGGCGGGGTGCGAGCAGGCGAGCAGCGCCAGCGGCGCGAGCAGGCAGTACAATCGGCGCATTGAAGCTCCCTCGATGATCAAAGCGGTTTGGGCACGCCGTATCGGTCGAGCAGCCGCTGGATGGCGGGCCGCTCTTTCTGCAATATCTCCTCGATCCTGGCCTTGAATTGCGGGTGACCCTTACGCACGCCCATCGCGATCGCGTAGGTCATCGGCCACTGGCCATCCGCGACCGCCGGACTTACCGGCTCGACCCGCAATCGGACCGGGGAAAGCTTGGCGAAATAACCCGCCATCGGCCCCCAGGCGATCGCGACGTCGATATCGCCTTTCTCGACGCCCTCGACGATCTTCGCGGGTGGATTGGGCTCCACATAATTGCCGTAGAGCATGTAGCCGCGGACATTGCCGGTGATGCCGCGCACCGCGAGCGCATGCGTCGGCGGCGTGTTCATCGCGTCGTTGCCGACCATCTGCACGCCGATGCGCAGCGTCTTCAACCGCGGATCATCGAAGGTGAGGCCGCCCAGTGGGCGATCGGCGCGTGTCACGAAGACGTAGGTCGATCGGTAATAGGGCACGGTGGTCGTCACCATGTCGACGTCCTTGGCCACGCCCGGCCACAGATCGCAGGCATCGCTGCCGAGCGTGTTGCGGACATAACCGCGCCGCTGCGCCCACCAGAGATAGGCGATGTCCGCGCCCAGATCCTTTGCGATCAGATCGGCGATCTTGTTCTCGAACCCCTGCCGCGCCTGGTTGGAGAAGGGCATGTTGTTGGGATCGGCGCAGACGGTCAGCACCGGCCGCTTGGAGGCATCGGCGGCCAAGGCTGGCGCGGCCAAAGCCAGCCCAGCGAGCAGCCCCGCCATCCGCCTCACTTCGTGGGCCCCTGCATCGTCGATCCATAGTCGCTTGCGGTATTGGGCGGCGGCGACCAGCCGGCATGCTCGTCCGCGGAACGCGGCACCGGCGCCGGGTTTTGCGACGGCGTCGGCCCGGTCTGCGCGGCAAGCGTCGCGGGCAGCGACATCGATCGAACATAGGTCGCGATCTGCCAGATCTGCTCGTCGGGTATCTTGCCGCCCCAGGCGGGCATGCCGTTCGGCCGGCCCTCGACGATCGTCTGGTGGATCTGCTCCAGCCGGCCGCCATAGATCCACTGGTCATCCATCAGGTCGACGCCCATGCCCCCGCCGCCGTTCGAGTGGCAGCCTGAGCAATTGTAAGCCTTGTAAAGCTTCATGCCGGCCGCGACCGCATCGGCATTGTCGTAATATTTGGACGCACGCGGATCGATCGTGACCACGCTGTGATCGAGGCCGGGATAAAGCGCCGAGGCGACCACGCCGCCCTGGCTGCCCTGCCCCGAGGGCGGCGTCGGCGCGTCGCCTTTCTTCTGGCAGCCGGCGAGCGCGACCAGCCCGAGCGCGAGTGCCGCCTCAATGGGGAAGCGCGAAGACATAAAGCGTACCTCCCGGCGTGGTATATTTGGGCAAATCGACCATCGCGTTGACGAAGCCCAAGGCTGCCGATCCGTCGCGCGGATCGATCGGGCCCGACACGATCGCGCCCGACCAGCCGCCCACGCCCGACAGCACCGCGATATATTGGTGGCCGTCGGGGCCGCGATAGCTGATCGGCTGGCTGATGATGCCGCTCGATACCTTGAACTGCCACAAAGGCTGGCCGGTGCGCGCGTTCACCGCCTTGAACCAGCCGTCCATGGTTCCGTAGAAGACGATGTCGCTGGCGGTGACGACCGTGCCGGACCAGATCGGGAAATTCTCCGGCACTTCCCACACCGGCTTGCGCATCACCGGATCCCAGGCGGTCAGCACGCCGCGATTGCCGCCGGGCCCGGGCTTCATATGCACCTCGGCGCCGACATAGGGCGTGCCGGCGATGTAGTTCACCTGCATGTTGGTCCAGTCCATGCAGAGGTTTTCGTGGGGGATGTAGACGAGGCCGGTACGCGGACTGAACGAACTCGGATTCCAATCCTTCGCGCCCGATGCGGTCGGGCAGATGTCGCGCACCTGCTGGCCGAGCTTGGTTTCCTTGGCCGGATTGATGATCAGGCGACCGGTCTGGAGATCGACACCCTTGGAGCTGTTGGTCGGGCCGAACGGATCGGCCGACAGGACCTGCCCGGTATAGCGGTCCATGATATAGACATAGCCGTTCCGTTCGGGCCGGAAGATGACCTTCCGCATCTTTCCGCCGAAGGGCATGTCGAGCAGGATCTGCTCGTTGATCCCGTCATAATCATGCTCGTCGTGCGGGCTGAACTGATAATACCATTTGGCCTGGCCGGTATCGGGATCGCGCGCGAACATGCCGGTGGTCCATTTATTGTCGCCGGGCCTTTGCTCGGCATTCCAGGGGCCCGGATTGCCCGTGCCGTGAAGCACCGTGTTGGTGTCGGGATCATAGGTGATCCAGCCCCACATCGTGGCACCGCCGATCTTCCAGGCATCGGCGGGCCAGGTCTTCACCCCCAGATCCTTGCCCTGGTCGGACTTGTAGAAGGGATGGAAATTGGTGCCGATCAGCACGTCCGCGTCGGGGCCGGTGCCATAGGCTTTCCAGGCGATCTTGCCGGTCGCCTCGTCGAGCGCGGTGACCCAGCCGCGCACGCCCATCTCGCCGCCCGAATTGCCGACATAGACTTTCCCTTTGGCGACGAGCGGCGCCATCGTGATCGTCTCGCCGAGATTGATGTTGCCGAGGCGTACCTTCCACGCCGGCTTACCTGTCTTGGCATCAAGCGAGATCACCTGTCCGTCGAGCGTGGTGAAGATATAATGGCCCTTGGAATAGGTGCCGCCGCGATTGACGACGTCGCAGCAGGCAACGCCCTGCGCGGCCGGAAGCGGCTTGGGCATATAACGCCATTTGAGCGGCACGCCCGGCTTCGACAGATCGAGCGCATAAACGATGTTCGGATAAGCGGTGACCACGAACATCGTGTTGTCGGCGACGATCGGTGCCGCCTCCTGTCCCTTGTTCACGCCCAAGGAGAAGGTGACGACCGGCACGAGGTGCGAGACATTCGAAGGGTTGATTTCCGTAAGCGACGAAAAGCGCGTCGAGGCGTAATTTTTGGACGGCATCGTCCATTGCCCGTCGTCGGCGGGCGCCCCGGCCGCGCTGGCATTGGTGCGGCCTGCCTGCGGCGTTGGCGGCGACAGTGCATGGCCGATCTGCTCCCGGGTGAATATCTCGCTCGCGGGAACCGGTGCGGGCACCGTCTGCGCGAGCAAAGCCGCAGGCGCGGCGGCGAGGGCGAGAAGGGTCAGCGTCTTGCGGGTCATCTCTTGTCCAGCGTGAAAAGATAGGCGGCGATCTTGCGCGCCTGATTCTCGGTCAGCCCCATTTCGGGCATGGCATTGCCCTTCCACACCTGTTGCGGATGCATCAGCCAGCGGATCATGTTGGGCGGATTGTTGGGCAATTTGCCCGCGATGATCTGCTGGCGGGCGATGCCCTTGAGCGAGGGCCCGACATTGCCGACCGCGCCGGATACGCCCGGCACGATATGGCAGGCGGCGCATTGCGCGCCGATCAGCGCCTTGGCCTCGGCATGGGGGTCCTTCGCCTGTGCCGCCATCGGCAGCCCGGTCAGAAGCAGAAATATCAGCCTGCGCATCGCGACACCGTGAGGAAGGGAATGATGGTAAGGACGGTGGCGAGCGCGAAGCCAAAGCCCAGGATCACGCCCCACATGGCGGTGAAGCGGGTGCGGCCATGGCCGATCTCGATCAGATCGGTGTGGCTGCCCTCTTTCTCTTCCATCACCGCCCGGAGCGTGACCAGGCTGACCCAGCCCGCGACCAGCGCGATCGCCAGGCAGGCGACGAGCAGCACGATCGCGGCCGGCCGGGTCCAGCCGAACGGCGGCATCGGCAAGGCATAGCGGTCCATCATCGGGAAGCAGGGCCAGCCGAGCAGCCAGACCGACCCGCACAATTGCACGAACCAGGCGATCGGTCCGCCGAACAGCATGAAGAAGGCACGCCTGGTGGACAATTTGTGCCCGTGCGGCGCGGGATGGATACCGGTCGCGTCGCTCATTTCGCAAAACCCAGATAAGGGGTGACATAATAGGTCGTGAAAACGAACAGCCAGACCACGTCGACGAAGTGCCAGTAGAGCACGCCCGCCGAGACGCTGATCCGGCGGCGCGGGCTGAAATAGTCGATCGCGGTCCAGCCGAAGAGCGAGGCGAGGATGATCAGGCCGGCGACGACGTGCGCGAGATGGAAGCCGGTGGTGGTATAATAAAGCGACCCATAGCTGGACGATCCCAGCCCATAGGTCTTGGTCCACCATTCATAGCCCTGCACCGCGGCGAAGACCGCGCCCATCACGAACGCGCCGCCGAAACCGATCAACGCCTGCGCGCGATCGCCTTTCTCCACCCCTTTCTCCCCGAACCAGGCGACGAAGCTCGACGCGACCAGCAGGATCGTGTTGGGGAGCGAGGGCCACATCTTGGGATCGGGCTCCGGCAACCAGGCAGGCTGCGCGCTGGCGCCCACGTAAAAATAGCTGAACAGGAGATAGGAAAAGAGCGCCGCCTCGCTCGCGACCAAAGTCGCCACGCCCCACCAGCCGATGCCGCTGCGGCCGATCGGCCCGACCGGCAATTGCCCCGGCTCGGAGATAATCCGCTCAGCCATGGGCGGGCTCCAGCAATTCGGGTGCAGGCTCGCGTTCGCGCAGGTCGCGGCGCGGCCAGAGCCAGAGCAGCAACGCAGCGAAGCAGGCGAGACCGCCGAGACCGATCACGATCCACTTGATGAGCAGCATGCCCGTGAAGAGGATTGCTAGGCCCACCGCGAGCAGGAACGGGGCATAGCTGTCCTGCGGCATCTCAAGGATGCGCTCGGGATCGGCGTCGAGCGCGGTGGTGGCGAGCGCTTCCTTGCCCTGGTCGAGCGTCATGCCCCGCAACCAGGACGATCGACCTTCGCTCTCGTCGAGCTGGTCTTCCCACAACGGATGGCGCGAGGCCACGGTCGGGATGACTGCAAAATTATAGGGCGGCGGCGGTGACGGCGTGGTCCATTCCAGCGTCGGCGCGTCCCACGGATTGTGGCCCGCGACCGCGCCCGTGCGATAGCTCTTCCGGCAATTGATGACGAACAGCAGCACGCCGATCGCGAAGAGGAAGCTGCCGATCGAGGTGATCAGGTTGAGCGTGTCCCAGCCCATCCCCTCCGGGTAGGTGTAGACGCGCCGCGGCATGCCGAGCAGCCCGGTCAGATGCATCGGCAGGAAGCCCAGGTTGAAGCCCAGGAACATCGTCCAGAAATTCCAGCGGCCGAGCCGTTCGTCCATCAGCCGGCCGGTCATCTTCGGGAACCAGAAATAGGTCGCGCCGACCACCGGGAAGACGTTGATCCCGATCAGCACATAATGGAGATGCGCGACCACGAAATAGGTATCGGTCAGTTGCCAATCGACCGGCACGCTCGCGGTCATGAAACCCGACACGCCGCCGATCACGAACAGCACGATCATCGACGCGAAGAACAGGAAGGCGGTGGTGATCACCGGCCGCCCGAGCCAGATCGTCGCCACCCAGGCGAACACAGTGACCGCCGACGGCACGGTGATCACGATGGATGCGGTCGAGAAGAAGCTGAGTGCCAGGCCGGGCAGGCCGGTCGCGAACATGTGATGAACCCAGACGCCGAAACCCAGGATCATCACCGCGACCGTCGCCAGCGCGACCAGCGTGTGCGCCACCAGCGGCCGGCGGCAGAACACCGGAAGCGCATCCGATACCATGCCCATCGCCGGCAGCACGATCGCGTAGACCCAGGGATGGCCGAAGATCCAGAAGAGATGCTGCCACAACAGGGGCTGGCCGCCATGGGGCGACCGGAAGAATTGCGTGCCGAACTGGCGGTCCATCCACAACAGGAAGAAAGCCAGGCTGACCGACGGGATCACGACCAGGTTCGCGACGCTCGCGGTGAGCGTGCCCCAGGCGAAGATCGGCACCCGGTTGATCGACATGCCGGGACAACGCGTCTTGAAGAAGGTGACGATGAAATTGGCGGCGCCGACCGTGGTCGAGATACCGAGGAAGATCATCCCCAGCGAATAGAAATCCTCGTTCAGCCCGGGATTGAAGTCGCGCTCGGCGAGCGGGACATAATTGAACCAGCCGTCGTTCGGGCCGGCCCCGATCAGAAACCCGGCGTACATGAAGATCGCCGCGCCGAGATAGACCCAGTAGCTGAAGGCGTTGAGCCGCGGGAACGCCATGTCGCGCGAGCCGAAGATCAGCGGCCAGATATAATTGGAGAAGCCCGACAGGATCGGCGACGCATAGAGGAAGATCATCGTCATCCCGTGCGTCGAGAAGAGCTGGTTATATTGGTCCGGCGTCAGCAGCCGCAAATCGGGTCCGGCGAGCTGGAGGCGCAGCACCAAAGCCTCGATGCCGCCCACAAGCAGCAGGATGAAGGCGGTGACGATGTAGCGTAGCCCGATCTCCTTGTGGTCGGTCGTGCCGAGCCAGCCCTTGATTCCCGGTTCGGTCGCCCAGATCGCGTGCAGCCGCGCACGCAGCTCCGGATTGTCGTCGCCGACCTCGGGCGTGCGGAAGGCGGCGGGCCTCATTTGAGCGTCTCCAGATAAGCGGTGACCGCGCTCAGATCGTCCCCCGAAAGATGCTGTTCGGGCATCCCCGAGCCCGGCTTGATCTGCTGCGGCGACTGGATCCAGCCGGCGAGCGAGCCCGGCGTGTTGGGAAGCGCGCCCGACGCGATCAGGCGGCGGCTCATGAGATGGGTGAGGTCCGGGCCGTAATAAGAGGCGGCGCGGGTGCCGCGCACGGCATGGCAGAGCGAGCAGCGATATTCGACGACGGCGAGGCCCTTCTTCTCGACGTCGGTTACCGGCGGCGGGGCGGTGTGGAGCTGCGCCGCGCGCCAGCGTTCGAACGCGTCGCGCGGTTCGGCCACGACCTCGAACGCCATCTTGGCATGCTGCAGCCCGCAATATTCGGTGCACTGACCACGATAGCGGCCGGGCGCGTCGGCCTGCAGCCAGGCGACATTGTTCTGGCCGGGGATCGTGTCGGTCTTGCCCGCGAGCTTGGGCACCCAGAAACTGTGGATCACATCGGCACCATGCAGCTTGACCAGCACCGGCACGCCGACCGGAATGTGGATCTCGTTCGCGGTCGAGAAGCGATCCGACGGCAGCGCGCCATTATAGGTCACTTCCCACCAATATTGGTGGCTGGTCACGTCGAGCACGAGCGCCGGATTGGCGGGCGGGCCCGCGGTCTGTGCCAGCGCCGCCATCGTCCAGACCAAAGTGACGAAAAGCGGGATGGCGGACAGGATCAGGCCCCATTTGATCCAGGGCAGCCCGTCTGCGCCGCGTTCTACGGGCACCGACGTTGTCGCCTCGGCTCCGCCTGATGCCCGGAAGCGCCGCGAGCCGATCCACACGAGAATGCCGATGACCAGGCAGACCAGAACGGAAACGATCAGGGTGAACCAGGTGAGCGGCGCGATATGCGCGGCGCGGGCGCCCGCGCTGGTGAGATAATCGAGCGGCGTCGCGCTCATGCCAGCAATTCGCCTTCCATCGCCAGCCAGGCGCGATGAAAGGAGCGGAGCGAGGCCCACAGCAGCAGCAAGCAGCCCGGGACCCACATCAACACCCCGCCTAATTGCTGATCCTCGAGCGGGCTCAGCCCCCAGGTTTTCGTGGTAAGAAAATGAACCGAAAACCAGGCATGGTTGCCCAGCGTCAGGATCGCGCCGAGCAAGCCCATCTGGACCGAGGTCACGAGCCCGGCTGCCAATATATTCGCCGTGTCGCGGGCATCATGGCCGATCAATTCTCGCCACAGCCACAGGCCGCTGCCGAACAGGCTGAGATGCATCACCCAGTAGAGCGGCGTCGAATGAAGGGTCGCATCGTAGGGCGCGGGCATGTGCCACAGCCACAGGGCCGCGCAGAAGCTTGCGGTCGCGGGCCAGAGACCCCGGCTGCCCCGCGCGGGTTGCGGCAATCCGCCTGCAATCAAGGGAGCCGCCACCAGCAGCAGGATCATATGCTGCGCTATCCGAGCCGAGAACAAGGCAACGGAGAGCGCGCAGAGAGGCGAGAGTAAGCAGACCGCCGCGATCGTCCAACCGGCCAGTGGCGCGCGGCCGCGATGCCCGTGCGAACAGCACCAGGAGACATGCGCGAACGCGAGCGCGACAAGCGCAACGATCAGCACCGGATCAAGATTGAACCGCTCCGCAAGACCGCCGGGAGCCGGCGGAAGCCCGCAATATGCAATCGCTTGCCACATTTGGCGTTGCCCACTTTATTCCGTTAAATCGAACACTCTCTCCGCCGGTTCCGTTGTTCCTGAAATATCGTAATGCGATATTTCAGGAACAAATTGCTCTCCTTCCGCCCTGCCTAGCGTTCATTGAATGCGGTGACGGCGGCGTCGACGACCGCGAGATTGTAGGGCACGCCGATCTGCTCGGCCTTGGCCTCGCCCGCCGCGATGATCTGGCGCGCATCGGCAAGCGTAAGGGTTTGGATCGATCTGGGCATGGAAAGGCCCTCCCTGATGATGCCCCCTCAAAGGGCCCGCGCTTCGGATGGTTCCGTCTCCGCTACAAAAATTTCCTATTTTTTCCCGAGACTTCCTAACCCATGTTGGTATTTCGAGGCGGCTCGTCTCACCGCGCGGGCCTCGCCGCTTGCATCCGCGACGCGATGTAGACCGCTATCGCATGCACCTCGGGCCGGGGCACCGGGGCTAGGCTTTTCACCACCGCCGCCATCGGCCCGCGCACCTGCTTGCCGTCGGGTGCGCGGCCGGTGGTGAGATAGGTTTCGACCTGATCCGCATTCCAGCGCGCGCCGCTTCCGTCGAGCGGCGGCGTACGCCATCCGTCCGCCCATCCGCCTGCGAGCGGCCGATGCGGATCCTCGGCCTGCAGCAGGGTACGCGGCGTATGGCAGGCGCCGCAATGCGCGAGCCCCTCGGCCAGATAGGCGCCCCGGTTCCACACCGGATCGGGCCCGGGCGGCGGCACGAAACCACCCTTGTGTGCGAACAGCTTTTTCCAGGCGGCGAGGAAGGGCCGGTAATTGACCGGCGGGATCAGACGGTTGGCTGGCGCGATCGCGTGAACCGGTTTCTGACTCATCAGGAAAGCGTAGAGCGCGTTCGCATCGTCATCGCTCACGCTTGCGAAATGCTCATACGGCATGCCCGGATAAAGCTGGCCCCCGTCCGCCGAAACGCCCTCGCGCAGCGCCCGGGCGAATGCGTCACGCGACCAGCGGCCGATCCCGGTGGCCGGATCCGGGGTGATGTTCGACCCGAACAGGCGTCCCAACGGCGTCCGGATCGCGGCGCCGCCGGCATAAGGCGCTCGCGCGGTCACGGTATGGCAGCCCTGGCAATCGCCCACCTGCGCAAGTTCGGCGCCGCGCGAAACCAGTTCGGGAGGGAAGGCCGACCGCGCGGCGATCGGCGGCAATGCCGGCCGATGCGCCCACATCAGGAATGCCGCGAACGCGAGCACCACGACCAGCAAAGCCAGGCATATCCATCGCAGAGCCCGCCGTGACATGCCGCTCAAACCGCTGGCCCCCCATGCCGTTCCAGCTAAAATCCGCACGGAGTCGCATGCCGATGTCGCGCGGAACGCGACTGTAGTTTACACTCCAACACTCTCAGCAAATTCGCAGCTCCGCCCTCCTGCGGAAGCGTGCTTTGATCGGCGGGTCCGCTCTCCCAGGCCTAAACGAGGTCAAATGCCTCAGGCATAAGAGCGGAGTCCGGACCCGCCTCCCGCCGCATAATTCGCGCCGCTCTAAAGGTGACATCGAGGTCGAAGCCTCCATGGTTGTTCCGGAGTTTAGGCGCGCTTAGGCCGACGGGATTTCAATTGCTTCAAACACCTCCAAGTTTGGTTGCCTGAACTTTGTGTTGTCCTTCCACATGGCGAGCATCGTGATCGCCAGTTTTCGTGCAACCGCGATCTGAGCCTTGCCGGTGCCGATCCGGGCTGCCAGGCGAGCACCCCACTCCTTCAGTGTGCTTGATTTCGTGCGGCTCGAAAGGACCGTTTTGGCGGCGGCTCTCAGGTGAGTACGGGTGAGCTTGTTTCCGCGTCTGCTGATTCTTCCTCGGGACAGCGATTTGCCCGACTGCCGAATGTCGGGTGTCAGCCCAAAGTAAGCACCGACTGTTTCTGGCTTCTCGAAGCGATGAGGATCTTCGATGGCGGTGAAGAACGACACCGCGCATATAACGCCAACGCCCGGTATCTCACGAAATCGCTCGCATTGCTCGTTCTGCTTCGCCCATCGCTCCAACGCTCGGCTCAACGCCTGTGCGGCCCTTCGCTGATTGATGCAGACATGCCCGAGCGGCAACAGCTGGTCTTCGAGGTCGATCTTGCCCTCCAATTTGAGGCGATCCACCTCCGCAACCAGGTTGCGCTCGAACGCGACGGCGGACCCGGCATGTGGCAGGCGACCCCCATGCATCCGGAGCAAGGATCGCACCATATTTTCTGATGCAACCCGCTGTTCAATCAGCTTGTGCCTGAGTTGCAATATCGCCCTTACCCGCTGAATCTCGGGGCTCTTGAGGTGGACCGCTGACAAAGCAGGCAGCCCGAATTTTGCGACTTCAGCAAGGCCCAGCGCATCGTTGCGGTCTGTCTTGTTGCCTCGAATGCGAAGGTATTTGCTCACTTGGCCAGCGTCATACATCACTGCGGGATAGCCTGCCTCGCGTAGCCCTCTGACAAGCTCGGTGGAGCAAGCCGTAGCCTCCAACGCGATCGACTGAACCTTGGCCATTCCATTGGCGGCCAGAACCTCAATGACCGCAGTCGCAGATGTCGTGAGGATGCAATCGGCGATCAGGTTGAGCTCGCCATCGATCACGCAAAGATGCGATTGGTCAAACCCAGTGTCGATGCCAACCCAGAGGTCTTGGGGACTCATAAGGCGCCCAAGATATGAGCCGCCTGCGTCAGCTTCGCGAAAGGCCCCTGAATCAGCGGCGAGCCTTACCTGCACCGCCCAAGTCTCGAAGGCTTCCGACCCGCTCGGGACGGCAAGCCAGGTCTTTATCCCCGTTTTCGTCGCCAGCTGAAACGAGGGCTGTTATGCGGTCGGCAACAAACCGATCAGTGTCCGGGCCATGATGGTTCAGCACCTGATTGGCGCGGGCCCAAAGCTCGCGGTCGGTGATCGGCACGGGATGTTATGACTCCCGCTTGCGGTAGACCTCGACCTCACACACCTGCATCGCCCTATGGAGCTTGGCCTCGATCGAAGCAGGCTGATCATTCCGCGCGATGTGGTTCGCGCGATGCGTTTGGCGGTGCAATCCGTCAGCTGCTTGAACGCGGCAGCCATGCGGGCATTCGGGGCGGGCGGAACGTTGGCGGCGTCGGCCGGAATTTGTCCGCCACGGAATCCGCGATCGAAGACCCGCGATCCGCCTGGATGTGACAGCCCATCGTGAGAACAGCAACGCGGGCGGAAGCGCGATCCTGCCGGCACTGCCAATGGTTATCCTCATCCGGAGAAGCGGCGGAGCCGAACGGCTCCGCCGCCTCACTCAATACCAGGTCTTCACGCCCCCATGATGCGAGCAGGTTCCCGACCGGTGCGCGGAATGGCTGTAGGTGCCGTCATTGCACTGCGCAGTGGCACCGTTGGGTCCGGTCGCGCTCACCGATGCCGGCGCGGCGGGGCGGACGGACGCCGGGCGCGTCGCGCGCGGTGCTGCCGGCGCAGGCGCCGGAGCCGCCGCCGGCGCGGTTGCCGTTGCAGCCGACTTGCACACCGCCTTGTTGGCGTTGCCCGCCTTGGAACAATCGTAGTGGCGCGCGGCCGGCGTGGCCTTGGCAGCGGGCGCGGCGGGCGGCGGTGCCGGGACCGCGGCGTTCTTGCAGACGGTCTTGTTGGCGTTGCCCGCCTTCGAACAATCATAGTTCCGGGCGTGGGACGGCGCTGCGATCAGGGTCAGCCCGATCGCGATCGACAAAAGCCGCAATATCCGTTTCATTGGGAATCCCTCCTGCGTGTCTCCGCCCCGGTCCCCTGGCTGCAGCATCGCCCGATAGTGCGGTCGGGATCAACCTCGCATTTCGGCGATATCCGCCTGACCGCTTCCGCAGGCGGAGCATTCGCGCCACCGTTCCGGCGAGCGGAAATCCTGCACGCTCGAACGATGCGGGCGCCCGCCCTCTCCCACCGCAACGCCGGCTCTGATAGACTTTGCGTCCTCGATGAGGAGACGCGCGATGAGCATATTCGATGGCCTGCTTGGGCAGGTGGCCGGAAACGTCGATATCGAAAACCTTGCGACGAAAGTTGGCTTGCCCGCCGACCAGGTCGAACAGGCGGTCCATGCGCTCGGTATCGCGCATCCCCAGCCCGGCGACACGGTCGAGACCGCGGCGGCCCAGACCGGACTTCCGACCGACAAGCTGCAGGAGATCGTCGGCCATATCGGCGGCGAAGGCGCGCTCGCGCAATTTTCCGGCCTGATCGAGGGCGAAGGCAGCATCACGGATAAGTTGGGCGGCTTTGCGTCGGGATTGTTCGGAAAGTCGTGATATCCGGGCCTCGCTTTCCCGGCGGTCGGGGAAGAACAGGCCGATTGCCGTACCCGCTTAACCGGATCCAGCCGGTGTCAGCCGCGCGCCGGTAAGCGGGCGGACTGACATCCGCCACCCTCCGATCGCTCGTTCAGAAGGTCACAAATGAGTCCGTCCTCGCCTGGCGCGGGGCGTGGGCGTGCGACTCGGCATTTGCCCTGAGCCGACGCCGAAATCCTGTCGGCCGCTTTCGGCACGCCGGTTCGCTCAAGAAGGCATTCGACGCTGCTGGAGCGATGGAAAAAAGGGATTGACCCGCCGAAACCGCGAATATAGAAAAACAACATACTAAACCAACTACGGCCAATTCGCGCATGCCACGGGGATTGCCCCCGGGCCCGCGAAACATCCGGAAGCTGGGAACGGGATCGGTTCGCCGGGCGAACAGGCAATGGCGTCGGACACATTGCGGCTCGTGCGACCCTTGGATGAGAGAGGGTAAAGTCATGCACAAGTCGAAGGGCCTTTCGTTCGCATCGCTGGTCACGACCTCCTGCTCGCTGGCCTTGGCGGCCTCCGCCGCGCACGCACAGGCGAGCGGGACCGCGCCGCCGTCCACCGCCACCGACGCCACCGCGGCCGATCAGGAAGTGGTCGTGACCGGGTTTCGCGCCAGCCTCGCCAAGGGGCTGAAGGCAAAGCTCGCCGCGGACCACATCATCGACTCGATCGTGTCGGAAGACATCGGCAAATTGCCCGACCAGAATATCGCCGAAGCGATGGAGCGCATTCCCGGCATCGCGGTCTCGACCGCGACCGTGAACGGCAATAACGCGACCGCGGGCGAACCGACCGAAATCACGGTGCGCGGCCTCAGCCCCGAATTCACCACCGCACTCTACAATGGCCGCGTCCTTGCGACCGATTCCAACGGCCGCGAATTCAACTTCGACATCCTCCCGGCCGAACTGATCGCGCGCGTCGACGTTTCGAAGTCGGTCACCGCCGAACAGCCCGAAGGGGGTATCGCGGCGACGGTCGACATGATCACCGCCCGCCCGCTGGATTTCAAGCGCAACACGCTCGTGGTCTCGGCCCAGGGCAATTATGACCAGCAACGCGGCAAGGTCTCGCCCCAGGCCTCCGCGCTGTTCAGCACTAAGACGGCGGATGGCCGCTTCGGCGCGCTGGTGTCCTTTTCCTACATCAACCGCCAGGTCGAAAACCACCGCATCTATTCGGACGGCTACCAAAATCCGCAAACGGTCAACACCGCCACCGTGGCGGGCGGCCAGCAGGGGTTCGGGCCGGCTTATACCGAATTCGAGGTCAATCCGACCAACCGGCGCCGCATCTCGGGCGAGGTGGCGCTGCAGGCCCAGCCGACCGACACTTTGCTCGTCACGCTGGACGGCCTCTATTCGAAGCTCGACGTCAACGACAACACGCATGCCTTCTTCACCGGCAATAGCGGCCAGGCGAGCGGCGTGACGGTCGGAAGCGACGGCACCATCACCAACTATACCGGTGGCACCTCATATTCGGCGATCGTCAACTATATCCGACCCGAACTGGCCAACACCAAGGAAGCCGGGATCAACATCAAGTTCGATCCCACCTCACGCCTGTCGATGACGCTCGACGGGTCCTGGTCGAAAGCCACCAACAACAATGGCGGCAACCAATCCTGGTTCGAATCCGACTATGGCGCGCTGCCGGGGGCGTCCTACAGCCTCGGCGCGCATAATCTGCCGATCTTCACCGGCCTTGGCGACCTCTCGCCCTCATCCAAATTGCTGACCGGCTATCATGATTTCGAAGGCCAGGATTTCACCGACAAGATCTACCAGGGCGATTTCCGGCTGAAATGGACGATCGATTCCGGCATCCTGCGCAGCATCCAGGCCGGTGCCAACTATTCGGAGCGCACCAAGGGCCTGGTCACGGTCAAGACCCCGGACAATGTCATCGCGCTGTTCCAGGGCCTGCCCTTGCCGTCGAACCTCTATTTTCCAGTCAAGGGCGTGAGCAATCTGTTCGGCACGGGGATGTTCGCCACCCCCTTCCCCGGTTTCAACGTCGCCGATGTCGAATCCTACCTGCTTTCGCAGACCGCGACGCTGACCCCGGCCCAGCAGGCGACGCTGTCGGCGAATGGCGGCGGCTTCGGCGTGGTCGTGAACCAGGGCGCGAGCGGTACGGTAAAGGAACGCACTGGCGGCGGCTTCGTCGAGGCGACCTTCGGCCAGGCGGCATGGTCCGCCAATATCGGGCTGCGCTTCACCCATACCCAGACGGATTCGGTCGGCGTCTACCAGGCGATCACGGGCGTCACCTATACCGACGCGGGCTATCCGCAGATCAGCTATGCGCCGGTGGCGCCCCATACGCAGAGCGGTTCCTATTCGGCATTGCTGCCCGCCGCGAACTTCAAGGATGACCTGACCGATCAGTTGCTGTTGCAGGTGGCGGTCGCGAAGACGCTCACGCGGCCGACGCTCTACGATCTGCTCATCATGCAGAGCGTCAATGCGCGCCAGGGTCCCGGCGGCCTCAGCATCGCGCAGGGCAATCCCGGCCTCAAGCCGATGCGGGCCTGGAACTACGACGCGGCGCTCACCTGGCACCGCAATTCAAACTTCCTGAGCCTGGCGATCTTCCACAAGTCGATTTCCAATCTCGAATATACCGGCACGACCACCCAGCAGATTGTGGGGCAGACCTGGACGATCACCCAACCGCTCAATCTGCTGTCGCAGGACCTCACCGGCTTCGAGGTTTCGGGACAATATACGTTCAGCAGCCTGCCCGCGCCGTTCGACGGGCTGGGCGTCCAGGCGAATTACTCCTTCGCCCATTCCTCGGGCGGCTCGGCCAGCCAGAATGGCTATAAGGACCGCGATCCGGTCACCTACAACCTTATCGGTTTCTACGAGAAAGGGCCGATCGAATTCCGCGTCGCCTATAATTGGCGCAACGCTTATGTCTCGCAGCACAATGAAGTGACCTTCAACGGCCATCCCTATAACAATGACCTGACGGTCAAGGCCTATGGCGAGCTCGACGCCAGCCTCAATGTCGCGCTCAACCGGCACCTCTCGGTATTCGTCCAGGCGCTCAACCTCAACAACCAGCGGGCGATCCGCTATTGGGGCGAGGCCGACCGGATCGGCGACTATGAAGGCTATGGCCGCCGCTTCGGTGTCGGGGCGCGCGCGAAATTCTAGCGCGCGGTCCCGTCACGATGCCGCCCGCCCCGGCCGGGGCGGGCGGCATGCCGCGCCGCGCGCGCCCCTGCCATTGCCTTGCCGGCGCCGCGCGGATGCGACCGGCGTTCGCGTCCGGTTGCATTCCAGGAGATCCGTCATGACCGCCCTTTCCGATCATGGCCGCGCGGCGCGCGGCCGGCGGCTCGCGACGATCGAGGCAGGCGGCACCAAGTTCAACGTCGGCATCGGCGATGGCGACGGTCGCCTGCTCCGCCAGGCGGCGTTCGAAACAAGCGGGCCCGCGGAGACGCTGGCGGCGGTCACGGCATGGCTCGACGGGGAAATCGGGCGAAACGGGGGGGTCGATGCGATCGGCATCGCGAGTTTCGGGCCGGTCGGCACCGATCCCCGTTCGGAGCGCTGGGGCCGGCTCGGGCGCACGCCCAAATTGTCATGGCAGGGCACCGACATGGTCGCGCCGTTCCGGCGTTACGAAGTGCCGATCGCGCTCGATACGGACGTCAACGGCGCCGCGCTCGGCGAATGGCGGTGGGGTGCGGCGCGGGGAAGCCGCCGCGCCTGCTACCTGACCGTGGGAACCGGGATCGGCGGCGGCGCGGTGCTCGACGGCAGGATGGTGTCGGGGCGCAGCCATCCCGAAATGGGGCACATGACGGTGCGCCGTCACCGCGACGATCCGTTCGCGGGTTCCTGCCCGTTTCATGGCGATTGCCTGGAAGGCCTGGCGAGCGGCACCGCGATCGAGGCGCGCTGGGGCAGGACGCTCTCCGAACTGGGTGTCGCGCATCCAGCGCAGGCCATCATCGCCGATTATGTCGCGGAAGCCTGCAGCAATATTGTCGCGACGCTGGCGCCCGAGACGCTCCTTCTCGGCGGCGGCGTGATGGCGACCCCTGGCCTGTTCGAGCAGGTATGCGACCGGTTCGACCAACTCGCCAATGGCTATATGGCGGGGTTTTCGGCCAGGAATATCCGGCGGCCCGAATTCTTCCCCCTGTCGGGACTGATCGGCGGGCTTGCCATCGCCGAAATGGCGCTGGGCGGCAGCGGGGATTGATTCAGGCGCGCCCGAGCAATTGCAGCGACGGGAAGAGGAGATTCTGGAAGGGCAGGATCGCCGCGCCGATCGCGGGCGCGTCCGATGACAATTTGGCGCGGCGGACGTCGCTGCGCTGCGCGGGATCGGTCTCTTCCTGGCGGTTCCGGCACAGCGCCGCGAGCCGATCGAGCAGCGGCTCGGGCAAGCGCCCGCCGAGCATGATCGAGTCCGGATCGATGAATTGGCGGATCTGCCCGAAGATGCTGGTCAGATAGCCGCTCGCGACCTCGAGCCATTGATCGACCGCGGCCGCGCCTGCCGCGTCGAGACGTTTCAGGTCTTCTGGTCCGCTTATGATAATCCCGCGCTGCTTGAGCCATTCGGACAAGGCGCCGATCGAAACCACTTCCTGCAGGGTGCAGGTCGCGCCCGTGCCGCATTCCACCTGCAGGAACCCGATCTCGCCGCTACGGCCGTTCTCGCCCCGGAAATAATTGCGGTTGATCACGATGCCGCCGCCCAGCAGCACGCTGATGAGGATGTAGACGAAGCTCGGCGCCTCCAGCCCATGACCGAATTGCGCCTCTCCGATCGCGGCCGCGACCGCGTCATTCTCGACGAAGGTCGGCCCGGCAAAGCTGGCCTTGAACAGCCCGGCCACGTCCGCATCGGCCCAGGCGCTGTAGGCCGCCGGCTTGCCGGGGAAGGCAAGCGTCCCCAGCTCGTCGGGCAAGGCGATCCCGAGACCGATGATCCGGTCCAGCCGGATACCGGATTGTGTCGCCAGTTTTGGCCAGGCGTCGGCGAAAAAGCTTTGCGCCTGTTCGGGCGAGGCGAAGCCGATCTCGGCGGATACCCGGCCACGGATTTCGCCGCCCAGGTCGAGCACGACCAATGTCAGATGGTCGCGGTCGATATTAAGCCCCGCCGCATAAGCGCCGTCGGGATTGAGCTCGAGCACCCAGGCCGGTTGGCCGCGGCCACGCGTTTGCCGCTCCGCCTCGACGATCAGGCCGGTCTGCAGGAGCTGCCGCGAGACGTTCACGATCGTCGGCTTGGTCAGACCGGTCACGGCCGCCAGCTCGTTGCGCGTGACGCGCTTGCGCGTCCGTATCTCCTGGAAGACCACGCGCTGATTGTGGTTCGCGTCGATGTCGAGCTTGAGGAACTCGGGCGCCGGCGCCGCCTCGGCCCCATCGCCCGCCGCTTGCGCGCGCTGGGCGGGAAGCGGGAACATCTTCCGCAGCGGATTCACGCGAACGGTGCCCTTGTTGCGGGGAGATGGACGGCGATCACCCGGCACGATCGGGGCCCTTCAGCAAAGCTTCCTCGATCGGAAACAGCCGCGCGCGCATCGGCAGGCTCGCCGCCCCGACCAGGGTCGCGTCCGATCCCAACCGCGCCGGCTGTATTCCGGCATGGCTCGGGATGTGCGGTGCGCGCTCGTCGAGCAGATCGTCGCATCGGGCGGCCAGCCGCGCGAGCCATTGGGTGGGGAACGGGCCGCCCATCAGCACGCCGCCGGGGTTGAGCATGCAGTTGAGCGAACCCAGCAATGGCAACAGATCGTCGCAGGCAGCGGCGAGCCAGGCCTTGCTGCAGTCCGGCGGCGTCTGGCCGGGACGGATGTCGCGCGCCGCCGCGATCGCTTCGAGGCACCAGGCCGGTTCGCGGTCGGGAAAGAGCCGCCGCATCCTGTCCGGATGCGCGCCCTTGAAGAGCGCCTGGTTCACGACCAGTCCGCCGACCGGGTTGATACCCATCAGGATATAATAATAGCTCTTGAACGAGCCGCCCATGCCGAACAGCGTCTCGCCCGCCGTGGCCGCGCCGAGCGCGGAATCGAGGTAGATCGGGATGGCCGGCGCCGCTTCCGAAAGGATCAGCAGATCCCGATCTTCATCGCCGTCCGGGGCGGCGGGCGCCGGTTCGCGCCGGACCACGCCAAGCCCGATGATCCGGTCGTGCGAGGCGGTGCGGGCGTCATCGACGAAGGCTGCGAAGGCACTTGCGAAGTCGGGCTCGCGCGGCGCCGGGATCGCCGCATGCCGCAGCACCGTCCCGGCAGCGTCGATCAGCACGGCGTCGGAGTCTTCTGCGCCGATCCTGAGCCCGATTGCGTAACAGCCTGCGGGATTGATCTCGAGGTGCACCGCCGGCTGCCCGCGACCGCCATAGATGCGGCCGGTTTCCACGACCAGATCACTATCGAGCATGCGGCGCACGATGCCGGCAATGGTCGGTTTGGCGAGCCGGGTCAGGTCGGTCAGGGCACCGCGCGTCACCGGCCCTTCGGCCCGGATCGCCTGATAGACCAGCCGCTGGTTATAGTCGCCGGTCAGTTCGAGATTGGTGCCGCCCAGGCTGGCTTTGAGGCGACGCACCGTTCGTGGCTGACTGTCCATGGTTCCCGACCGATGACACCGGATCCGCGCCCGCCGGCGGATCCTGCCTCCCAAGGGGGAAACAGGGACTCCGGCTAAGTCTATTTTGCCGCGTTGAAAAGGCCGAAAAGGACCATTGACAACCAGCGTCCGATAACGCGATATTTGAAAAAACAAAACTCCATACAAATTGGAGCAGGGAGGGGTGATGAACCGCCTAAACGTCTTCACCGCGGGTGTGGCGTCGCTCGCCGGCCTGCTGTTCGGTTTCGACACGGCCGTGATCTCGGGTGTCACCACCGCGCTGCGCCAGGTATTCCACCTGAGCGAGGCCGGCCTGGGCCTCACCGTGGCCATCGCTCTCCTCGGCACCTGCATCGGCGCCCTTGTGACCGGCGTGGCCGGCAACCGCTTCGGTGGCCGCGATACGTTGAAGATCGTGGGACTGCTGTTCACGCTCGCGTCGCTCGGCTGCGCCTTTGCGCCAGACGTCACCGTCTTCGGCGCTTCGCGCCTGGTACTGGGGCTCGCGGTCGGTGGCGCGTCGGTGCTGGCGCCGGTCTATATTGCCGAGATTGTCCCCGCCCGGCGCCGCGGATTCATGGTCGGCCTGTTTCAGTTCAACATCGTGCTCGGCATCCTGCTCGCCTATCTGAGCAACTATCTGGTCGGTCAGCTGGTCGGCGGCCTCGCCGACTGGCGCTGGAAGGTCGGCATTGCCGCGGTCCCCTCGACCTTCTTCTTCCTCATGCTGTTCGCCATCCCGCAAAGCGCCCGCTGGCTGGCGTCGCACGGACGCATCGCCGAAGCGGAAGAGAGCCTGCGGCGCGTCGGGGCGATCGAGACGCTCGCACAGATCACGATGCCCGAAGAAGGCCATGGACGGTTGAGCTGGCGGCTCCACCGCAAGCCGATCATGCTTGCGATGCTGCTGGCCTTTTTCAACCAGTTCACCGGCATCAACGCCATTCTCTATTATCTCAACGATATCTTCGCGAGCGCGGGCTTCGGCGGCGTCCCGGGCGATCTCCAGGCGGTCGCGGTCGGCTTCGCCAACCTGTTGGCAACGCTCGTGGGGATGAGCTTCATCGACCGGTTGGGCCGCAAGACCCTGCTGGTCAGCGGCGCCCTGGTCATGGCGTTCGCTCTGGCCGGCGTGGCTCTGGTGATGGCCAGCGGACAGGGTTCCCAATATCTGCTCGCCCTGCTCGTGGTCTACATTCTCGCCTTCGCCTTTTCGCAGGGCGCGGTGATCTGGGTCTACCTCTCCGAAATCTTCCCCAATTCGGTCCGCGCGACCGGGCAGAGCATGGGGAGCGCGACCCATTGGATCATCAATTTCGCGATCACCCTGCTCTTCCCCATCATCGCCGCGCACGCCCATGGCCTGCCCTTCGTGGTCTTCGCGATCGTCACGCTGGCGCAGGTTTTCGTGGTCGGCCGCTTCTTTCCGGAAACCAAGGGCACGTCGCTGGAAGCATTGGCCGGGACCTTCGGCCGTCATTGAGGATGACAGGATGACTGGATACCGGCTTACACGCGCTGAATTCCTGAAGGGCCTGGCGGCCACCGCGGCGTTATCGCTCGCGCCCGACGCGTTCGCGCGGGCCCGGCGTGGCGAGGCCGCCCGCCCGATCGTCCACGGCGCCGACTGGCAGTTCGGGCCGTTCGCCCGCGCCTCCGCGGAGCCGGTCATCCGGCCCGATCCCGCGGCCATATTCGATTGCCCGATGCGCAAGGCGCCGGTGAACTGGATGGCGGCGCACACCTTCAATCCCGCGTCGATCGTGCGGAATGGAAAGATGGTCGTGCTCTTCCGCGCCGAGGACCATCCCGAGGAAAAAGTGATCGGCGGCCATACCTCGCGCCTCGGCTATGCCGAATCCGACGACGGCGCGCATTTCACCATTCGCCCGACACCCGTCCTCTATCCCGACGAGGACGACCAGAAAGCCGCGGAATGGACCGGCGGCTGCGAGGATCCCCGCCTGTGCGAGGGCCCGGACGGCACCTATTATGTGACCTATACCCAGTGGAACCATGCGCGGGTCCGGCTCGGGATCGCCTCGTCGCGCGACCTGATCCACTGGCACAAGCATGGCTCGGCCTTCGCCGGCACGCGTCACGAGCAACTCATGACGAAGTCCGCTGCAATCATCCAGAAGATCGAGGATGGCCGGATGAAGGCCGCCAGGATCAACGGCAAATATTGGATGGTGTTCGGCGAGGGCGCGATTCATATCGCGACGTCGAGCGACCTTATCCATTGGGTCCCGATCGAAGACGCGAACGGCGAGCCGATGACCCTGATGGCGCCGCGTCCGATGCGTTTCGACAGCGGCTTGCCCGAGGTGGGCCCGCCCCCGCTGGTCACGCAAAAGGGCATCGTGATGCTCTACAACGGCAAGAATTCGGAGCTGGAGGCCATGCGTGATCCGAATATCGGCGCGGGCGCCTATTCCGGTGGGCAGGCGCTGCTCGATCTGCGCGATCCGGCGAAGCTGCTCGCGCGGACCGATGGCCCTTTCATCAAGCCCGAGCTGCCCTGGGAAAAGAGCGGTCAGTATAAGGCCGGAACGACGTTCCTGGAGGGCCTCTCCTACTTCAAGGGCAAGCTTTACCTCTATTACGGGACCGCCGACACCTATGTCGGGCTGGCCGTCGCCGCCATGCCCGCCTGGGTGACCGGCTGAGATCCTTATCGCCCGACCGACCGGCACGCCGCCCCTTGACGGACTGGCGCACGGCGCCAAGTTACGACGTTACTATCCTGCGTGTCCGTGCCCGATTATGGACATCCACGGGCGCGGGTGAGAGGGCCGGGTTTAGGACCCATAAACAGCCATTTGGCGCGAGCGCAAAGGCGCTTTAGGAGCCGGCTTCGATCCGTATCCTGTTTGCTCAACGATCGAGTAGCGCGGCTTCGAGTTCCCGCTCGCTCGTATCTCCCAGGTTGCGAGATAGCCGAAGAAGCCGTGCGAGGTCGCCGTAGTCCGTCGCGAGCGCCTGATTTAGCGCGCAAGCTTTTGGCGTCCAGCGAGACCGAAGCCATAAGCGCGTACTCAGCCGCAATATGGTCGAAATAGGTCGCTTCGCACATCGGTCCCGGCCCCCTGTTGGCCTTGATACCTTGTCCTGGTGACGACTGCCAGCGCAGGAACCTTGAAATAACCCGCCGACAGTCGCCGGTCGGCTGCATGATGGCGGCCGGTTAATATTTCGGCTCTGCATCGGCGATAGCAGACCTAGGTACGCCGCTCCGCGCTTGGTGTATGTCGATGCCCTCCTGGGAACCGACCTAGTTTGGGCTGGCGGCGCTCAATCGCTCCTTGTTACCGAGTGTCCGATTCATTGGCAGCCGTCGATAATGGCGCCGGCGGCTCCCTAGCAACTCGCCTCTACCGCAGCACGCGCCACAGCATAAAGTTGCAACAAATTAACCAGCTGGGCGGTTGATCTCGATCAATGCCGGGAACTAGCAGGGCGCGCGTGACACAGGAACAGAATGCAATTCCCGAATCGGCTGAGGAAGCAACCGCTGGGATCCATGATGGGATCGACCGAGCCAGAAGCCTGGTTAAACAGACGGCGCAGGCGATCCGCGAGCAATTACGTCCTGAAGGACTGACCGCGCCTGAAGTTAGTCTTGGCAACTAAAACCGAAAGGCCCCAGTCCGGGCGAGAACACGCCGCACGCAAAGCTACAAACACGAATGGTAAACGCTCGTGACAGCCCACTGTTCCGGATAGTCAACGTTTTCAGCATGTTATAAACTTTCGCAACCCTCGCTGCTGGCCTGACATATGACTGCGGAACCCGCTTAGGCAGGCGTAGCCGCGCCCGGGTTGCATCGCTTCCCCACCCGGGTCGTCGTTCCGCGCGCGTTTAGCGCCCTTCACATCCTCCAACTCATCGGTAGGGCGCGTTCGCAAAGCGCACCGCGCGTCAGGATCCTTCCGATCATTTCGCTTCTGTTCCAAAGCCTTAGCTCAACGCAACATGGACTCGGTGATCGTCACCATGTTAGCCCTTGAAAAAGGGGGAACGTGCGCAAGACGACGACAGTATTGACGGACAAGGTGCTGTCGTGGGCCGTGCGCCAGAAGCTCGCTCCGGCGTGGCGCTACCTCATTGCGACGGTGGTCGTGGCCATCGTGGCTGCGGTACGAATGCTTTACATCACCGCACTCCTGCCATGGCTGCCCTTCATTCCAGCCGTGATCCTCCTAACTCTCTTCCTGGGTGCCAGGTATGGATTTTACGCGACCGCATTGGCAGCGGTCCTGGTGGCGTTCACGATCGCTCCTGGCCATGCCCCCCGGCACCTCAGCGGCGATCAATGGACCGCGAGCCTGATATTCGTAGCTGTGATGGCGTTCATGGTGTTTATCTCTGGCGAACTCCGCGCGGCTTATCGTCGCAACGCGGCCCTTCTCGCCGAAAGCGACAGGCGGGAGGCAGAGCTCGGCCTGCTGAATGCCGAACTCGGCCATCGCATGAAGAACCAGCTAACAGTCGTGCAGGCGATTGCCACGCAGATCATCCGGCGCAGTACCAGTCTGGCGGATGCCGAAATTGCCGTTGCCCAACGGCTCTCAACCCTAGGCCGCGCCAACGACCTTCTCCTCCATCCGATCGAGGGAAAGCCGGAACTCGAGGCTCTCATCTCGACCGTGATTGGCCCACTTCAGATTGCGAGTGACCGCATCCATTGCAGCGGTGGCCATGTGCGCCTTCGGCGAGAAGCCGCGCTGGCGCTCGCGCTTTCGATTCATGAGCTCGCGACCAACGCGGTGAAATATGGCGCACTTTCCAACGAAACCGGCTCGATCGACATAAGCTGGAGCTGCCACGAGGACGACCGAGGCGTCGCCCATCTGCACTTTCGTTGGCAAGAAGTCGGAGGCCCGGCGGTCCACAAACCTGTTCGCCGTGGTTTCGGCACCACGCTGTTGGAGCGCGCGCTTGGTCCATATTTCCGGGGATCGATCTCCACCGACTTCAAACCGGATGGACTGGTGTTCGAAATTGACGCGACGATAGCGTAGGCATGGCGCGGACGCCTGCCCGGGCAACGACTGCTCTCGGTCAATTTTCCTCGACCTTTAATCGTTACCGGTTTTGTTCAGATTGAAGCCACCCGATGAGCATATTCGATGGCCTGCTTGAGCAGGTGGCCGGAAACGTCGATATCGAAAACCTTGCGACGAAAGTTGGCTTGCCCGCCGACCAGGTCGAACAGGCGGTCCATGCGCTCGGTATCGCGCATCCCCAGCCCGGCGACACGGTCGAGACCGCGGCGGCCCAGACCGGACTTCCGACCGACAAGCTGCAGGAGATCGTCGGCCATATCGGCGGCGAAGGCGCGCTCGCGCAATTTTCCGGCCTGCTCGAGGGCGAAGGCAGCATCACGGATAAGTTGGGCGGCCTGTTCGGCAGGTCGTAAGCCCGCACAGGCAATATTTGAAAATGAGGGTGGCGGACATCCGCCACCCTCCGATCGCTCATTTGGGACAGGTGACGAATTGTCCCTTGCTCTGCTTGGTGCCGGGCGCGGGTACCACGACGTGACATTTGCCCTTGGCGTCGGGCGCGGAGATCTTGCCCCCCGCCTCGGCCACGGCCGCACCCTTGGGCGGGCATTCCGAGGCCTTGGCAATCTGCCCCTTGGCATTGCGGCAAGTGATCTTGCCGGCATCGGCGACGGTGCCGACGAGCGCCAGGGTCGTAAAAGCGATAAGCAGCTTCTTCATGGCTTACTCTCCCTTAGTGGGAGCGCCATGATGCGCTGATTGGATGACGATTCAAGGGGTTTGCGGGCCGGTGTGTGATCGCGGTGCTGCCGCAGCACCTGCTGCGCACATGCCCATAACTCCCACTCGCGCACCGTCCTGAGTCCCTAGCGAAGTTCCGGCCCATCGCATCACAGCGACACGTCCAGCACCAGCCTAGATTTCTTCCGGGCGCCCGTCGCAAATGGACTTCGGGGCGAGCAGCCAAAGACCGCCCGCCCCTGTCCGATCAGGCCGGGGACGCAGGCACCTCGGGTGTATTGGCTGACACCGGAGCGGCTTCGGACGATGCTGACGCGCCCTTCACCTCGTGGATGATCGGCGTGATGGCCTCGACGACAGTCGGCAGCGCAGCTGCGACCTTACCGAAAATGCTGAGCAGCTTGCCGAGATTAATTGTCATGGTGTTTCTCCTTGGGTTGGATCCGTTGCGGGAACGGAGTTGGGAGGGCGCAGGCCGGCACGCAGCTGCGCCAGCGACAGGCCATCCGACCATTCAAAGTGCGGACGGTCCTGGAGCGTCTTGAAATCGCCGCCCCAGACCAGGCCGAGATCGGTGCCGATCGACCCGAGCTGGTCCCAGAGCGCGTACGCCTCGCCATTGTGCTCAGGTGTCTCGCCCCAATTCTGCAGGGCAAGGAGTTGGTCGGGCACGACGTCGATCGCGAGACCGAAATTGTGGTAGCTGTAACCGGGGCGGGCATAGGTCACGATCGGCCCAGGCCTGGTTCGCCCCTGCGCGTAAAGCGCGGCCTGCTCTTCTATCGAGCGCAGCGTGCAGGTGACCGTAAGCGGTATGCCGGCCGCGCTAGCCTGGGCGATGAGCCGCTCGGCAAGGACACGCATATGCGGGTGCAGGTCCGCAAGATCGCGGCTAGGCATCAGTGCTTCCTCCTCTGTTGGGTATGGCGCGCGCGCGGGCGCGCCTTCGCGCTCGCGCGGATGCTGTCGCCGGTATCGTTGAGGGATGATTCACGCTCCTCCTGCGCGAGCGGGGCGATCTGCCGCACCCAGCGGAGCGAGAGCGCGATGATCCCGGTTCCGAGCGCTCCGAAACCGGTGCCGCTCAACAAAGCGAAAAACGGCGACGGACGCTGCAGCACCACCCAGCCCGCGGTGAAGAGCAAGGCGATGCTGGTGACCGCGACATCGATCGCCCGCGCGCGCGCCGTCTGCGGCGCATCCCTGAGGCAGATCCAGACGCGCACGCTGATACGGGCGGTCAGGCCGGCCAGCATCGAGGCCGCCTCGAACTGATATCCGAGCAAGGTCCAAAGGACCGGCTGGGGAATGAACAAAGGCGAAGGCGCCATCATCCGGCAACCTCCGATTCCACGCGTGCGATATAGGCCTCGACGCGCGCGACCGTCCGGGCGCGCGGCTCGCGTCCGTTGCGCAGGTCGAATACAAATCTGGGATCCTTGACCGCCTCGATGCCGAAGCGCGCGGGAGGAACGCCAAAGCGCCGCAGGTGGCGCTCCACATGGCGAAGCAACATAGGAACAAGCCTCCGAA